>Ga0209636_10009167_pt1 | contig 10082 bp, 10 predicted proteins | sample DeeMarSWOR152_54_FD_187464 | JGI IMG/M metagenome (GOLD analysis project Ga0209636, IMG submission 187464) | Marine sediment microbial communities from White Oak River estuary, North Carolina - WOR-1-52-54 (SPAdes) (version 2) | ecosystem: Environmental > Aquatic > Marine > Intertidal zone >... | reverse complement strand
CATGACAATCAGGTCTTCATCCAGTTCATCAGGATACTTTTGTCGAGCATATTCACGAAACTCGGGCCACTCTGGAGATATTTTCTCAGCCACTCTAGGTAAGTGACCAACAATAGAGAGGACCTTTTCTATGGGCACACCACTGTATTCAGCCAACCTGCGACAAGAATGGATGGAAGGCATATCTTTACCGGAAAGCCAGCGGCTAACTGTTGAATGACTAATACCCAAATCGGCTGCTAATTGGCTGGGCAAGCGACGACGCCGGCGCATTACCTTCTTGAGAAACGAAATGACAAGATCTCTTCCATTATTCATTAAGTTGCATTCTATAAGCGTATAATAACCTTTGTCAACAGGGACGAGGTTACCAAATTCGCTTTCTAGGAAACTCAGACTAAAGGTGACCAGCAAGGTAATTAAGAGTCCGACTCTAATGTAAATCTGTCGGCATTTGTTATGAGAACGCGATAAATGGGCAGTATTGAGCTCCAACTAAGTGCCAACTTTGTTCTCAACATATTTGGAGACTAAATCAAGGCTTACACATTCTGACGCGTTATTCATTATTCACTAAAAAGGTACGTTGAATTTCTCGCCTTAAAGCTAGACATGAAACCATGAAGCAACTAATGAACCATTCTATCTCAAATTAAACAATGGACATTTGTTCAACTGCGGTCATTGTGACCCTCTGAATATCCCTGCCCCTAAATTGCGCTTACTATTCATAGTTAACTTCCACCCCCTATCCTCAAGGATTTTAATATTTTCCACGTTATCGGAGCCTTTCGCTTAATCCAGATTATTATTTTCAAGCCATACCTCGTCTCCTGCTCCCAGCCTGCTGTTCTCCACCAGTGGTGAGATGTCACCTATCTAGTTCCCGTTAAGGATGAGCTCAGTCAGGCTGGTACGATTGAAGAGCCTTTTCGGCAACTTTGGCGCTGCTGTCAGTATTGTAGACTCTCCTGTATTTTTCCTGCATCTCAGATCCTGTCTTAAACTGACTCAGATCCCCCATTCCTGTCCAGCCAATCACAACCATACCCTTTTTCTCCACCAAATCGGCTATTTCAGCCAGTGTATCTACAAGCCACGCATGCGAATTAGACATGATATCCTCCGTAATATCGAAAGAGTGGTAGTGGAATTCTATGTCCTCGTACAGCCACTGTCGACCTTACTTCTTAATGCCATCAGCGCCTTTGAAATTCTACTCCATACTCCTCAATAGTAGAAATAAGTTCCTCAGGCGTTCGCGTGTCTTCCTCTTGTTTTCGGTTCGGGTTTATTGCCTTTAAGCCATAATTCTTGGTTTTTAAGTCTTCGACCGGAACAGACCAGAAGCGCTCCCTTGAAGCACGCTGCGGTAGTAATTTAATGAATTCTTCAAAGTGCTCAAAGGTTAGCGGTTGCTTTTTCGTGACATTCAGATCAGAAAGGTCATAATACCAAACATCCTTTGTTTCCTCCCCCTTGGTAAAGAACAAGACTTATTATCGGTAACCTTACTTAAGTGAAGGTGTCCAGCTAGGGGGTGTTTATTACGCATCAGGTGGGCAGGGAAACACCGCTGGGCGTTTTGGGAGCTCAATGCAACAAACCCGCGTCCACAACATGGTGCCCCTGCCTTCCTTGCCAAATACGTATGAGGTATGATGGGACTCTCGATTAATCGAGATGATCCCGTATCTAAAAGTCCAGTTAGGAACCAGGTAAAGAGCGGCTGGGTACTGTCCACCGATGTGAGTAAAGGATATAAATATTACTGGAGCTATTGCCCTTCAGGGATATAGTATGTTATTGGGCCACTATCTTACTAGCTTTGTTTCATGATATACTGGTTCAGGTTTGACCATTACCGCCGGGACCCTAAAGCAGTGCGTAAAAAGTGGTTTCCGGTGTACGGTAGGGAGATATGAAACAGAGAAAACAAAACAAACAAGTTCCCAGTCTCACTAGTGGACTCGGGGACTCCGAATTACAAATCCTTGACATCATCTGGCGCACAGGGGGAGCGACGGTTCGCGATGTTTTCGAAGAGGTCCACAAGACCCGTAATATAACTTTGCCAGCGGTAATGCTATCTATGAACAGGCTGGCAAGGCGGGGCGTACTGAATAAGCTCCCGGGCGACCGGGGAGCTTTGTATCATCCCTTGATTTCAAGGGATGAGATGGCGTCTTCCCTTCTAGGTGACTTGGTAGACAAAGTCCTTCAAGGCAGCGTTAAACCCGTCCTATCTAGCTTCGTTGAGAGAATGAATGATAGGGAACTCACAGAACTGTTGGATCTGGTAAATAGACGCAGGGGTTCCTAGCTATTCAGGAAGCGAGGTACTACAGTGGGGATCGGGGATTTCTTGTTGAGAGTTCTCTCATGGCACATAGTTCCCTCGCTAACTAGTGTTCTCCTTGTCTTTGGCTTTCTAAGCCTAGCGAGTCGACTTCTCAGAGTACGAGAGCCCAACTGGCTGTACTGGCTATTTTGCTTACCGCTTATCAAGGGAGTAGTGATTCTTATCCGCGGGGCCCCTCAGCCACCATTGATTCACGTTACGAAGCCTATACTGGGGGGGTTGACGCTCTGGGACCCTTTCGATCTCATATCTGTCCCTACTGCTCTAGAACCGACGCCGACTGTTTTCTATTCTCCGACGACTATCGCAATAGCTGTAGCGTTTTTTTCGTTGCTAGTCGGTGTGCTGCTGTGGAGGTGGGCAACCCTTACCTTTTTCTATCGCTCTTTGGCCCGATCCGAAAAGCTGGGTATGCATGACGCTCCTAGGGTTTCAAAAATCTTAGATAATCTGGTGCGTGACATGCATGCGCCGTATCCAGAGGTAATAGTTAGCGACAAAAACTACCTGTTTCCCTGCAGCATCGGAATTCGTCATCCTGCAATTGTTCTGTCTCCCGAACTTATTGTAGAGAGCTCCGACGAAGTTTTAGAGGCTATGTTAGCCCATGAGCTAGCACATTTGAAAAGGAAAGACAATGTCATTCACTGGATATTTGTTTTGCTCAGGGATCTCCTCTTCTTTAACCCCTTCGCTCACCTCGTTTTTGCTCGAGTCATCGTGGCAAAGGAGGAAGATTGTGACCGCATTGCCATGGCAGCTACGCGGAAGCCCAAAGCTCTTGAAAGTGCAATCCTCAACGCTTCATTGCTGGCCGCAAAGAAACGACTCGCACCTCTCCCTGGCGATTTATCAAGGACAGGGGGCATGTTTTCCCGGGTTGCTGCCGTGAAGCAAAGGATTCTAGTCTTGGAGCATGTCGGAGGCAAGCGCAGGAGTGCCGCTTGGGCAAAGGCCATCGTTGTCATACTAGCTGCTTTTGCTATGGTGCTGAGTATTCATTTTTCCCTTGTTTTCCTTCAGCCATTCATCGCAGTCCAGTTTTAAGGGTAAACGAGTTTCGGACGAAATTCACTTTTCTATTGTGAAGTAAACTGCTCCCCCCTCAGGTGAACCAGGCAATTTCCTAACGTAGTGTCACACATATCATTACCCAAATATCAATAACCAAACTGAAGATTATTTATGGGGGACTATATAGTGGGGGATTGACAAGCCCAATGTTTTCTGATAGCATCACATTGGAATTAACAGTTGGTCGGCACAAGCGGAGGTCCTTGACAGCAATATGATGCTATGATGTGAGCAGAAACTTGGATTCGGCAGTTGATATTCTATTTGTTGCTAAGAGTGAACTTCTTGAGGCGTCAGGGGAGAGCCAGGTGGCATACTACGAAAGTAAAAAGGAGGGAAGGAGATGAAGTCATTGAACCGCACTAGGCGATTGTGGCATGTTCGAATGAGAAAGGGCTTGGCAGCGGATGATCTAGGGCCCCTGTGCTGCTGGCACTGGTGGTGGTGCTGGTGGTGACAGTAATTGACAATTAGGAGGTTCGTATATTTTCGAGCAATGCGGAGACGCAAGAGACCTATTTTAGGCTTTGGATAGTCAGAGTGGGCTTACTATAAAGACCACGTGTAGTGTGCTAGCTGGCTTCGGTCAATCTTTTAGTTCTTGAAAGAGACAATGCTATGCATGTATCAAAGTATATTATCTACCAGGATCTAGACGAAGACCACGCTTTGATTGCTAGCTCTCTTACGGGTGCAATAGACCTTCTCGATCCCAGAGGCAAGGCTGCCTGGCTTGCCTTGTCAGCACATAATAAGGCTGATGGTCTGGACAAAAAGTTCATGGCTCGCCTGAGGAAGAGGGGGTACATTTATAACTCAACAGAGGAGGAAGCTAAGCTCTTCAACGAACTAGCCACTGCCTTTCGGTCCTCCCAACTCAACTATCCCCTTCGTTTTGCCATTTGCCCTACATACCAATGCAATCTGGCGTGCAAGTACTGCTATGAGGGTGAACTGCCCCAAGTCTCTACTTTAACGCTCGGGGAGCGGGATGTTGAAGCACTGTTTAGGTCCATTGATTGCGTCTCAAGTTCCCGAAGCGAGCAAAAGGCTGGAACGGAACTCACCGGCGGTGAGCCCCTTTTGCCAAGAAACAGGACCCTTATAGAGCAGATTTTTATTGAAGCGTCAAAACGAGGGCATAGCATCGGGGTTGTTTCTAATGGCGTCTGCTTGGCCTCTCACTTTGCTGACCTTTTCTTGAGCTACTCGAAATCCATTTCCTTCGTCCAGGTGACTCTAGATGGGCCGCGCGAAATCCACGACTCCAGACGACCATTCAAAGGCGGTCAGGGCACCTTTGAGGCAATATCCACTACCATCGATTTCTTGCTGGAGCATGAACTTCCCGTTCGATTACGGATAAACATAGATGCACAGAACATTCCCTATCTATCGGAGCTTTTTGCATTTATAAGATCAAAAGGTTGGGTCGGTAAGCACTCCCTGCAGTATCATTTAGCCCCGGTTCTCGACCACCGGAGCGACACTGACTATCCCTATCTTCTCACTGAGGTTGAGCTCCTGAGTGCCACTGAACAGCTTGGTTGGCTGGACAGTAACCTGGATGGCATCTATCAATCGCATCTATTCCGAGTACTTCAACATGTCTCTTCCGTGATTGAAGGTGGCAATGGCTTTCCCAGCCCTTGTTTCCAGTACTGTGAGGCCAATTCTCCCAACTTCTTCGTTTTTGGCGCTGATGGCCTCATCTATCCCTGCGGTGAGGCAATAGGGAATCCAGAGTTGGCTATTGGGCGCTTTCTGCCTGCACACGAGCTTTGGCCCGAGAAAGAACAGCTATGGAGGACACGATCGATCGCTTCCATACCTGAATGCTACGAGTGCAATATAGCTGGTTTTTGTGGTGGTGGTTGCACTTTTGCCGCTTTTGTACAGCACGGGTCTCCGAATGTGGGAATTTGTGGTCAAGCTCATGAGGTCCTGCGGTACTATTGCCAGAAGTTGGGCAAAGGCTTATGCGACTCTTCAGTTAAGGTTTTCGAGTGAGGAGCTATTCAATAATAAGATGAAAAAGCATGGTGCTAGTGCAAAGAGAATCTTACTAGTCGAAGACGAACCAGCGATTAGCGCTGTCTGTCGGAGAGTCCTTGTCAGTGAAGGATTTGAGGTGGATGTTGCTACCAATGCAAAGATAGCACAAGACATGATAGAGAACAAGCAATACGACCTTTGTCTCATTGATATTAGAACACCAATAATGAACGGAGAGGAGCTTTACCGATGGTTGAGAGAAAGGCATTCGCTGCTGACAGAGAGGGTGGTCTTCACCAGTGGAGATACATTGAACCGTGATACACAGAATCTTGTAGAGCAAACAGGTAGGCCGTTTCTACCAAAGCCATTCTCTCACGAAGAGCTGAGAGCTCTTGTCAGAGAAGCTCTAAGGGTAACAGGATAATGGTCAGAGTAAAAAAGGATTACTGATTGTTGACGATGGTGCGGGGGCTGGTGCCCTTTTCTGATTTGGGGTTAAGAAATGTACAATAGCCTTATGAAAAATTAGTGAAAATTAGTTTGTATGACTTGCTGATGGTGGTGATGGTGAAGTGCGCTATATTCGTATCCTCATTGCCGATGATGATCCGATGATAATAGAGCTCCTCTAGGATATTTTAGAGAATGAAGGATAACAGACTCTAATAACAATGGATGGTACCCAAGCGCTCAAGATGATTGAAGAAGAGATACCTAACTTATTGATTTTAGATCTCCTTTTACCCAAGATTGACGGTTTTGACGTCTGCCGACGCATTCGCACAGCGCTGCTGCGATGGCGACCCACAGCGCGAAATTATGCATCGCAACGTAATCCTTTTGTCTATGCCAATTATACATTCATTTGAAGTCTTCGACAAGACATCTCTTTGAAAGCGAAAGTCAAGTAAAATATGCCTCCCTTACCTTTTCCTCTCTACCCAGGCAAATAGTATTTAATTCCGTATCTATCCCCCAGGCAAAGCCGTCAATGAAGCATATTTGTCCCCCGGCGCTCCAATGTATTCCTTGAGTTTTACCAACTTGCTTCTCTTTAGCGTCTAACTCTTTTTCGATCACCATTGTCATTGTGTAACTCCAACTCACTTCAATCTAGTTGACACTTATATTTCCGTTATCCTATTATTTCTATGAAGGCGCTACCTGTAGCTAATTTTATTTTGACCATTTGATTTTAGCTGCTAAAAAGGGTAGCGCCTTCGCCAATTACCACTTAACTCCCACTGATATGCAGAAGGTAAAAGTTTGGGGCGTATTGTGATCATGCCATCCTCTTTTCAGTACCCTCGTTCGTAATATTAACCATATTCTCCACACCTGCTTAAATTAATAGTGGATATTGGCAATAACTGTAAGAGTGATTGGCTGTTGTTTATTGTATTCCACCGTCTTAATTCAGGGTATTGACCATATCTCATGCGAGTTCTATAATGAATTAACATATAAAAGAAACTTGAGAATAGCATAGCGCTGGTGTAGGGGTAAGGGGTGATGATAAAAGGGCACTGGAACTGCTAAATAATAACGGTGATTGGTGCCCTTTCTAGGTTTCTGAAACACTTAAGGTAGGAATAGAGAATGAAAAATAAAGTAATATGGCTTCTAGTTAGTTCTTTGATTGCACTATCCCTGGTGCTAGCCTCCTGTGGTGGAAAAGAAGAGGAAGAGGAGATAACAGTACCGGCGGGAACGGAAGAAGTCAGCACACCAAGTGAAAAGACTCCCGAAGAAGATGTAACACCAACAAGTACACCAACCGCAGAGAAGCTAGAAGTCCACTTCATTGATGTTGGGCAAGGCGATGCAATACTGATTGATTTACAGGATATTGAAGTGCTGATTGATGGAGGAGACAAGTCTCCCGGTATAGTCACGTATTTAAGCAATTATGTTGATGGTGCACTTGAGGTAATGGTAGCTACTCATCCACATGCTGATCATATTGGTGGTCTTATTGATGTGTTAGCTAAGTTTGAAGTAAAGCAAATCTGGCACAATGGCGATACTTCTACCTCTAAGACTTGCTCGGATTTCATGTCAGCGGTGAACGCAGAGAACACCCAAGTAAGTGTCACGTCCAGAGGAAATGTAATAGAGGTCGATAGTCTATCTTTCAAGGTACTCAACCCTGCTAATCTTGAAGGCACTATTAATAATAATTCAATCGTGCTACACCTTACTTTCGGAGAAATAGATTTTCTTTTTGAAGGGGATGCAGAGAAAGAAGCTGAAGGGGCAATGCTCATTATGTCTGACATCCCCGTTCCAGATGTTGAAATTCTCAAAGTAGGTCATCACGGATCTAGGACAGCTTCATCACCTGATTTCCTAGCAGTTACTAACCCGGAGACGGCTATCTATATGGCTGGGGAAGGTAATACATATGGTCATCCGCATGAAGAGACTATTCAAGCTCTTTCAGCAATAGGCGCAAAGATATATGGGACAGATGTTCACGGCACTATCAAAGTCAGTACAGACGGTGAATCATATTCTATTGGAACGGAGAAGAAAGTTCCGCCTATTTCTCCCCCCGTTATCTCACCTGCTCCAGCTGAATTTACTGTGACTAATATATCTATCTCCCCCGATGATGTAGAAGTTGGTGAGACAGCAACTATCACAATTGATGTAACGAATTCCGGTGGCAACTCGGGTACGCATACCGTTGTATTAAAAGTTAATGAGATAGAATTCGCATCAAAAAGCGTAACACTTAACGCTGGAGAAACTCAAAAAGTCACCTTCACTGTAGGAACTGAATTGAGCGGTACTTACACCATTGAAGTTGATGGCTTAAAGGGCTCTTTTAATGTTACTGAAAAGGTGGTACAGGAGCAGAGGTTATTCCTTGAAATTGTATCTGTTACCTCTCCCATTGGAAAAGGTTACACAGCAACCTTACGGGCAAAAACATTGCCAGAAGCATATTGCACTATTACGGTTTATTACAAATCAGGCCCTAGCACCGCGTCAGGATTATATGGAAAGACGGCGGATAATCAGGGTAATGTATCATGGTCTTGGAAAGTGGGTACAAGGACAACCTCTGGGTCTTGGCGGATCGTAGTTACAGCCAGTCTTGCCAGCAAGACAGTTTCGCAGACTACCTACTTCACCGTTCACTAATAGCGAGACAGAACTCTATTGGGGAAGAAAGGCACCAGTTTGGAACAACGAGGGGGGTACCGCGACGTTTTGTGATTCCGATGGGCGAACCATAGACCAGTGGATCTCAAGGTAAATGTATTTACAAAGAAATAACCATTTCTAATCTAAATACGAATTAGGAGGGCGATTAGAATGCGGAGTGTTTTATTATTTTGCCTAGCAATAATGTTGTTACTCACTTGCGCATGTATGAATGAAGAGGAGCAAGAAGCTCAATCTTCAAGAGAAGCAACAATAAAATGGTTGGAAGAAAACCAAGGACTAAAAAATCCACAGTTGATATTTGGGAAATATGCGCTCCTAGTGTGCGTCCTAGATACAGGTTATACAATAGGCAATGAGTTTGATCCCGAAAACCCAGACGGGTATGCAACAGGGCAAAGTATTGACGTACTTATTATTGACGATGTTGCTTGCAATGGCGGTACATGTAGAAAAGGTGAAGTTATAGAAGGTATTTTTTCGGATGGTTCAGATACCAGCATTGTTGGCAAACCGGAAGCAGGAGATTTAGTCGGCCATCGCCTCGGTGATTACACCTCAATATGGGAGAAAATCGATCTGGCCCAATTATGTCAATCCACGCCATATTAGGTAGTACAAGAACAACGCCTGGTTCATGGCGAATAGTAGTTACAGCTAATCTTGAGGGTGAAACTGTTAAACAGACTACTTATTTTGAAGTTCATTAATAAATATATCAAAACCTTAATTACCTGAAGTCAGCATAGAGGCAAAGGAAATTTATCTTAAAGCTCATCCATTTTCAGAATAGCACTTTTGGGACAAAAAATATTACTCTGCTAAAAATCCAAAGTCAATAGCACTACAATTAACTTTTCCTACAATTTTGGGGACTTTCGTCCTATTACCTGTCTTATTTTGGATATCTCAGATATAGATATAAAACCTGTAATCCAATACCAGCTAATATTAATAGTACGCCTAAGGCAAATGGAACCTAACATCTCTATCTTGACGCCCCATGCTATAGTGGTATAATGTACCATTATGGCTAGAGGATTTCCACCCGGTTGCCCACTTCCAAATAACATTAAAGCCACTGTACTCTATGAAAGCACAGCCCGTAAAGGCACATATACCACCTGTGAAATAATGGCAAGGCCCACCCTGCCTTACCGTAGTATCCCTTGCCCACATATGAAATGGACTGGTATATACATTAAAAAAGATACAGGCTATGACAGTTTGGTATGAAAAAATATCTGGTTATTCACCCTCTTCTATTTGCTGTAGTTCCCGTCCTTTTTCTCTACGCCCATAACATAATAGAAACACCCACAGCGCATTTTCTCATACCACTTGGGGCATCGATTATCCTGGCAGTTGTGCTGTGGGCACTTTTATATTTGATACTCAGGGATATACGCAAGGCAGGGCTGGCGACAACTATATTCCTGTTGTTCTTTTTCTTTTACGGGCGTGTATATGCGGT
>Ga0209636_10009165_pt1 | contig 10084 bp, 8 predicted proteins | sample DeeMarSWOR152_54_FD_187464 | JGI IMG/M metagenome (GOLD analysis project Ga0209636, IMG submission 187464) | Marine sediment microbial communities from White Oak River estuary, North Carolina - WOR-1-52-54 (SPAdes) (version 2) | ecosystem: Environmental > Aquatic > Marine > Intertidal zone >... | reverse complement strand
TGCTTGTGGTCCCATAAACGTATTACTACCGGCCACAAATAAAAATCCACTGCCGCAATTCCTACAATCCCGTTTGAATTGTCTGGCCACACATTTCGAAGAAATGCTTCATCGGTAGGGTTCGTACGGAACGTAAAAGCGGTGTCGGTCGTTACTTCAGTTGGTGCACTCACTCCCCAGGCTTTGAGACGGGAAGCGGCGGAACTGGTTCTGGTAATAATGAGGTCTGTTTTGCTCGCCACCCGTTGGACGAGTCTTCGGTTGAAGGAAGAAAGATCACCCGCATCCACAGCGTACGCTAGGCATGGTTTGCCCATAGCATAGGCACAACGTGTAGCCCACAAAAAGAACCAGAGGAGGGCGGAAGTCCACGTGTCCATGTAGGTACTTCCTTCCACCAAAAGGACAAGGTCATGTTCACTCACGAGCCGTTGGAGGGTGCGAAAAAATATTGATGGGATAGGAGCGATCCGAAGATTTGACTCTTCCTTGAGGTACCGTCGGAGGTTGAACTCATTGAGAGTTGGGACGGTAATGAAAACTTCAGGTCCCAGAATGGTTTGCACATCCTCGATTGTAACCAGAAGTCGTGCCTCGGCTCCAGTGTTGTTAGCTCCATTATATCCTACAAGGAGAACTCTCGGAGTGATATATGCATAATTTTTCATGAAATAAACTCAATTTCTAATTGAAAACTTAAATTCTTCTTAAGAGATGAAAACTGTCTGGAGCTATATTCCAACGGAATATACCGCCCAGTCCGCTAAGAATGCCAAATATTGGGGCTACTAATCTTGCTGCACTGATATTAGTTAAAGCATTATTCCCTTCCATATCCATTCTCCTCCTAATTTAGGGGTAGAGCTGTCTCTCAGCAAGCGTAGCAAACTGGAAACATATTATTCCCTTACAAAATCATCACCCTCGATATATGATAAGAGCAGCCCAACTATTAATAATCTCAATAATTAATTTTTTATTATACGTCTTTAGCAAGAAAATATTACATCAATAACAACTTAAAATTTCAGAATCAAAAAATCAAGAAAATTATCCAAATCCTAATTTCTATCTATGTAAAAATAAATCAGATTAATAATGGTGCACTATTAAATAAACAACCCATTGCTATATTTAATATTAACAATGGGCTAGTTGGATGCTCCTCGGGTAGGACTCGAACCTACAACCTAGTGGTTAACAGTTATTAATCCTATAATTAGTAACTTTAGTAAAAACAAAACCCGCATAAAACAAGGCTATTTGGACAATCATGGACAACTTCGGACAATCACGGACAAAAAATGGTTACAGAATAATTACAATTTTGCTAAACTTGACAATTTAATGAAATACTTAAACCTACTAATTAAGAGTCGTATGTTCATGTTATATGTATCTCTTTTGTAAAAGGCGGTTGAAAACTGAGGCGTAAAAAGGGCGGTTGAAAAGTGAGACATCCTTAAAAAAGATCCTCTGAGAGTCGACAAAGTATAGAGATAGAATTAAATATTTGTCGATTTAAAGGAGGGGAAAGGATGTACACAAATATGGATTGGTGGACTAGGATAAGGCTGGAGGTATTACGAGGGGAGAGCAAAAAATGTGAGATACTTAGACGAGAAGGGATTCATTGGGAGACATTAAAGAAGATAGAGAAGTATTCAGAGCCGCCTGGTTATCGTATGAAGCATGCTCGTCCGAAGCCTAAGGTAGGCCCTTATCTTGATTGTATCGCCCGGATTATCGAAGAAGACAAAGCTTTTCCAAAGAAGCAGCGTCATACAGCCAAAAGGATATACCAAAGGATTAAGGAACTGGGTTACCAGGGTAAATACACACAGGTAAAGCAAGCTGTTCGGGAGATAAAGCGAGTTAAGAGTGAAGTATATATGCCTTTGATTCACAGGTCTGGTGAAGCACAGGTAGACTATGGTTATGCTCTTGCTAAGGTTTCCGGGGAATTACGGAAAGTAGGTTTTTTTGTGATGGTGCTTCCGTACTCAGACGTTTTTTTCGTGATGGCTTTTGAGCGTGAATGCACTGAGAGTTATTGGGAGGGTCATGTTAAAGCATTTGAGTTTTTTGGTGGTGTTCCAAAAAGGATAAGCTACGATAACAGCAAGGTATTGGTTTCAAAGATTATAGGTAGTTATGACCGTAAGCTGACAGACGGATTTTTAAAGCTTCAAAGTCACTATCTGTTCATGGAGCATTTTTGCCGGGTTAGTCGTCCCAATGAGAAGGGGGTTGCTGAGAGTGTAGTGAAGTATTCCAGGCTAAACTTTTTCGTACCTGTGCCTCAGGTTCGTGATCTGGAAGAACTAAACATCAGACTGGCTGAGATGTGCCGGGATGATATGAAGCGTCGTCTTCGTGGGAAGAGTGGGACTAAGTCGGAGCTTCTGGTTGAAGATCAGAGTGCATTTTTATCACTTCCTCCATCACCATTTGATGCTTGCAGAAAACAGCCTACCAGAGCCAACTCATTATCATTGGTCAGATTTGACGACAATGATTATTCAGTGCCGGTTGCATACGCTCATCATGATATCCTGGTTAAGGGTTATGTAGACCGGGTAGTTCTCTACCACAGGGAAAAGGTTGTGGCTGAACATCGGCGGTCGTGGGGTAAAGAAGGGATATTTTTCGATTATCTCCATTACCTGCCTTTATTAGAGCGAAAGCCGGGTTCTTTTGATCATGCAAGACCTTTTTTAGATATGGACCTACCGGAGTGTTTTGACACCTTACGCCGCCGTCTGGTTGCAGAGCAAGAGAAACAAGGAGATGGAATCAGAGAGTTCATCAGGGTGCTTCGACTTCTTGAAGATTATCCCATGGCTAAGCTAAAACCAGCCGTAGAAAAAGCTCTTCTTATAAGAGCTCACAGCAGGGATGCTGTATTACAATTCTTAATCCCAAGACCATCATGGCCGAAGGCAACCTTTCTGCTCGATGGTCATCAACATCTTCGCCGGGTAGAGGTGTTTAAACCGGATATATCGGCTTACCAATCACTTCTGTCTCAAGGAGGTTTCAGATGAGCAAGAAAGATAAATCCAACGTCCTTTTAGAACACTATCTTAAAAGATTGAGACTGCCAACGATCTTAAGAGAATACGAATCTATGGCTGTAGTGTGCCGAAAAGACCGAGCTGATTTCACCACTTACCTTTTACGTTTAATCGAGAGAGAGTTACTTGATAGGGAAAAAAGGGCTGCTGAAAGACGTGTCAAACAAGCTAACTTTCCTGTGGTCAAGACTATCGATACTTACGATTTCAAATCTCAACCCTCCATCAACGAACAGCTGGTTCGGGAATTGATGCGGGGTGAATACATCGACAAGAAAGAAAACGTCTTACTTATAGGAAATCCCGGTACCGGTAAGACCCATTTAGCTTGTGCTTTGGCATTCGCTGCTTGTGCCCAGGGATGGAATGTCCGCTTCTATACCGCCACTGGACTGGTTACTGAGCTAGTGGAATGTCGGGAAGAAAGACAGCTCCAGCGTCTCCAGAAAAAATTGCAAAGGCTTCATATGCTCATATTGGATGAACTGGGATATGTCCCTTTCTCTAAAGCAGGTGCTGAACTCCTGTTCGAGGTGATCAGTCGGGCTTATGAACATCACAGCCTTATGGTTACCTCAAACCTCCCATTTGAACAGTGGACCGAGATCTTTGGCTCCGAACGACTAACCGGTGCTCTCCTGGATAGAATTACTCATAGATGCCACATCCTGGAAGCCAACGGTGAAAGCTACCGTCTCCGACAGGCTAAAAAATGGTCAAAACACCGGATAACTAAAAACTAAATCTAAATTAATATATATAAAAAAAAACTTGATATTTAAATATAAATTTCCTATCTATGAACTAAATGTCACACTTTTCGACCGACCCCAGCTCCACTTTTAACCCGCCCTTTACAAAATAGCACCAATTATTAATAATATAATTTTCTCTATCATCAAAATCTTATGTTACCTATTACTTTTTTATTATTAATATAATGTTTAGTAAAAATTATATTTTTATTTAAAATATTAAATAATAAAGTTAAAATAATCAGGAAATATTTAAATTATATATGTTAAGGGTCATTATATTCCCCAGTGTGGGGTCAGAAGGATTCCCCACACAATTTAATTATTTAGCGTTATAATATTTCATAATAAGTTTATAGTCAAGCGTTTTTTAATTTAGGTTTATATTTTTTTCTGTACGATTCTCCTTTTATAATAATTTGATGGGCATTATGAGCTAATCAGTCCATAATGGCATTAGCCATTACAGGTTCAGGGAATATAGAAGCCCAATCATTCATGGCTCTGTTGCTGGTAAGAATAATTGATTTTTCTCGTTCAACAACTACAGTCACAGAGCATCGCTTTACAAGCTCAGTGAGATTACCCGTATATCAGGAAAGCCGACGATGGTCACCGAGTTCAGTTTTAAGGCGATGGACAGCGGGCTTTACAACACCATTGGTGCTGGCGAGGCTGTAGCCACACAGCAGGACCGGGCGGACCTGTTTACAGCGTACGTTCAAGACCTTGCCCGCCTGTCTTCATGCGTTGGTTTCTTCTGGTTCAAGTACCGCGACCAACCCAGGGAAGGAGCAGGCACCAGAAGTCCAGGTGGCTGGGGAGGCGAAAACAGCAACTACGGGCTCGTGAAGATAGACGGCACTCCATGGACGGTTTTCGTCAACCGTATGACGGAAGTCAATGCTGGGATTGAAGCCTTGGCGGCAAGAGCCGGAAAACCTTAAAAGAACACGATTTGGGCAGCTGAGATGGTAGCACCTGCACCTGAAAAATATGACGCGACTCAGGATTAATTTCGATTCATGGAATATTTTCCTTAATCCATTTTCACTTCCTCAAAATTTCAACGAAACTATCTGGGCTAAAGTTGTATTGGAAAACAGAATGCACCTCTTTATAAGCAGTATTATTGCGATACTATATGGACTTTTGAATTTGCAGAAAAGGGAAAGGCTTGTCGCATAAACAGTATTATAATTATGTCATTTTCATGAAAGGACTAATTCAGAGCAACTCTTTATTTGATAACTTAATCTTGTATTTTCTCATTAAAGCGTGAAAATTTGTTCTATGAAATCCTGTCTCACGAGCTGCCCTTGAAACATTCCAGTTATTTCGTCTTAATGTTTTTATGAGGAATTTTTTTTCGACCTCAGCAACTGCTTGCTCCTTAATCTTTTTCTTCAATTTACTCAATTCATTCTTGTTGCTTGGAATGTATACGTCGTCTTTCAAATTCTGGTTCTGAAGAATATCTAACAAATGTGTTGGTTTGATAATATTCTCTTCAATGGTAATTACCAACCTTTCCACTGTGTTTTTCAACTCTCTAACATTCCCTGGCCAATAATAATTAATAAAAAGATTCATAGCTTCATCAGAAAATCCCTCTATATTTTTGTTCAACTCTTTTCTGAACTGTTTTAAAAAGTGGTTAGCCAAAAGTGGGATATCTTCCTTTCTTCCTCTCAATGGTGGAAGGAATATTGGAACAACGTTCAAACGATAAAAAAGGTCTTCCCTGAACGTGTTTTTTTTAACAAGCAATCTAAGGTCTTTATTTGTAGCGGATATTAATCGAACATCGATTCTTTTCATCTCTGAGCCACCCACCGGTTTGTACTCTCGCTCTTCGATGACTCTGAGGAGTTTAGCCTGTATTTCAGAGTTGATACTTGATATTTCATCGAGGAAAAGAGTTCCACCGTTCGCTATCTCAAATATGCCTGGTTTGGTAGAAAATGCACCAGTAAAAGACCCTTTTACATGTCCAAACAATTCACTTTCAAGAAGGCTCGGAGATAAAGTATTGCAATCAATCGCAACAAACCGGTTGTCTTGTCGATGACTCTGGAGGTGAACAGCCCTTGCGATTAACTCTTTTCCGGTACCACTTTCACCATAAATCAGGATAGTACTATCTGTATCAGCAACCTTGTTAATCAGATGAAAAACTTCCTGCATACCATCGCTTTTACCAATTATGTTTTTAATTTTATATTTTTCATAAAGCTCTTTCCGCAAAAAATCAACTTCATCGAGCAACTTTTTCTTTTCTACAGAATTGTGGACAACAAGGGAAAGTTCATCCGGCGTAAACGGTTTGGGAACATAATCAAAAGCACCTAATTTCATCGCTTCCACTGCTGAAGCCACAGTAGAATATCCTGTTATCATGATAACTGGTTTATGAGGAAATTTCTCCTTTATCGCTTTCAAAACCTCCATCCCGCTTATTTCCGGCATTTTAAGGTCAACAATAATAACATCTCCTATCCCCATTCGCACCTTTTCTAAACCTTCCCTACCGTTCTCAGCCAGAATAACTTTATAGCCTTCTTCCACTAAAACTTCACGACAGGAATTCCTCACCACTAACTCATCATCAATAACCAGAACAGTTATGTTTTCATTAATTTCCTTATCCTGTATGCCCATTACGTATCCTGTTTTAAGGGAAGTTTTATTGTAAATATCGTTCCTTCGTTCACTTTACTTTTTACTTCTATTGTTCCATTATGTCTCTCGATGATCCCATAACTGACTGACAATCCCAGTCCAGTACCTTCTTTCTCGGGCTTCGTTGTAAAGAAAGGATCAAAGATTTTTCCTATTATTTCTTTAGGAATACCATGTCCAGTATCTTTGAAAGTAATATATGCAAAATCCTTATCACATTCAGAGGCAATGTGAATAGTTCCACCTTTAGGTGTTGCTTCGATTGCGTTCAATAAAATATTGACAAATACCTGCTCAATCTGATTAACATCTAACATAATGTCAGGGATATCTTCATTCAACTTTTTAATTACTTTAATATCTTCGATAAAAAATTGATTTTCCATAATCGAAAGGGTTTTATTAATTAACTGTTTTAGATTTGCACAAACCATTTTGGGATTGGTTTGGCGAGCAAAATCAAGAAGCCCTTGAACTATTTTGGTACATCGGAGAGTCCCATTAACAATAAATTCAATCTCTTTCCTGGCATGATCATCCGGTTTTAATCTCTTAAGTAACAGATGCCCATAAGTCAAAATACCAGTAAGTGGGTTATTTATTTCATGAGCAACACCAGCAGCCAACTTCCCGATGGATGCCAGTTTCTCCGACTGAATAAGTTGCTCTTTTAGTTCTTGAAGTTTATCATAAGCCTTTTTTAATTCATCCGCCTTTGCCTTTTCTGCTTCTGCCCTTGCTCTTTCTGCCAGCAATCGCTTCGTGTCTCGAAGATCCTTCGCCACACATATTATAGCATCAATCTCGCCATACGTATTTCTCATTACAGAACCACTCAGAACCATAGGAATCCTTTCACTTTCTTTGTTTCGAAAATGGATTTCAAAATCTTTAATCACTCCCTCTCTCAAAAGTTTTTTTAATTTCGAACCTCCAATAATGAGACTTTTACCGTCTGTCTTTTCAAAAATCAAATCCATAGGTTTTCCAAGGATCTCTTCGTCTTTATATCTGAGTATCATCATTGCGGCATGGTTGACCATTTTTATATTGCCATTAGAATCCAAAACAATCAGAGCATCTGCCATATGCTTTATAACATTTTCGACGAACTCTTTTGTTCTTAATAATTCTATGCTTTTCTTTTCTATCTCTTCCTGCCTGTTAGCAAGCTTTGCATAAAGGTTTTCCATCCGATTGATAATTTCTATCCACATTTTTTCCTGAAGTACATCATTGTCTGTACTCTTTAAAAAACTTTTTACGCTTGTAACGCTCATTGTAACTCCTTGATAATAGAATATATATAATCGGGGATTTTATCAGAGATGCTTGGACTCAATTCTGTGCCTATTATCGTGTTTTTTATTTCAATGCCATAAAAAACTACGTTTGACCAACAGCCTTCAACACCAGACTCTACTTTAGATTTTAAAAAACTAATCCAAGAAGGACCATGAGTGGATAGAATCTTATCCTCAAACTCAGGAAACGCTGGCGGAGTGAAACGATAGAGATTACCCTCTTTCCCATCGCTAATAAACGAATCAATGATTATGAGCTTTTGGAACTCTCCAACATTCATAAGAATATCTATGCCTCTAATTCCTCCATTAATGATTTTTATATGTCCCGGAAGGTTCATTTTTTCCAATTTTTTTATAATATTGATTCCCACTCCATCATCTCCCCTAAGAGTATTTCCGTATCCTAAGACTACAATCATATCTCAACCTGATAATGAGAGCATATCCCCTCGCTCTTTCCGCGGACAGCATGGACTGTACATGCCATACAGGGATCAAAAGACCGTATTACATGATAAATCTCAACTGGATTCTCAGGGTCCTCTATTTCAATGTCTGTAAGTGATTTTTCAAGAACACCGAGGTTTCCAGCAGAATCTCGCGGGGAAAAGTTCCATGTAGTTGGTGTAATTATCTGATAGTTAAAAATTTTACCATTCCTTATACTGACCCAGTGACCCAGCGTTCCTCTCGCCGCCTCCACTAAACCTATCCCTGTACATTCCTTTATTTTATGATGTTTAATATAGAAAGGATATTCCGGGTCGATTTTACCGAGCCAGCTTTTTAGTTTATCTACCAATCTTATTGTCTCATGAATTCTAATTAATTGGCGTGTGAAGACACTTGATCCAATCTTTTGAAAAACATCTAAGGTTAATAAATCATGGTCTACAAGCATTCTTGCCAAGGGCCCAAGCTCAATAACTTCACCATTGTATCGTGGAGCTTTTGACCAACTATATGCATTCTCTTTCTGAGTGTTTGGTTCAGTTATCCCTTTTGAAGGATGAATCCCCCCTTCGTATCCCTCATACCACGAGTGTGCAATGTGTTCTTCAACCTTTATTTGTTCAAAAGGAAATCTATTCCCGTTATATATACCACTCTTTAGCCAGAATGTTCCGTCGGGTTCCTCATACGCCCCACAGGATAATAACTTTTTTGTTCCTGCTCCTATTTTAGACAGACCAATTCTGTGAGCAGTTTTTATAAATATCCCTAAATCACTTTTTGCATTTTTTTCGTCATCTATCCATTTTTCAATATCATTGAAGCTTTTGTTTTCTAACCAATTCTCAATAGGACAGCCAAGCAAGGTTTCCTCAAAAAACTCTCTACTTTCATTGAGTATCCCAAAACAGGAAACAATTTCACTTTGGTTAAGTGTTTTAGTTACCCCACCAGGCTGCATTACCAGAGAATTGGGCCATTTACCTCCAATTATCCCCATAATTTTCAATATATTTTTCCTTGTCTGTATCACTTTCTTTTGCGATTCCCCAATAAATGGGGTAAACCTTTTCACAATCTCATCATAATATGGTTCACCCCTATACTTTTTATTTAATAAATCAACCAGAAAAAACATATAGAATTGGGTCAAATGGTTAGCAATATTTTCAATAGCTAAAAGTATATTCTTTGAGAAATAAGCATTTTGAGGCATTTCTGCTTTGTATGCCTCTTTTAATGCATTGGAAGCAGCAGTCGAATGTGCAAGACCGCATATCCCACATATTCTGCAAGTAAAAACTAGCGAATCCATGGGGTCTCTCCCCTTCAGGATTCTCTCAAATCCCCGGAACATAATTCCAGAGGAATAGACATTAGTAATTTTTCCATTCTCTAATTCCACCTTCACCTCAAGATCGCCCTCCATTCGACTGAAAGGACTTATTGTTAAAGTTTTACTCATTCATTTTCCCTTCTTTTGTATCTTCTACACTAACTTTCTTAAAAGATACTGCATTAACACTCAATCTTTTAGGACATGCAAGTTTGGTCATACCGCTTATTCCTACATACCATGCTTTAGGCACATCAAGGGGGAGGGTAGTAGGAATATCTTCAATTTTCTGGGTTTCAAAAAAGGGTAGAAATCCATCTGGAAAAGAGGGAGATGTACAGGAAATACAGGGAAATCCTCCACGGGTACAACTCCCAGTGCGCCCTAACCATAGCCTTTCATTGCAGTCTGATTCACATTGTGTTGCTTTACACCCCAAATTTTCAAAAAGGCATCCCTGTTGACCATATTCTT
>Ga0209636_10009164_pt1 | contig 10085 bp, 10 predicted proteins | sample DeeMarSWOR152_54_FD_187464 | JGI IMG/M metagenome (GOLD analysis project Ga0209636, IMG submission 187464) | Marine sediment microbial communities from White Oak River estuary, North Carolina - WOR-1-52-54 (SPAdes) (version 2) | ecosystem: Environmental > Aquatic > Marine > Intertidal zone >... | reverse complement strand
GCGTTCGTCAAAAAAGTCCATTGCGGGCTTAAATGAGCAAAAACTGACTTATAACCATTTTTAACCATTTTAGGGACAAGCCAGCGCGCTAAATTATGAAGAATATATTGATCCCTATAGGTTGTAACGAACAATGGAAGCATTTTCAATCTTTGGAAGTTTTCGGCAAAAAGCCGATGGAACAACTTATGGAGTTTAATGATTTGATGGATAGAAAAGGAGCACCTCAGTTTAATAAAAGGAAATACATAAAGCAGGATGATAACATTTGCCATTTTGTTATTATAAGATGTATTTTTAAAGATTTTTTTACCGAAGTGGGAACATCCGAATTAACCAAGCTATTCTGTGAAGTAGATAGAGAGTTCTTTCCAAAAGCTTTTCCTGACTTTAAATTTCATCGTGGGAGTTCATGGGAAAATACCATTGGTATGGGATGGACCACTGTGAATTTATATTCGAGAAGAAAAAGTAAAATTATTTTTTAAACTAGCGCGCGCGCAAATGTTCTACTCTATACCAATGAGCTCTTTTTTCCGGTATGCTGGTAAATTGAACCCCTATACAATACCACCTCTATCGAAAGTGTTGAAACAATCTTACAATGGGTAGCTTATACCCCCTCCGAATGCTATTATGATAATATTCCAATTAATTTTAGGCATTACGTCAAAAGTTTCTCTTCATGGGTCCTATCCTGTATTATTTAAAATATTTGGGTTTGTCCTCGAAATTTACCGTGCACATAAGTAATCGTGTATTGATTTGGCTGCTTTCCTTCCTTCTCCTAATGCCTGAATAACTGTTGCTCCACCACTTATTGCATCACCACCAGCATAGACGCCTTCAATATTTCTCAAGTTCTCATCAATTTCAATTATTCCCTGTGATTTTGTCTTTAATTCTGGTACTGTTCTTAGAAACAGCCTGTTTGGTCTGGTACCGATAGCCTCTACAACAGTGTCCAATTCCATGATAAACTCGCTTCCCTCTATCTTCTCTGGTCTTGGTCTCCCGCTTTTATCTGGTTCTCCAAGCTTCATTTTCACAAGTTCAATTCCCGTGACCCATCCGTTTTCTCCAAGTATTTTTGTCGGGGCAACCAATTCCATAAAATGAATACCTTCTTCCAGAGCGTGACGCAACTCTTCCTCTCTTGCTGGCGAATGTTCTTTAGTTCGCCTATAAAGAATATACACCTCTGCTCCATTTCTTAGTGCGCTTCTGGCAGAATCCATTGCAACATTGCCGGCGCCGATTACTCCCACTCTTTTTCCAACGAACAGAAGTGTATCATACTCTGGAAATTTGTACGCTTTCATTAAATTTGTTCTGATCAGGAATTCATTAGCTGAATACACTCCGTTGAGTTCTTCACCTTCTATACCCACGAAGAAAGGAGCTCCTGCTCCTGTACCGATATAAATTGCGTCATACTCATCACGTAATTCTTCAAATGATAGATTCTGGCCTACAATATGGTTAAGCCGTATATCTACTCCAATTTCTTTCAGATAGGAAAGTTCCTCATCTACAACTTTTTTGGGCAATCGAAACTCAGGAATTCCATACTGGAGTACTCCGCCTGCCTTGTGAAGTGCCTCGAATATGGTTACCTTATAGCCATATTTTCTTAAATCAACTGCGCAGCTAATACCGCTTGGTCCTGATCCAATTATAGCAACTTTTTGATCCTTCTCATCGATTACAAACTCTTCCCTGATTCCTTTTTCCATCGCCCAGTCTCCGAGAAATGACTCTAATTTGCCTATGTTTATAGGATCTCCTACTTTTCTCATGGTGCAGGCTCCCTCACATTGGTTCTCTTGTGGGCAAACGCGACCAGCTATTGCTGGAATAGGATTATCCTGTTTAATCTTCAAAAAAGCTTCCTTGAAGTTCCCTTCCGCTAGTTCTTTTATGAATGCGTTCACATCTACATTAACTGGGCAATTTTTTGTGCATGGAGAATCCTTGCATTGGAGGCAACGTTTTGCTTCATTAGTTGCCTGTTCTTCACTGTAGCCTAAAGGAACCTCGTCGAACGTGTTAGTTCTCTCTTCGACAGAAAGCTCTGGCATGCGAACTCGAGTTTTTATTATTTTTGCCATCTGCTTCACCTCATTTTATTGTAGTTTTCTAGGGCAATTGCTTCCTGTTTTTTAAACAATTTTACCCGATTTAGGAGTTCCTTGAAGTTTACCTTATGGGCGTTAAACATCGGACCGTCAATGCATGCTAATTTCATTTCTCCATCAATAAACACGCGACACGATCCACACATTCCAGTAGCGTCGACCATAATTGGACGTAACGTGACCATTGTGGGCACATTATAGGCTTTAGTAAGTTCTGACAGCAGTACATATTCCTCAGTTCGCCCACCAGCAAAAACCATATCAATCTTGCCTTGTTTCATCAGCTTTTCCAGAATGTCCCGGTAGTGTCCTTTTATCCCGTAGGAACCGTCTTCAAGCGTTATATAGTATTCATTGCTTTTTCCTCTCAATTCTTCTAGGTACATCATATCTTTTGATGGAAAGGTCTGCATCGAAATCACATGATTTCCATCTACTTGACTTAGTGCCTTACATAAGGCATAATTTTCTGCATGCCCACAAACTAAGTCAGAACAGACTGCAACGTTGCCATACTTTTTAATCTCCACTGGGTTTCCCATAGGACCAATCACGTTCTCTAAGTGATCTCCTACTTTGTAGGTGTAAAGTTCAACACTGGTTTTTCCCAGTTTCCTTATGAACATGGTGACATTGCCATTCTCGGCCTTTTGTACAGACATCGGTATTCTTTCTCCTTTTGGATGGGTCATAAGAACTACAAATTGCCCAGGCTGCATTTTCTTGGCTACCATCGGTGCTTTTACTTCGATCAGATAGTCCTTTGGGTTAAGGTCTTCCTTACGGATAATTTCATGTTTCATTTTCCATTCTTCCCATAAACATTTTTCATGGAATCTTAGATATGAGCATATGCACACTAAAAAAGATTTTCTTGTGTGTGGATAATTTTTAATCACAAACCCAAAACTCTCCTTTTTTATGAAGGGGTTTTATATTGGCCCGCAAGCATTTCTTGTTTTGTGTTTTATCGTTCCAGGTGCTTAGAGTTCCTGGTAAGATTTTGCGCTAATCCAGAAACGATTTGAAAAAGAAGCAATAGTTTCTTCATCGGGGATTCGTATTCATGATTCATAATATTTTAAAACATGTTCCGTCCACGCAGTGGAACGATAAAGTTATGGGGAGTTCAGAGATGGGTACGGAAGCTAGGAGCCAAGTTGGAAAAGCTAACGTTTTAATAATAAGTGTCGTTTTGGTTGTTTTACTTTCTATTTCAAATGCCTGGTTTCTTTATACAAATCAAAGCCTACAGAACCAGATAAGCGATCTTGAAACGGAGAACAGCGATTTACAAAAGCAAATAGGCACGCTTCAAAGCCAGATAGACAGTTTAGAAAGCCAAAACAACGGGTTGCAAAACGAGATAAAAGCACTCAAAGTGCCCCAACTTCATAAGGTGAATGTTCAATGGGCAGATCATGAGCGGTTTGAAACATACGTCTCCATACAAGGTTCAATTTTCAATTCAGGATCAGAATCATCTTATAATACGATATTAACAGTTAGGATATTTGACAGCGCTAGCACTTTGCTTAAAAGCGAAGAGATAAATCTGGGAACCATTGATGGCAAGTCCTATATCGCTTTCGACGTCGACATTCCCTATTCAGGGGATGCAGATTCTGTCACAACAACTCTAGCATATGATTAACCTAACAACCTTTCGAGAACATAAGCAAAATTTCGAAATTTTTATTCGGTTTAATTCAGTCAATTCTCCGTAGTTTATTATGTGGGTTATTTAGAGTGTTTTGATTAGCTGTTCTAACGTTGGCGTTGGAAACTTGAAAATCTGTAAGTATTGAAGGATAAACTCGTGAGCTTCTGAAATAGGGGATGTACAGCAGTCTGCAGGAACTATCACCTCGTAGCCCAATTCAAAGGCATCAAGCACCGTTTTGAGGACGCAAACTTCCGTTCGAATTCCAGTTACGATCAAAGTCTTTATTTCCTTTTCTCTCAGGGTGAAATCGAGGTCGCTTCCGAAGAAGGCGCTCAACATTCTTTTTTCAATGATCACATCTGTTGCATTTGGCCTCAGTTCTTCTATAACTTTTGCCCCTTCTGTTCCTCGGATAGTATGAGGTGGCATTCCTAATCTCTTGAAAAGAGAATCTTCTTTATATCGGCTGTCGCAGGCGTAAATGATTGAAAATTCTTTCTCTCTGGCTTTTTTAAGGAGAAACTTGATATTCTGTATGATTCCTTGGCAGAATCTGCCGACATTGTCTTTCTGCATGTCAACAACTATAACCGCTTTTCTGTTACCTGCGCGCGCAGAGCACAATCAGAACCACACCTACCTTTTTTTAAATCCTAGTAATTAGCCCGCGCTAACACTTATTTGTTTTTAATGCTCTTTCAAAGAGGCCGTCTCCTTTTTAGTTAAACCCTCTTCAACTAAGGATTCAATCCGATTCCGTTCTTCCCGTGAATAGCGATTACCCAATACAATCCCAATAGAATCTCTTATTTTTAGTCCCAAAACCCTAAATTAAAAAAAGAATAGACGCCAATTGCGTTTATGGTCTGTATCCCTTTAGGATGCTTATTGCCAAGACAGCTTCCGTAATGTCTGCTGTTGTTCCTGGACTTAACTCATGGGCTGGGTCTCTGAGTTTTTTGTCGAACTCCCAAAGCAGATTCCTTCCAGACCGGGTTATTAAGCCACCTTTTTCTAGTACCTGTCTAGCTTCAGTTGAAACCAGTTTTGCCTTGGTTAAACCCACTTTTCGAGCGATGAAAGTGTCTGGAACTTCGGATAAAATTTTGAGGAACGTCTGCACCGTTGCCGTGTTTACGTCTTTAGATTCTTCAAGCTGTTGAACAAAGTATGGGTAGCCCAGGTGAAAGGTGACTGGATAGTTGTTTACCCACTCAGACGCGATGGAATCGTATTCGGAAGCTATCTTAAACACCTCAAAAAGGGTTACTTGATCGTCCAGAATTTTCTGTTTTGAGGTTGGATCTGTTATATCGAGTTTTGGAGCCTTACCCAATCCGCTGGGCTTGGCGATCAATATTGCGTCGTAGACGTCTATTGCATCTATTGGAGTGCTGGATTCAATGACCACCTTTACATTTTCTCTAAGTTTGGCGATGGAAAACCTATCTTTGGCAAGCACCATTCCAGCCGCAACAGCCACTGGTGAAAGCAGAATAATTGATCCTAAAAGCGTGTTTCCGCCACGCTGCCACAAACTCACACTCTTAACAGCCTCCTTGATCATCTTTCCAATTCCAACATCGGCTGGACCGATTTTTCCTTTAGAAACCTGGATTCCTCGTTCGGCTGTGTTTTTAAAGTGTTGTGCCACGGCAACTGCCGATGCTAAAAAATGTTCGTACCTGGTTTCTCGAAAATCAGCGGTTCTATGGACGTTTCCAGGCTTCGGATGGGCACTCACCTCAAGAAGAATAGCCAGCTCCAAACATCTGGAAACGTGTTCAGCTATTTCCAAAGATGAACTGAAACCCATATCTATTAACCTCGAAATCATACCTTAAACTCATCTTATTTAGAGCCTTATAAAAAAGATATGTTGAAAACAATGTTTTTCAGAATTCAGCATCTCCAAAAAGGGTAGGTAAGGGGAAAAGTTTATTAATCGAGTGAAAAAAATTACACAGCCACTCGAAATAGAAGTAGGTAAAGGTTATGAACTGGTTTAAGCTATCATCGCGTGATGTAGCCTTTGTTGCAGTTTTTGCGGCTCTATCTGTGGTTGTAATCAAAGTTATCCCAGGCTTTCCGATTGTTGGTCTATCCGGTTCACAAATCAAATTTGACGCTGCACTTGCGCCAATTTACGGCTTGATTCTGGGGCCTTATTTGGGTTTTTTGGCTGCTTTTTTCGGTGGCATCGTTCTTGCTAACAGTTGGTTCTCTGTTCTCACATCCTTTAGCCCAGCGGTTTCAGCATTAGTTGCGGGATTGCTGACACAAAGAAAAATGAGTTATAGTAGTCGCAGTTTTCCAGGATGGGCAACAGCGGCCGTTGTCCTTGGTTTACTGATTTTAGGATGGTATGCAACTTGGGTAGGTCAACAGGCTTTACTTTATCCAATGCTTCACATCTCGGCATTGTTATCAATTTTAGTATTTAGGGGAAATATTGCAACCGCCTTCAAAACTGATGAAGGGGCACGAAAGGGATGGAATATGAAACCCAATTATATTCTCCTGGGCATGGTAGTGATGGTCTTGGCCTATATTCTCCCTAAACCGTATTTGAGTTGGATAGAGGTTCTTCCCTACCTTTCTCTTCCTCTGTACTTTTTTGGCGGTATTTTAATATTGCATGGAATTTTCGGCGGTGAAGAAGGGAAGGGAAACTTTGTGGTTGCCGTTTGCATGGCAAATTACTGCGGCATAATAGCTGATCACATGATTGGAAACCTTGCCTTCATAAGTCTCATTAACATAGTTTTTCCGCTTGAAGATTTGCCAGATGTTCCAACGTTATTTATGGCTGTTCTGCCAGTTTCTGTCGCCGAGAGATTGGTATTTACTGCAATTGCAACAGTATTTGGAGTTGCTTTAATTCTTGCTCTCCGTAGATCAGGACTGTTTCATCGAAAATTATAGTGCAAAGTAGATCAGAATGAAAGTTAAAGCCCGTGAAGGAGATCTACTCGAGACCACTGACAACACCCTTTTTGACGTTAAAGGATTGGTTCATCCTCCGAGTAAGGTTGTAGCCTTTCTCCGTTATGTTCCTGACCCAAATGGTGACCGAAAAAAAGATGGAATGAGATACAGAAAGGTTTATGCTCTTTCTGAGCGTTACGCCTTGTTAAAACAACTTTTTCCGCAATACTTAGTGTATGACCCGGTTTTCAATGAGCCTCTTTGCGAGGTTCCAGTTAAAACAGTGAAAAATCATTGCCAACCCGCTGATCGTTTGCGAGAACTCCGCCATGGAAATAGGATTGACGAGCTGGAGAGACAAGCGTTACGCTTTGCGGAACTCCTTAAAGAAAATGCAAATGTACCATGGAGCAAACTCGGCATCTCGGGCTCCATTCTGGTGAATCTTCATACTCCAGCTTCTGACATCGACCCCATTGTTTACGGCTCTGAAAACTGTTACAAGGTTTACTCGGCGTTAAGATCTTTGTTGAAGGACAGAAAAAGCCAGTTTAAACCCTACAGTCAAAAGGGGTTAAAAAAGCTGTTCGATTTCCGTTCGAAGGACACGGCCACATCATTCGAAGACTTTGTTGAAACCGATTCAAGGAAGGTCATGCAGGGAAAGTTTATGGGAAGGGACTATTTTACTCGTTTTGTGAAGGATTGGAACGAAATTGAGGAAAAGTATGGCATGATTCATTATAACCCGGAAGGCTACGCTAAAATTAAAGCTATGGTGATAGACGGTTCAGAAGCAATTTTCACTCCGTGCTGCTACAAGATTGACAATGTAGAAATTCTTAAAGGAACTCGCGTTGAGCCAATTGAGGAGATCGTGTCTTTTCGAGGAAGATTTTGCGAACAAGCCAAGAAAGGCGAGATCGTGATTGCGCAAGGCAAGGTCGAAAGGTTACAAAAAGAGGGTGCACGTGAACACTACAGGTTGCTTCTGGGAAACAAGATTTCAGATCATATGATCCTAGCTTAGTATCTTCATGAGTCTCTAGTGATTACATTCCTTCTAAAATTGGTATAATTAACATTAAGATTAGAGGACCTTCAGTACCTGTTCATAGTATCTAGGACCATACGTCAAAGTAATTTGATGAAACGTTTTTTCTTCAGTGACTACTTGTTCAAGGTTTCCTTCTACATAGACTCGTTCGTCTCTTTTTGCTTGCATTCTGAATTCCTCGACGTAGGAGAGAATCCGCTGGATGTCCTCAACCTTTGGACCATCCAAAATTTCTAGGGGTTCAATTTGATAAATCGACGGGATGAAAGGAGCATCTTGGTCATTGGTTATATTAACAATGGCTTTGATCCAGCCCATTTTTGCGACTCTTGCATTTGGGTTATATTCGTTGCAAATTTCTTTCCAGTCTTTCACTGGCTCGAACTCCGTTTTAGTGGTTCTTCCACCCTCTGCATCTTTGAATAACGCATAGATCATTTTCCTTTGCTGATGCCAAAGATACTCCTTTGGACTGTAGTTCACGAATTTCCAATGTTTCCCCTCCATAGCCTTCTCGCTTTCAAATTCGTTTTGCAATGGATTTCCTTCTCGGTGGAGTTCTTCCAAAGTTTCGCAGAGTCTCCCCATTTTTTCCCTGCCATAAACAATAAGGTCGAAGTCTGAAAACTTTGGATGATAAAAACCATGAAGAAAGGAGCCGAAGATTCCGAAATCGGTTTCTGAGAGACCTGACCTAGAAGTGATCAATGTAGATAGTCTCTGTAACGCTTTTAGAAGATCATCCCCATTTTGTTTCTCAATCAATTGCCTAAATCTCTCTCCGGGTTTTCGAATTCTGGTGATGAGTTTCCGTGGCACTCCTACAAGTCGCTCTTGCAGTGGTTCATACAAAATTGTGTAGCGCGGATATTTTTCCCAAACGAAATGTAAGCCCTCGTCTGCGTAGAATTTGTAGTAGACTGGCTTTTCTCTCCCTCGAAAGGCCCTAGGATTTATGGATTTGTAAATTGTAGCTGGGGCGTATTCTGTGTCGCAAACGTATGCGTTGGATGGATGGAAATAGCCGTAGACTCGAAAAATGATATTTTCCTCTGTGATTACGGCGTCACGGTCTCTTAACCGCAACATGCCAGAATATCTAGTTCCCATTGATTATAAATCACATATTTGTGTCCTATTAAAACCTAGGGGTATTATGTGCGCAAGCTTGATTTCAAAGTGGCCAAAGGTATTCGTCCTCGCGGTTTCCTGTACCTACCACAACCTGATAATGGGTCTCGCCGGTTTCAAGGTTTTCAACCCGTTCTAGCGTTCCCGAAACCTTGATTTTTTCTCGATTCTTGGCCACGTTTCTGTAATATCCTATCATGGATACAACCGTCATGGGAACTTCGTTTTTCTCAAGTTTTGAAGCTGAATCTAATGGTTTATAATCCGTAATTTTATAGATGGCAGGTCTGAACATGGTTTCACGGTCGTTAACCACTTCGCAACAAAAGGTTACAGCTTTGACCGGAAAGTATTTGTGGGTGCCATACTTGAACGCTATTTCCTCGATCTTCCGCACTGCGTTGTACACGAAAGTTTTGTCCGTGTACCGCCCTCGATGCTTTCTTGCTCTGTCAAGCTTCTTGGTGAATACGTGTTTCAGAGTTCCTTCCTTAGCAAGTTTATTGATTGCCTTTTCGAGGCTTCTGAAGTTTCTAGACCCATAAGTCACTAGGTCAATGTCAGACTTTACGGTGTGCATGTTTAACGCTATGGAACCGTGGATTCCGAAATCTTCAAGAGGCACGTTGGATTCAGTGGAGAGGAGAGAGGTCAGTTCTAAAGCAAGTTTCTGCAAACGGTCCTTCCTTCTGCTTTTGAAGAGTTTCTGTAAACATTCTTTTGGCACGTAAACTTTTTCTACGATCCCTGATGGAACGCTTATAACTTTTTTTCCACGGTAAGGACAGAAATAGAGGTAATGAGGAAATCTACTTCGAAGGATTTCTAAGAGCGTTTGATAGTTTTGTGCTGTATAGAGTTTTTCTGGTCGGGCGAGCTCTACGTTTCCAAGTTTCCATTTCTGTCTGAGAAAGCGTATTTGGAAGTGGGTCTTCAAGTTGGATGGGATGTATTTTAGAAAAGATAAGACCCGATTTTTCGGATGCTCGTACCCAAATGCGTATAAGACAAAGTTGTCTTTTGTGACAAGGGTATCGCCGTCCATGGGATTCCATGCCTTCATGTGAAAGCCTTCCGTTAAGTTAAATAAATATATAATCACCTGTCAAAAGGTTAGTCCTATGCAAAGATTTAGGGACCGCGATTTCATTCAGACCCGAGATGG
>Ga0209636_10009163_pt1 | contig 10085 bp, 7 predicted proteins | sample DeeMarSWOR152_54_FD_187464 | JGI IMG/M metagenome (GOLD analysis project Ga0209636, IMG submission 187464) | Marine sediment microbial communities from White Oak River estuary, North Carolina - WOR-1-52-54 (SPAdes) (version 2) | ecosystem: Environmental > Aquatic > Marine > Intertidal zone >... | reverse complement strand
CAGGATGCCCCTCAGTCACTGATTCAGAGGTGAATAAATGTATTCCTTGTTTGCTCATAAGACAACTCCCTCGATTTCATAGCAGAAAACAATAACATAAAGAATTCCTATTTTCAACATAAAGCCCGGAATAGTAATCATTCTTAAATACGCGATAAGAGCAGGTCTTTGGGAATGGGTTTGCTCAACGCTCATCCTTCTTCCAGTGTCAATAATTATTACTTTTGAATCACCGAGGAAAGCCAGATTGGGCTCGAAAGCTCCAACTTGATCGATAATCATGCTTTCATTTTTGGATAGAAAGAGCCCTACTATCTCTTCTTGAAGTTTGAATTTCCTTTTTTGTTTATGATATTTTAAAAAAGAATGATTAAGTACAGCTTTTTAAAACTGAAAATCTGCCCTATCAAGGCAATTCTCATTTGGAGCTTCTTCCTTCTTTTTATGATTGCCTCCTTGCAGGCTCAAGGACAAGCAGAGCCTCCTTTTCCGGTGTATCACTTTCAATTAAGAAACGGATTGCAAGTTATACTTTCTGAAGATAACTCCCTCCCGATCGTTTCTGTGGTTATCGCATATAACGCTGGTTCTATTCATGAACAACCAGGAAGAACTGGTTTGGCTTATTTGATGGAAAATTTGATGTTTCAGGGTTCAAGCAATGTAAGCCGTATGCAGCACATCCTTTACATTAATCGCATCGGAGGCACATTGAATGCAGCCACCACCGAAGAAAAAACAATATTTTTTCAAACTGTTCCCTCGAATCAACTTGCTTTAGTCCTCTGGCTTGAATCAGACCGGATGAAATACCTGGAGATTAAAGAATCTAATGTGGAGAGAGTAAAAGATTCCCTGGTTGAAGAAATCCAGCACAGAAAAACAACAGATCCCTACTTAGAAAGTTCTTTTGCCTTTGACAAGCTTATTTATCCTAATTTCGCCTACAGCCATCCTGTAATCGGCAGCAGAGAAGACCTCAGAGAAATTACCATCGAGGATATTAAAAGTTTCTACTCGACTTTTTATGTGCCGAATAATGCTGTTCTGTGTGTGGTGGGAAACATCAAAAGAAAACGGGCAGAAGAACTTATAAGAAAATATTTTGAGTCCATTCCAAAAGGTAAACAAATCCCTTCCCTTCCTCCCTTGGAATCGGATCAGAAAAAACCAGGCTCATACACACATGAAGACTCTATCGCTCCCCTCCCAGGTTTTTATCTTGGTTACAGAGTCGCTCCCCGGCATCCAGGCGACTTCTATTCTTTGTCAATCCTGAATTATATTCTTTTGCGGGGTAAGAGCTCTCGCCTTTATGAGAGGCTTTATGAAAGAGAACGCATCGTTTATGATTTCAACGGAGGCATTGAGAAAAGAAAGGATTTTGCTGCTTTCAAGCTGTTCGTGCTCTGCAATAATGAGATTATGGTGGAGAGAAGCCTCAGGGCTATCCTTTCTGAAATTAACAGGCTTAAATCTATCCATGTTTCAGAGAAGGAGCTCACGAAGTCAAAAAATATGTTCAAGATGGATTATATCTCACAATATGCGACCTTTCTAGGGAGGGCATTGTTTTTGACCGATACTTATCTTACTCAGGGGACTATGGAGCGTTTGCCTTCAGAGTTGAATAGATATCTCGAAGTGTCCGCGATTGATATAATTGGGGTGATCAACAGGTATTTTATCTCGGATAACAGGATTCTCCTCAACATAGAAATAAAATGAAAACTTAGGAGCAAAAATTGAGAGGACGGAAATTTCAGGGAATATTTTTCTTTTTGACGTTTGCAATTTCTCTCTTCCCCCTTCAATCTCAAGAAAGATACAGGAAATCTCCTCCCTTTCCTGAACCTCTCGATGAGCTCAAGCTGCCCAAGATAGAGTCTTTTTCTCTTTCTAATGGTCTTAATATTGCAGTGGCTCGTAGAGAGGGCTTGCCTATCATCAGCATGCAGTTGGTCATCATGGCTGGAGAGAGTCATTCTCCTGAAAAATTGCCCGGCCTAGCCACTTTTACGGCGACGATGTTGACTAAAGGATCTTTCGAGCTTTCCTCTTCTCGAATTGAAGAGATAATCGAGTCCATGGGGGGAAATTTTTCGGTCTCTACCTTCCTTGACTATTCAGTGTTTGCATTTACCTTTCTAGAAGAATATTTTGATGAGGCTCTTGATGTCTTGAGTAAAATGATTCTGATGCCTACGTTTCCCAGGAGAGAAATTGATAATGAGAAAAGAACCCTATTCTATGAACTCCGAAGAAAAGGAACGAATCCTGAATTCGCCGCTCAAAACCAGCTCTTCAGAATCCTCTTCCATAGCCACCCCTATCAGAAGGCCACCTATACTGAAGACTTCATCAAAAACATAACCTACAGAGACGTTCTCGACTTCTACAGCCAGCACTACATTCCCAACAATGCACATCTTGTTTTAGTCGGCGATTTGAATCTTCCCACTGCTGTAAGAAAAGTCAGCCATTACCTGAATACTTGGAAAAACAAAGGAATAGAACGTCAATTCATTCCGGCTCCCGAGCCTTCTAAAGCCGAAAGGATATGTGTGGTTGATCTCCCTGAAGCTGAAGATTCGACGATTTACATAGGGAATATTATTTTTCCCAAAAAAAGCCAGGATTTCTTCCCTATTATCGTGCTTAATCAGGTTTTGGGCGGCACAACCAACAGTCGCCTCTTTATGAATCTTAGAGAGTCTAAGGGATACGCTTATTTTGCCTTCAGCGAAGTCAATCTCTTTAAGAGAAGTGGAGTTTTCCTGGCTAAAGCAAAGGTGAGGTCAGAAGTTGTCTACTTGTCGGTTAAAGAGATTTTTAAAGAAATAGAAAAAATCATCAAAGAGGAAATCACAAACTTCGAAATCGAACAGGCTAAATCTTACTTAATAGGTAATTTCCCTCTCCAAATAGAGACCTTTGAGAGTTTTTGCTCTCGAATTACTGAGGCCCAGGCTTTTGCCTTAGGAAACGAGTTCTGGAATGACTATTATGAAAACATCATGCTCATCAGTTCAGAAAAAGTCTTTGAAGTCGCTCAGAAATATCCTCTACTCACTCCCGTTGTCATTATTGTTGCTGATAAAAACAAAATCATAGAACATCTCAGCGGCTTTGAAGAAATTGAAATCTATAACAGCAGAGGCGAGTTGCAATATACTCAAAAAAAAGGAGTCGAAGAATGAAATTAGTTGAATGTGTTCCTAATTTTAGCGAAGGCAGAGATAAAGAAAAAATCAACACCATAACCAAGGAGATAGAATCAACGCCTAAGGTCAAACTCCTTGATGTGGATCCGGGTGAATCCACTAATCGGACGGTTGTCACTTTCATAGGCAGCCCTGATGGAGTTAAAGAGGCAGCTTTCAAAGCCATAAAAAAAGCCGCTGAAGTTATCGATATGAGTAAGCATCAAGGTGCGCACAGCCGTATTGGAGCCACAGATGTTTGCCCTTTTGTCCCGGTTTCGGGAGTAACCATGGAGGAATGCATCCAGATCGCCAATGAACTGGGAGAAAAAGTAGCCAGAGAGCTTGGAATCCCGATTTATCTTTACGAATCAGCAGCCAAAAAACCAGAAAGAAGGAATCTGGCCACTATCCGAACTGGTGAATACGAGGGATTGCCGGAAAAGTTGAAAGACCCAGAATGGGCTCCCGACTATGGCGATCCTGTATTCAATCCCAAATCAGGAGCGACAGTTATCGGCGCTCGAGAGTTTCTAATTGCCTACAATATAAATTTGAATACCCGAGACCGGAAACTCGCTCATGAAATTGCCCTGAATTTAAGAGAACAAGGCCGGGCGAAGCGAGATAAAGAAGGAACGATCATAAAAGATGCTGAAGGCAAAGCCATCAAAATACCTGGAAAATTTAAAGAAGTAAAGGCTGTGGGATGGTATATCGAAGACTATGGAATCGCTCAGATATCTATAAATTTTACGAATTATAAGGTTTCTCCTCCCCATCTTGTCTTTGATGCAGCGCGAAAAGAAGCTGCCAAACTGGGGCTACGGGTGACGGGTAGTGAATTAGTAGGCCTTATTCCCAAAGAGGCTCTTATCATGGCAGGAAGATATTATCTTGAGAAGCAAGACAAAAGCCCTGGAGTTCCTGAAGAAGAACTCATAACTACAGCAGTCATTTCTCTTGGATTAAATGACGTTGCCCCCTTCGAGGCAGAGAAAAAAATCATCGAGTATCAATTTCAGGAAACAACAAACTCACTCCTCAAATTCAATTTGAGAGAATTCGCCAATGAACTTTCAGTAGATTCTCCTGCTCCAGGGGGTGGAAGCACGGCTGCTTTATGTGGAGCTCTATCAGCTTCCCTTTGTTCAATGGTCTCTAACTTAACCGTAGGCAAAAAAGAATATGAAAAGGTTCAGAAAGACGTAAAAGATTTCGCCGTTAAAGCTCAAGTCCTAAAAGATGATTTTTTAAGATCCGTAGATTTGGATACCGAAGCTTTCAATAAGCTCATGGGAGCCTTCAAGCTGAAAAAAAAGAACGAAGAGGAAAAAAAAGAGCGAGAACAGGCTATAGAAGAGGCAACGAAGGAGGCCACCTTAGTCCCCTTTGAAGTTTTAAAGAAAAGTGTGGAGACCTTAGAATTGGCCAAGGAGGTTGCTTTAAAGGGAAATAAAAATTCCTTGAGCGATGCGGGTGTCGCTGGCCTGGCGGCGCAAACTGCAGCCGAAGGAGCTTACTACAACATAAAAATCAACCTGCCCAATATACAAGATGAGAAATTTAAATCTAAAGTTTCCAAAGAAGCTGTTTCTCTGAAGGATGAAGCTGTGAAGCTCGGGGAAGAAATAAGAGAGATAATGCAAAAAGAATTGGAATAGTCTAGGAAAAGAAAATGGAATCACAACCCTATTCTGGAATTTTCTTCTGTTATTAGCTACTCATCAGGAATCAAAAACCGTCTAAATCATTTTAAACCCAAAGATTATGTTTACTCGTAGAGGGTGAGACAAGAGGAAATAAATATCACCTCAAATTTCCTCTTGGTAGGCGATTGAGATAATCATTTTTTTTTGAGAGTATTGAATTGAAATAAAGCATATATGGTGCACCAAAAATTATTCGTCGTCGAAAGGCTGCTTTCCAAGTCGTGGTTTATTTTGTTGATACTTCTTTTCTTCTCTATTATTTTGCTTTGAGCAGTCTTTGTCTCCAGTTAACCTGAAGCTCATTTGAAAAAAGAGAAACGAGGCTAATTCAGCTTCATTTCACAGGATGCTATTTCCATAAGGAGAAATAGCGAGATGAGGGTTTAGTTTGTTCGGAAAAAATGTTAAGCGGAGTAAAATTTTTCATTTAAATATTCGTAAATAGAAATCTGGAGATAAAGAATTGACCCTGCACTTGGCAAAAATACCAAACGCAAATAATGCAACCGAAGAAAAAAAATTCCATTCTGATCCTGTAGAGATAAAGAAAGCCAAGCATGTCCTGAACTCCTTCGGCAAAGCTTTCTTTGCGTTGAAAATTTATCCCACCGTGAATCCTTCTGTTCAAAAATCTATCGATACTTTTGCTGAAGATATAAAAGAATTTTTAAATGTTTACAGACATTTGAAAATCAATATTCAAGAATTCAGTTTCACTTATAAAGGAGAGACAGTCTTCCAAGATGAAGAAAAAAAGAGAAGCCTGCCTTTCCTCCTCTTTAAAGATGGAATGAGAGAGCTTATTTTCTATAAAGGGCTGGTTGAGAAAGAAATTCAAGACTTTTTAAAAGTCATCAAAGAAGGCTCTGATCTTCCTCCGGAAGATAGCGACCTTGTGAATTCGCTTTGGGAAAAAGATTTTGCTCATATCCGTTATTTCGCCCTTGATGAGTTTCTGGAGTCAGAAATCGGGCAGGAAAATAATAAAATCTATGTCAAAATTGACAAGAATAAATTCTCAGACGGTAAGATCAACATTACTCCAGAAGACAGGATAGAGCTTTATAAAAGACGCATTGCCTTGGGTTTTCACTCCTCTAAAGATGAAAACGGAGAAGATAATGACAGAATTACCGATAACTTGGTTCTTCCTTCTCATATCACGGATATAAGCGAAGAAGAGATCCCTGAAGTCAAGACTATGGTTTCAGAAAGTCGGGCTGCATCTCGTCTAAACGAGCTAGTCAATTTGCTGTTTGAGATCCTGTTTTTAGAGGAACGTTATGATAGATTTGTGGCGATTTTAAGCGTTCTGAATCAATGCTATCTGGAAATTGTACATAAATCTGACTTTTCCCTGGCTTTGTTTCTCCTGAACCGCATCCAAGAATTAAAGCAAAGCCTTACCAGCCAATATTCAGAAAACAAGAAATCACTAGAAAGATTCCTTCAAGACGTTAAAACCGAAAGCTCAATTTCCCGTTTGAGAAAGCTATTCCTGGATAAACGCATAAAGAATTTTGAATCCTTCTTTCAATACTTAAAATTCCTTGGACCCAGCACTATGGCTCTCCTTGGCGATATCTGGGAGCATTCAGAGGACACTCTCATCCGTGAGAAGGCTTCAGATTTCCTCCAAGAATTCGGTCAGAAAGATTTAGATGCCCTAGTTAGGATTGCTAAAGACGAAAGACTTGCTCTTTCACGAGAAGTCATAGCCATATTGGGAAGAATAGGAGAAAGAAGAGTCATCCCTCATCTGGAAAAATTCGCCCATCATGATGATAAATCCATTAGACTGGCTACCATTCATGCCTTAAAAAAGATTGAGGACGAAACAATAAACAAGATTTTAATAGATCTGCTTGATGATCCGTATGGTGAAGTTCGTTCTCGAGCTGCCCAGAGTCTTAAATATTATGCGAATGAAATGACCTTTGATCAGGTCATGGAATTAGCGAAAAGAAGAGATTTCAAAAAGAGGAGCAAGGCAGAAAAGAAAGCTCTCCTAAAATTCTTGGCCAAGAGTCAAAGCGAGGAAGCCTATTCCCTTCTCGGCTCTATTTTAAAAAAATGGACGATTTTCTCTACCAACTTACAGAATGAGATTCGTCTCTCCGCCGTTTATGCCTTAGAAGCCATGGCTAATCCCAAAGCAGCGAAGATTCTTAAAGAAGGCACTCGGCTGAGAAATAAAACGATTCGGGAAGCTTGTCGGATATCCCTGATGAGATTAATCTTGTAGGAGAAATTCCGATCGGGATCGAAAAGACAGACATGAAAGTTCAGCACCTAGAAGATGAAACTCATAACAGGGTCTTTGACTATTCTGACTCTGCTCAAAGGGAAATATCCAAGATAGTAGAGGAAATCTTCATACGGTTTTCCTCAGCTTGGAAAACGGCTCAAATCTATGAACCCAATAATCTTACCTTCATAAAACAGATTGAGCCTCTTTTCGGACTAATTCAAAATATCTTGAATAATCAGTTGAAGGCTGTATTTTACTTCCGGGATAACACCCTGTTCTTCAACACAATTCGGGTCAAGTTTGACTTTTTCAGCTATCAAAACTTCAAATTTCTAGCTGATGAATTCAGAAAAAAAGAGATCGGGACCATTGGCTTCAAACCGGGGCTGGATAAGGAAGAACTCATACAGTTTGTCTATCTTCTGGCAGGATTAGATGGCAAAAAGGCGAATGTGTTTGAAGAATTAACGTCCAGGATCAAAGCTCGAGAACTCCATCATATTATCTTGGAGAAAGTCCAGGCTTTTGGAATCACCGACGATATGGATCCTGAGCAAATCAGGCAAAACGCAAAAAAGGTTTATGCCAAGAGCATCACTCACCTGAGAGAAGTCTTCAAGAAGCAAGAACAAGAAAAAAGGATAGGATTGAAAACCACTAGGAGACTCATCCAGACTATTATCGACCTCATCATGCAGGATGAGTCTTTCACCATAGGTTTAACGAATGTCCAAAACTATGATGAATATACTCTTAATCACTCTACGAATGTAGCAATTTTGTCCATTTGTTTTGGAAGAAGGTTAGGGCTGGAAAAAAAAGAATTGGTCGACTTAGGTATGAGTTCTTTCTTCCATGACATCGGAAAACTCGAGATTCCTAAGGAAATTCTGGAGAAAGAAGGAAAATTAGATGATGATGAAAGAGCACTTATCGAAAAGCATCCATATCAAGGTGCTGGAAAACTCATCCTTCTCAAGGAATTGAGTTATCTTCCTATAAGAGCCCTTTATGTCGCTTTAGAACACCACCTTTGGTCGAATCTCTCTGGGTATCCCAAATCCTGGAGAAGGGATGCAGTAGATCTTTATAGTCGAATCGTGAAAATATGTGATGTTTTTGATGCCCTAACAACTGTGAGACCCTATCGAAAGCGGGCCTTTACCAGAGATGAAGCTATGAGCATAATTTTAGAAACCAGCGGAACAGAATTCGATCCTGTCTTGCTTAAAGTCTTCTCCAACATGATGGGAGTCTATCCCATCGGCACAGTAGTGGCTCTGAGCACCGATGAGCTGGGAATCGTGGTCGAAACCAATTCAGAAACAGCTTTTATGCTCCGACCTAAAGTAAAACTTATTACCGATGAGGCCGGAGACAGGATAAACGGCAAAATGGTTGATTTAACTGAAATGAAACCAGGAAAAAATAGATTTAAAAGAACGATTGTAAAGTCTTTAGATCCTCACAAATATAACATTCAAGTCGCGGATTATTTTTTAGCCATGTAAAATTCCTTCCTTATTCTACACTGCTCCCTTAAGAAGCATTTTAAATTCTGTGAATAGATAAAAACCATAAATTCACCGCAACCTTTCTTTTCAAATTCCTTATCATTGTATAAAATAAAAACGGAGGATCGAATGAGAGCTCTGTTTGTCATTGACATGCTGAAAGATTTCTTAAACGCTGATGGAGCGCTCTATTGTGGTGACTCATCAAGGAAGATCATTCCCTTTGTCAAGCAAGAAATTGAAGAATTCCATAAAAACATGGATTTGGTTGTCTTTATTTGCGATTCGCATGATCCAGATGATTTGGAATTTAAAGTGTTTCCGAAACATAGTGTTACAGGTACAACAGGAGCCGAGATTATCGATGAGTTACCAGTTGAAGAAAACGATGTCATCATCAAAAAGAAGCGCTACAGTTCCTTTTATGGGACTAACTTGGACCGGGTGCTAAAAAATCATAAAGTAAGCGAAGTGTATGTTGTCGGAGTTTGTACATCCATCTGTGTGATGGACACGGTGGGGGATCTAAGAAACAGAGATTTATCTGTTATCGTTTATAAAAAGGGAGTGGCTGATTTCGACCCAGAAGCTCACGAGTTTGCCCTTCGAAGAATGGAAAAAACCTACGCAGCCAAGATCCTTTAAGAGGTTTTCATAAGGGGGATTATAATGAAGGGATGGACAACCAAAGGGAAAAAAATAAGACTGGTGGAGGGAAACCTGGCTCTGCTTGATGTTGAAGCCGTTGTTAACGCGGCTAATAAGAATTTGGTCTTAGGAGGTGGAGTTGCTGGTGCCATAAGGAAATTCGGTGGGCCCTCCATTCAGGAAGAATGCAACAAAATCGGCCCTATAGCTGTCGGGGAAGCCGTCATTACAGGAGGAGGCGATCTGAAGGCGAAGCATGTCATCCATGCTGTGGGCCCGGTTTATGGAGAGGGCAACGAGGATGAGAAACTGACGAGCGCGGCTCTTAATAGCCTCAAGATTGCCAACGCAAAGAAAATAAAAAACATAGCCTTTCCTGCTATCAGTACCGGAATATTCATGTTCCCTCTTCAAAGGTGTAGTGAAATCATGATCAAAGTAGCCATAGAGTTTCTCAAAGATAAGGAGAATAAAAATCCCGAGGAAATTATTTTCTGCCTTTATGGACAGGAAGCCTACAGCGTCTTCCAGGACACTTTAGGCAAGCTGAGCAGGTAAGCCTTCAGCTAGCTTGCTTCAGTCTTTTAAAGGTAAAAAACACTCCAAAAAAGAGAAAGCAGAGGAGTACAATCGTCGCTGAGGCTGGCAAATCTAAATAAAAAGCCAAAAAAAGACCGAAGATAACAGAAATCACAGCCACCAAAGAGGATATTATTAGAGCTCCTTTAAAGCTTCCTGTGATCTGAAGTGCCGCCGC
>Ga0209636_10009161_pt1 | contig 10087 bp, 12 predicted proteins | sample DeeMarSWOR152_54_FD_187464 | JGI IMG/M metagenome (GOLD analysis project Ga0209636, IMG submission 187464) | Marine sediment microbial communities from White Oak River estuary, North Carolina - WOR-1-52-54 (SPAdes) (version 2) | ecosystem: Environmental > Aquatic > Marine > Intertidal zone >... | reverse complement strand
CCTTCGCCATATCCACTTTTGAATACATCAATTTTCCTCATTTTATTGGGGTCATTGAATAGGGTTTGGGTAGTTCTAATGTTATGAAATCCATGATTTCTGAGTAACTGTATAACCTCTTGAGTGGAAAAGAACCGCGCAGAATTATAGAACATACTATTTTTCTTTTGATAACCTCTGGCGAGTTTGCTCCTTTTATCTATTATACCAACAATCAATTTTCCGTGAGTGGTCAGAATTCTCTTTGCCTCTTTAATTACTCTTTCTGGAGATTTAACAAAACATAACGTTACCATCAATAATACACAGTCAAAATCATCTGTCCTCAAGGGGAGATCCTTGGCATCAGCTATTGCTACTTCACAACCACGCCTTTTTGCAATTTTTACCATCGGATAAGAAATGTCGATACCAAAGGATATATTAAGCAGCTGGGCGAAGCGAGCAGTTCCTACACCAATTTCAATAGCTTTTCTGGCATTGGTGAGTTCTTTTTTCAAAGCCAGAAGCTCAGTTAGATATGCATGTTGATTTGTGTTAAACCAATCATCATATTTTTCAGTGTGAAGATCAAAGACACTTTTAGTCATCGAATCAATTCTACTTACCATTTACCAAAATTACCTTTCCAACACCAATTTCTACAAAATCATCTTTATATTCTTCTTTAAATAATTCCCGACACCTGTCGCCACTACAATGGCAGGGACCAGCCTTTCTGACATCGAGTTTGCGGAATTGTTGGATAATCTTCTTTAACTCATTATCGCCATACCCTCCTAAATGAAATCCGCCAAGCACCAGGTAGACATTCTGCTCAAAGTTGTTTTTGGCAGTCTCTATTATTTGCACAATCCCTGGATGGGCACAACCTGTAATAATCACTAACCCTTTGTCAGTTTCTATCGCTAAAGATTGTTCTTTAATAGCCGTGCCGAGTTCTCCAGTAGAGGCGACTTTTTCATACAGATTTGCCGGATTAGCAATCTCAATATATTTGTTATCAGTATTTTCGATACTCTTTTTGATATTTTGTGGAAATGATGGAAGAAGATACACAACTGCCTTTTGATTGAGCTCTAAGAAATCCCCTAAACCACCAGTATGATCCCAGTGTTCATGAGATAGAAATACGGCATCAATAGATTGAGGGTCGATGCCAAGCTTTTGCATGTTAGAGATGAGGATTTCACCGTTGCCGCCTGTATCAAAAAGCAATGTTTTTTCCAAGCCCTCAATAAAACAGGAAAATCCCCATTCAGTTTTGAGACGACTGTCGAACGGATAATTATCATAAATAATCGTAATTTTTATTCCGTTCGACTTTTCTTTTAGGTCAGATTTTTCAATGGTTTGATCTGAATTTTCTTTCCCTGACATATTACCTCCCATGAATAAGATGAGTAAGATCAAAAAAAATATTCTCATTTTTAATCACCTCCCCACATACTGCTTTTTCTTCGGTCTTTCATTTGTCTCAATTCATCAACTCTTTGAGAAAGTTGTTCCATTTTTTGTCTGATACTTCTTATTTTCATCTTTAATTCTTCTAACTCAGTCAGAGCAACAGGCTCAATTGCACCCTGTGGGCATACTGAAATGCAATTCTCACAGCCAATGCATTTCTCCGTATCAATATGTGCCTTTTCATGAAATAATCTTAATGCGTCGGTTGGACAGTTCTGTACACATAGACCACAACCAAGACATTTTTCGGCACTTATTCGTAACATTTAATCTCCCTAGATATGTAGTCTAAACAATCTTCTCCAAAGTGTCAATAGCGATTCTGACTCTCAATACCAATTGTAATACACAGCACATTGGGAAAACCGTATCTTCAACCAACTACAACAGCACGACCAATTTTGTCTATATGTTTAGGATACACGATACGCAATTCAAAAAATCCTGAGCTGAGTCGACACATTATTGAAACAGACAGAACGCCTTATACTACCTCCCGCTCCCCAAGACTACATAGTCCTCAGACATCCCGCTTACATGTGCCATCGCTTGAACATGGTGGAGTATCACAGCGTTCAGTTCTACCACAACATGTCTTACCTTTACGGATTGAACTTCCCATTATTATTGAAGCAGGCGCAGATATCAATTTTTTTAATCTCTTTGAACTGCAATATTTACAAATGATGGACTCATTGTCATCGTTTTTCATCTGCAAAACTTCAGTTATTTTCCCACAATCTTCACAGCGATATTCATATATGGGCATCAGTCATCTCCAGAAAGCGGGCAAGTTCCAGTAGGGCAACTTGAGTCGCTGATTGCATTACCCTTCCTAACCCCGAATGGAGCAAAGAGTTTTTCCACTTCTCTCGTCTTACACTTTGGACATTCGGGTTTTTCATTTCCTCTACCAACGCCAGCCAGAAAGTCGAAAGTCTGTCCACACTTTTTGCACTTATATGCATATATAGGCATAAAACCTCCATCTCTTAGCCAGTTCTTAGCTTTTCTTTCATTTCCTAATCATTTTTGCACTACATTTAGGACAAGTCAACAGTGAAAAAGGTAAACATCTTTGATGTGGTATGCTTGTACCACATACTGGGCAGACACGCATTCACTAAGCCCTCGCCCTCAGTCATCAGCGGCTACCTCTTCCCTGTCCTAAGCCACGTCCTGTCGCAAAACCTATTCTATAAGGCACTATTCCATCGCCCCTTGGCATTTTTCCTTTTCCTTTTCTCAAAAATACATCGTCAAATATTGTTGTTCTATCCTTCATGATGCTGTTCGCGTTCTTTATGTCCTTCCAATGCCCAGTCACAGAGGGACTCGCCACCCTCAAGACTACCATCGAGAATCTTCTGTATCACACTATCAACTTCACCTGTTACGCCGAGAATTGTTTCAATGCCATATTGAACGAATGCACTCTGTGCCCTAACGCCCATACCTCCGGCAATGATACACTCAATACCCTTGTCTGCGAAGAATTGCGGTAAGAAACCAGAACCATGACCGGGATTTTCAATTGTTGTTTTGTTTTGAACCTTTCCATCAGTGATGTCCACAATGGTGAAATGTGGACACCTACCGAAATGGCCTGATACAACATTACCGTCAGTTGATATTGCAATTGTCATTATTATTCCTTATTGCCATTCTGCAAAACCTTATCGACAATCTGATTGAATGCCTTTGAGGCCTCGGATTCTGGGTAATGAACTATGAACGGCTTGCCATCGTCGCCTGATTCAACTATATTAGGATCTATAGGAATTCTACCTAAAAATGGAACCCCGAGCTCTTTTGCAGCTCTTTCACCCCCACCCTCTTTGAAGAGATTTATCTGTTTACCACAGTAGGGACAGACAAGACCACTCATATTTTCTATAATCCCGTGTATTCTCAACTTCAATCTTCTTGCAAAATTAACTGCTTTTCTTGAATCGAGCAGTGAAATTTCTTGAGGAGTAGTGACAATTATTGCACCGGTTGCAGGTATTAATTGGGCAACTGAGAGTGGTTCATCTCCAGTGCCTGGTGGTGAGTCAATCACCAGCCAGTCAAGTCTGCCCCATGCGACCTCGCCAAGAAATTGCTGAATCAATTTCATCTTTAATGGACCACGCCAGATAACAGGTGTATTTTGGTCCTGTAAAAGAAATGCCATAGATACAACAGAAAGATTTTTTGTAACTGATACAGGGAGAATTTCGTTGTTACCTGAAGAAGTAAGTTGCTGACCTTCTTCACCGAGCATTTTCGCCAAATTTGGTCCGTGGATGTCGACATCCAACAAGCCCACTTTTAGTTGTCTCTCGCTCAAAGCGAAACCAAGGTTTACCGCTATAGTACTTTTCCCAACACCACCTTTGCCTGAAAAAACAAGGACTCTGTTTCTGATCTGTTTGAGTTTCTCAGCGATTTTTTTATCCTCTTCATTCATTTTTTTCTGTTCCATGCTGTTCCTCGCTTGTTTCCATATTTTTGCTCTCCAGCTCTTCTATTCGATTATTAATGATGTCAAGTTGCTCTTTGAGATAATCCGCCTGTTGTTTCAGCGCGCGTAATTCATGCTCCGGGACTGACTGAGACAAGTCAGCAGGCAATACTGATGATTGTTGCACCGGCCCAAAACCATAACCCATACCACTTCTCATACCTCTGCCAAAACCTCGTCCCATGCCCCTACGCATGCCAAATCTGCCGCCGAATGGCATACCATAGCCCATTCCGTAATGTGATGCAACATTAGGTTCAGAAGCTGGTTGGTATTGCCCTGAGCTAAACTTTTCTACTGCCTCCTCAACTGTCCCGACAACACCGGTGATCACCTTGACACCTGCTGCCTGCAGTATTTGATATGCATTTGGACCGCAACTGCCCGTAAGGACTACCTCGACTCCATTATTTGCAACAAGCTGCGCAGTCTGAATCCCTGCACCACCCATTGCATTGACATTAGGATTTTCGATAGTCTCAAACTGTTTTGTTTCAGGATTGATTAATATGAAATAGGGACTGCGTCCAAATCGAGGATCAACCTGAGAAGTCAATGTTTGCCCTGTAGATGAAATAGCTACCTTCATTGATTACCTCCTCTAAAGAATTACTATGATAGCACTGTCTGTCTTCTGCGATCTCCTCCTCCAACTTGTCACAGTTGCATAAGGGATCAACTTCGGGATCCAATGGATGACAGTGTTCCCACGCACGTATTTCTCAAATTCCCTGAGGTTTTTAGTCATAAGTCCGATCACCTTGTTTCCACATTTTCTGGCAGGATCGACAATACTGCTTTCGATTAGCAACATTTCTAATCGCCTATAATACACCGTATGAGTATCATCTTCAAGCATCTTTTTTCTGCAGTTCTCTTATGCTTTTTTTTATCCCATTAAGGTCATTCTCTAAAACTTTAGCCTGTCCTTTCAGTACATCGAGTGCTTGCTCTGAAGTTATCTGAACAGCAGCATAGGGGCCAAACGGAGCTGGAAATCCTGGTATTTGGTGGAAATTTCCTTGCACGCTCAGTGGAATTTGACCTGCCTGCCAGTAATGATCTATCTGAAACGTAGGCCAGATACCATTCATCAAATATTGAGCTACTGGCCTCAGATTATAGGGACTGTACCCGACCCAACCTGGTGAGATTCTAAATCTCATCCGGCCCGGTAATCCGGTCATACCAGAGCCCCATCTATATCTATAACCCATTTCATACCCCCTTTAATCGTTTATTGATGAGAGAACCCAAAATATGATCTACCCGATTTACTGAGATTTCTGTAACTCAGCTATTCTCGATGTAATCTGAGTCAGTTCTTCTTCCAACATCCTTTTCTGCTCCTCTAGCATGCTGATTTCCTGGTCTTTTGTCATGGGAACATACGCGTACGGTGAAGGATAGCCATAATATGGACCATAATCGCCGTACCAGGAATACTGATAGGGTAGCCACTGAACCATATAAGGCCACATAAACCATCCTGCTCGTCCCATACCAAACGGCATAATAACCTCCTTTCTACTCATTGCCAGTGTTAGACATTCTGGCAGGTTGTTAAACCCATGGATATTCTGTAGGCGCAAAACCTGGATATGCATAAGGATAGCCTGTAGCATAGTCTGGAAATCCGTAACCATAATATGGATGTGTTGCAGCATACTGTCCTGCATTAGGTGTTGCCCACCATCGTGGAAACCAAGGGAAAATGCCGTGGTAGGGAAATGGATTTCCTCTGCCACCCCATCCCCAGGCAGGGTAGGTACCATAGCCACCATAGCCATAGGGTCCATATGCCCACCTTCCAAATCCTCTACCAAAACCCCTGCCAAATCCTCGTCCAAATGGCATATTGACCTCCTTTCTAAGATTATTATTTGCAAAATCTGTGCCATGTCTGGTTAAAAATATTAGAAAAAGAAAGACGCTCAGTTTATGCTGGAAAAAGGGACTTTTAGTCAAATCATCAAAAGGAATAATTCATATAAAGGAGATATATGAGAGGTTGTTTATTTCAATTCTGAAAACATATAAGCTCCTGCTGAAAATCATTAGGATTTAGATAATCCGTCATATTTCATCCTAGAAATATATTTCAATCTTGAAAAATTGTCCTTGACCACCTGAATAATTCCTGTATAATATCCTCATGAAGATGATATTGACATGTGCCTGTAAGGAGGAAGCTCATATATGAAGTCAAATCATCTTGAGAATACTCTCGAATCATTTGCCGATGGTGTAGTTGCAATTGATAGAGATTTTAAAATTATCAGTTTTTCCGAAGGTGCAGAGAGAATTACCGGGTATGCAATCGTGGATGTCATTGGTAAAAATTGCAGGAAAATTCTTAACGGCGAATTATGCGGTAACAAATCACCTTTAAGCAATGTTCTGAACGCTGGCGAACCACTTACAAACATAAAGACTCAGATTAAGAGTATCAGTGATGAAACTATCCATGTTATATTACACGCGACACCTCTTAAGAACGTCAAAGGTGAAATTATTGGAGTAATAGTTAATTTTCGAGACATTGAGGAAATTTATAAACTACACGCCAAACTATACAAGGACAATGCGCGACTCATTGCGATCCTCCACTCCATAACGGATGGTGTGCTCACCGTAGACAAAGAATGGCGAGTCACAAGTTTCAATTCAGCTGCCGAGAAGATAACAGGGTTCAGGACTCAAGATGTTATAGGTAAACATTGCTACCATATTTTTCAAAGTAAAACATGTAAAGAAAATTGTCCGTTGAGGAAGACGATGAATACAAATATTCCAGTGTATGATTATGAACTTGAAATAATTAATGCCCGAGGAGAAACCATACCGATTAGTGTAAATACGGCTCTGTTAGTAGATGAAGCCGATAACATTGTTGGAGGTGTTGAAACCTTCAGGGATCTATCAACATATAAGCATTTAAGGGAGGAATTAAATCAAAGATACAACTTTGGAAATATAATTGGAAAAGACAAAAAAATGCGCGAGATTTACAGCCTTTTGAAAACAATAAGCGTAACAGATACGACTGTTTTAATCATGGGCGAAACAGGAACTGGTAAGGAATTAGTAGCAAGGGCAATTCACCACAACTCACCGAGAAAGCATAGACCCTTCATAAAAGTTGACTGTACTGCACTCCCAGAGACACTTCTTGAGAGTGAGTTGTTTGGATATAAAAAAGGAGCATTTACCGATGCAAGAGCTGACAAACCTGGCAAATTTGAACTCGCAGATGGTGGTACAATTTTCCTCGATGAAATCGGTGACCTGCCTCCGTCAATACAATCTAAACTACTAAGGGTATTAGAAGAACATGCATTCGAACCGCTTGGGGCTGTTAAAACGGCAAAGGTTGATGTCAGAGTTGTTGCCGCTACTAATCGCGATTTGCAAGAGGCAATAAGACAAGGCCGATTTAGAGAAGATCTTTATTATCGATTACATGTTGTGCCTATAACAATCCCCCCTCTACGTGAAAAACCCGAAGATATTCCGTTGCTTATCGACCATTTTGTCGAAACATTTAACAAAAAATTCGGTAAAACAATAACGGGTGTTTCTCAAGATGCAATGGATATACTCGTTGACTATGCATGGCCTGGAAATGTTCGACAGCTCGAGCATGCAATTGAGCATGCTTTCATTCACTGCAAGGGAAGAACAATCCAGACAAAACACTTGCCAGAGGAAATCAAGCAAAAACAGAGTCCTTTAGTTGATAGAATTTTCGACAAAGAAGCTCCCATACAGGAAATCGAGAGAGAGGTTGTCCTCGAGGCTCTGAAAAGAAATAACTGGAATAAAAAGAAGGCTGCAAGAGCACTAAGAATCTCCTATGTTACACTCTGGCGAAAAATGAAGAAGTTCAATATCAAGAGGCAATAGGAGTCAAATCTTCACTCTTGACAATTGCGCTACTTCTTATTTTGGCATCAAACAATTCAATCTCTCTGTAGCCTTGATATGATCATAGCATTCACAAACCAAACAAACATTCCGCAATGTGTTTTCCTTCCCGTTGACAAACTGAATCATTTTTTTATATTTTTTTATTATGAAGTTGAAAATCGATGCAAGGTGAGCACAATTGTGACAAAAACAGTGGCTAGTCCGCCCCGCTGCGCCAGGCGAAACACAGGGGATACTAGCGCATACAGATAATGTCTAGCAACTAATCCCTGCTCCCTGTGCCCTACTCCCTAGTTAACGCCCTCACCTTAGTCCTCTCCTTTAGGGAGAGGAAGAGGATAGGAAGCCTCTTGACAACTTACATTTTTTCATTATAATAATATTAAATATTTAGATAATGTTGAATATTTTATATGATTTGAATATAGAAAGGAGATATGATGAAGGAATCATGCATCATCAAAAATCCAGAACAGGTGAAGGTTATGGCTCATCCGCTGAGGATGAGCCTGATAGAGGTTTTTTCTCACAAGCCGATGACCGCCAAACAGGCAGCACAACTGCTTGGGCAGAAACCGACAAGGCTCTATCACCATGTAGATGCCCTGGAGCGCGTGGGGCTCATCAGGCTCGTCAAAACGCAGAAGAAACGTGGCACACTGGAGAAGTACTACAGAACAGTTGCTCACCATTTCATTGTTGACCGAATGATTTTCCAGTCCAAAGCAGAAGAAAAAGAAACCCTTGGGAAACTTCAAGCTACGGTTGGTGCAATGTTTGACGAGACCTTATCTGAAATAAACCGAAGCATGACCCAGAGACTGATTGAGCCTGACCGTAAATCTAAATCACGTCAAGCTATCTTTGCACGCACCCGAATCAAGGCCACGCATGAGCAAGTAGAAAAAATAAAGAAAAAAATCGACAATCTGCTCAAGCAGTGCAATGTGGGCAAGCGCAAACAGGGTGAAGTCGAGTATGGACTTACCTTGGCTTTCTACCCGATTAAAAAGAAGTAGGGAAATGTGGATAACATAGTTGTATCAATCAATGAAAGGAGGACCCATGATATTTCAACGATTGATTCTCTTATATGTACTGAGTATTGTTTTATCTGTTGGTCTTGTAGCAGGTGAATCTGTGAACGATCCTTATCAGATTCTCAAAAAGCATTACGCAGCGGTTGGTGGATTGGATATACTGAAGGCACAAAAAACGACTTATACACACGGTACGGTTTCTATTGAAGGTGCTGGTTTAAAAGGAACATTCAGACAGTGGGATGAACGACCACTGAAAATGAGACAGGAAATCGATCTAATAGTAGTCAAGAGTGTATTCGGAGACAATGGTGACTATGCCTGGAGCGTTGACCCGAACGGGAAAATACTTGTTCAACGGGACGAAAGGACAATGCAAGAACGAGAAATCAAAAAACTGATGAATCAATATGAACACGTAAATCCTAATTCACCATATTTTAAAATATCATATAAAGGTATAGAAAAGGTCGATAATGAAGACTGCTATCTCATAGAAATCACAAATGTGATTAATGAAGATACCTTGCTCAACTACTACAGTACTAACAGCTTTTATCTTTTAAAAGCGGCCTCAATAAAACCTGCTGTGGAACAACAGGTATCGTATTCTGATTTTCGCCAGGTTGCTGGTATGATTCTTCCATTTCGAGAAATCGTCGAGACGCTACCCACACACGAGAAACAGATATTTGAATATACAGCATATCAGTTCAATGTTGAAATCGAACCTCATCATTTTGAACCACCAAAGACAGATGTTGAAGATTTTCAGTTCGTTGATGGCGAGAGTGCTGAAGATGTTCCTTTCAGTTTCATTGAAAATCATATCTATTTGCCAGTTAATATCATTGGCAAAGAACGCCTCTGGGTGCTGGACTGCGGCGCTGGGGCTAGTGTTATCGATTCAAGTTACGCGGTCGAGCTCGGACTTGAGCTTGAGGGACCGGTCAAGGGAATAGGAGCCTCAGGTACCGTTGACTTCTACTTCGTGACAGTGCCTTCATACACCATGGGCGGTATTCGATTCAATGAACAAAGAGTCATGGCAATGAATATGCGCAGGCTCTTCCAGCGAGTTCTGGGTCTCGATGTCGTTGGTATTCTGGGCTATGACTTTCTTTCACGATTCGTAACAAAAATC
>Ga0209636_10009160_pt1 | contig 10087 bp, 7 predicted proteins | sample DeeMarSWOR152_54_FD_187464 | JGI IMG/M metagenome (GOLD analysis project Ga0209636, IMG submission 187464) | Marine sediment microbial communities from White Oak River estuary, North Carolina - WOR-1-52-54 (SPAdes) (version 2) | ecosystem: Environmental > Aquatic > Marine > Intertidal zone >... | reverse complement strand
AAAGAATATGTGCATTTATTGAAATTTACTGATCCCTGGCTGGTTTTTAGAGGATTGAATCAATTTCCTCACGTGTTGTACCATGGAATGACCTTTGGAGACTGGAATACCCTGGTGATCACTGACAAGTTATTGGATTTTTCACAATTGAAGGGATTTCAAACTGTCTGTGAATGAACACATAGTGGAATTTACTCCACGAATTGAATATAGCAATCAGCAGTTAACCCCTCTACCCTGGGAGAAAGATGAATGGAAGTTGTTTTACGCCTTTAAATACAATATGAGAAAAACAGTGACCCCTTTGCTAAAAAAAATCAACGTACGGTACGAAACCTACGCCAAATGGATGGAAACGTTGGAAAACCACTGCAGTATCCATACCGGATTCTACCCTGAAGGGTACAAAAACTACTCGAGTCACTGCTTTTTGGTCTCTTCAGACTGCAGATCATTAGTACAACCACTGTTCTCTCTGTTACCTACCACGTCGTTTATCATGGAAGTGGGTGACCAGTTATTGATATTCACTAATGTACCCTCTCCAGAGATAACCAATCTGTTCTGCACAGTCTACCACATGAAAGTAAAGAGAATTATAACCATATTCAGCCAGGCAGTGGTAATATTCCATTATCAGCATTAAAAGTCGTTATGTGCAAAAATGTTTGTTACACGTGTAACACAAAATTCGGTGGATAATTAAGGGTCATGTTGGTGATTGTGGAGTTCTCATGTTCTCTGTTCCATATTTCTAGAACTGCTCCTCTTATTGTTGAAACAAAAGAGAAGATGCGTTCAACTTCGCCACAGATGATAACAGATGACAGAGAAATCTTTATAAGTCCAACATGGATAGTACCTGTAGGAAGTGAGAACATGGCACATGGAATATTATCACAGAGGAGAAAATGGAAAAAATGTAAAGAACTTAACATGATATTGATCTTCGCATTTGTTTTCCTTTTAACCATTGATATAGGGTGCGTTAAACAGCAAGAAGGAACTGAGACTCTCTCCTTGGAGGATTATTTCAGAGGAGACTACCTCGTTACAGGAGAACCTATCTTGAACCAGGAGGTTGAAATCCTTTTCAGTGTGAAACCAATGACAGACTCAATAACCACAAAAATAAAGATCTTCTTACCAGAAGGGATTGAACTGGTGCAAGGTAATTTGCAGTGGCAAGGCGACATCCAACAGGATGAAGTTGTTCAAGTAAAAATAATAGTGAAACCTGTTCAAGAGGGACAGTTACAGATTGATACATACGTTGAAGGCCTTCTCGATGGCGAACACAAAAAAGGGCGTACCTATTACCTCTTTTTCCTAACCAAGAAAGAGAGTGGGGAAGTGAGCAGAATCCAATTTTATGAAGAACAATTGTCTGGAAAAGAGTTGAAAGAAGCAGTAATACATATGGGGTTGAAGGCGCCTTCAGAAAATGTGCCACGGTCAAATGAAGAAGTAGTTTTGACTTTTTTCGTCATAGCATCAAGAAACATGTCTCATGTAGAAGCACACATTGTACTGCCAGAAGAATTCATTTTAATTGATGGAACTCTAGAATGGGTAGGAGATCTCGAAGCAGGGAAGGAAAAAACATTTCAAGTAATTGTTAACCCAACTAAACCAGGAAGATTTGAAATTCTGGGATTTCTCACATACGATGGTGAGGAAATGGAGTATACATACTATGTATTTGTTTATTGAACATTTACAGAACAAAAGAAGGAGGTGACATGCTGGATTCAAATACAAGAAAAATGAAAAAATTAGTAGTTTTTCTACTGTTATGGTTGGTTGTCTCAACTGTGGAGAATGGAGCCTCAACTATCCAAGCACACCTGCTGCCAGCTGGAACTGCAAGGGTTTACGGATATGCTCTGTATTCAGAAAACATCGGAATGAATCCTATTAGACGCGCTGGAATAGAGCTCTGGGAAGATGCATTCATTGACACAAGACTTGCGACATCTGAGACCACCGATGACGGTTATTATGAGTTCACAATCTCTTTAACAGGAAGCAAAAACGTTTATGTTAAAATCTATTGTGAGTCTCCAATCGCTCTCGTTACAGACGGTATATTTAATGATCCTTATTGGGAAAGGACATCCACAAGGACAATATCTGAAGGTTCTACAACTTATCTTGGTGTTTATTATGCTCCGCCAGATAGCGTTTATTGGCAAGCCATGGATTATGCAGTTGACGAATACTTGTGGATGAAGAATAAAGTGAATTGGACACGATCACAAGTGGAAATTGAATACCCTGTAGGAAATAAACCTACAACGTATGGAGATGTTATTCAGCTCCCACAAAAAAGTATATGGGAATGGAACAGGGTCACCATTTTGCATGAATATGCACACTGTGTCATGTATGCAGTGTATGGATATCTTCCAGAAGGATACTGTTCTGATCAGTGTCAATGCCCTCAGAGTGATCATTTGTTTAACAGTGCTGCTGATAATGGGTTTGCCTTCAGAGAGGGATGGGCTGATTTCATGCAGAGTGCTGTTGACAGCAATCCGAGCAATACATACCTTCATGATTTAGGTGATGTTGATGGAGATTTCATCCCAAATGGCTTTGCAACAACTATTGAAGATAACGAGTACCCAGCAAAGGGGAGAACCTATAAGTGGTACCACGGGCGGTGCTATCCTGCCCGCCACGATGGAAACACAGTTGAAGGAGCTGCAGCTGGTATCTTCTGGGATATCTTTGATCCTGGGAACGACGATAGGTTGTATATGGGGTTTGGTCCAATATGGTATATTATTTATATGTACAAACCAAGGAGTATGGTTGAATTCTGGCATTACTGGTTTAATGTCTATGATTATAAACAAGAAATGAGTGACATCTATCTGGATCACGGAATACCTACTATTGGCAAAACAGATTGGCTGTATTACGATAATACCTTTTTTGTGGCTGGAAATCAGGCGTACTGTACTGATGTGTTGGGATCTGCGAAGATCGCTTTTGGATTGGGGAAAGGGAATACATTACAAAATCCTGAAGGGAGAACTGATACCATTTTGAAATATGCAGAACACACGACTGGGGACTTGATCATTGTGGGCGGTCCAGCTATCAACCCATTAGCTGTTGAGTTTGATGATATATTTGGGATTATCTATATCCATACCCCAGGAGTAGGCTTTCAGATATTTTGTGAAGGGGAATCCACATATCTCAGGTTATCAGACTATCCCCATGAAGATATTTGCATCGTCTATGTAGGAGAAAACAACTCAAGGAGTGTTTTACTGGTCTGGGGATATGGCTGGCAGGGCACATACGCTGGTTCTGCTTTCATGGGAAATCCGGTAAACTGGCAGCAATACAAGGATGCCCATATGCTTATGCTACGATGGATTGACTGGGATATGGATGGGCTTGTTCAGATGAATGAAGTGTATGTGGAGAAGTATACACCAAAGAGTACTCACCTGAACAATTCCTTTGATCATTTATTTGATACTGAAGCTTCCACCGATTCATTTAATAATCTGGCGTCATTATTTTACAATTATTCCTTTTTTGCAGTGGGAGATCAGGCGTACTGTACTGATGTGTTAGGATCTGCAAAGATCGCTTTTGGATTAGCGAAGGGTGGCGCTTTCGAGAATCCTGAAGGAAGGACTGATCTAATTATGACCCCAGCAGAGCATGATACAGGCAATTTAATGATTGTGGGTGGCCCAGCCATCAATCCACTGGCTGTTGAGTTCGATAGCAAATTTGACATCGCCTACAACCATAATCCAGGAGTAAGCTTTCAAATCTTCTGTGAGGGAAAGTCTATATACTTAGATCTTACCCAATATCCACGCCAAGATATCTGCATTGTTTATTTGGGCACACACAATTCGAGAAATGTTTTACTGGTCTGGGGGTACGGCTGGCAGGGCACATACGCTGGTTCTGCTTTCATGGGAAATCCCGTAAACTGGCAGGCATACTCTGGTGCCCACATGTTGATGTTGCGGTGGGTGGATTCGAATGCGGACGATCTAGTCCAGATGACAGAAATAATTGTAGAGGCATATATCTAATACAATCTGAATCGGTATACCATTTCAGAAGAGAGTATCGTATTGGAGATGAAGCATTAGAATGCTACAATGAATGACATATATCCAGATTTTTTCTCGATACTACAACTGTCTACTTTGCACAAATATCCTTTATTCTATAAGCAAATATTTTCAATCTCACCTTTTAACACTATAAAGAAATAGCAAATAGGTGACGACCATGAATAAGACATTGAAAAGCTGGCCCTTCGAACCTCTTAAAGGTATCAATCCTCTTGGAGAAACTGGAGATGGCATGGGGCCAGGTACCCCAGGATAAGAAGAAAGAATTAGATCGCGTACGCTATAGGCGTGTAGAGGAGATAGTCATCTATAATGCCTGTCTCCTCCATTTTTTCAATAACCAGCAAAATATCCTCAACACCTTCATGGAATAATCCCAGTGCCAACTCATTTTCGAAAGGAAAAACATAACTCGTGCACGGCAGCTTCCTTAACGCATTCACAATACTCTCCTCATACTCAGTATGAACCCTCAAAAAAGCCTGCCCATAAAAATCATAACCTTTTGGAAAGAAATAGTTCACAATCACGCAGCATGGCAATACTTTCTCATAGAAATGCTTCTTCACCGTATTAGAATACACCTGTGTCTCTCTTGCCACCACCGTAAGCTCAGTGCGGACATTACCTCTCATCGCATCATAAATCCTCCAGTCCACATCTGACCATCCCAATTTTTTGCGAATTTCCCGTGATACTAACCCCTTTTCAAAATCAGAATGCAAAAAAGCATTCAATCCCTCATCCATTTGCATATTCCACTTTTCTGGCATCGTATACACAGGGGTGTAAAGAATAGATTCCTCCTGAACATCCAGACCATATCGTTCAAGATCCACCTCTTTTTCTCTGCTGGTCACGAAGAAATCACGGCCAGATAAAAGGAGCACATACGTAATCTTTTCATCATGATACAAATCCAAGAATGTAGAATACAACCCTTTGCCATCTCTTTTTTTACAGAAATATGCAGTATTCTGCCAGTTCTCAAAGGTTTTCAATGTTAATCTTGGTTCTCTGGATATTTTCTTTGTATACATGTTTTGAATATGCCTGGTTACTGTTGAAGGTGATTTGCCTCTCCCTACGTAACCGAGCCGTTCTGCTATAGTCTTTACCTTTACCCGTGGGAATTCCACAAACATGGTGACAATGGTGTAGTACAATTGCAAAATGTTGGTTATTTGCATACAGTAAAAAATATAATGTCAGTTATAAATGTTTCGATGGAACAACGAAAGATGGGCAGAAAGGAGGTTTGATATGTTACAAGAAATGGAAGGAAAAAGTGCCGATATTAGTATGCATAACAGTTTATTTGTCTGTCCTGTTTGTGGAAAACCATTACACGACGATAACCTGGTGGATGCAAAAAGTATTGTGGAGGATAACTTGTACTACGTGGGAGGTGTTTTAATTGTCTCTGACGTGTGGTTACACTGTAATTTTGAGCATCGCTACACAGAAGAAGGCACGACAATGGAGAACCCACACAAATTGGTAGCAGTGGTAAAAGCTGCATTTGACAAGAAAGGAAAGTGCATCACCTTTGAGATAGTGGAAGTACATCCTGCTGAAAAACAAGGTGAAATGCTCCATAATTAACCCACATGGTGATACAATGGGCAAAATCACTCAAGAGACCAGAATGAGAAACTACCACAAAATATATGAGCAAATATACGGAGAACCCACCATGTCCCTTTACGATATAGCAGTAACCACAGGATTATCCAGAAATACGGTCTCCGCCTATGTAAAGGACATGTACACAAAAAATATTATGGTGGGTCCCCACCTGAGGATGAATCCCTGTTTAAACTATAAAGAATATGTGCATTTATTGAAATTTACTGATCCCTGGCTGGTTTTTAGAGGATTGAATCAATTTCCTCACGTGTTGTACCATGGAATGACCTTTGGAGACTGGAATACCCTGGTGATCACTGACATGTTATTGGATTTTTCACAATTGAAGGGATTTCAAACTGTCGTACACCAAGGGATAAGGGGCTACTCTTTAACTCCAAAAGTGGCATACACCACCTGGGATACCTGTTTTAAAGCTGTGAATGAACACATAGTGGTATTTACTCCACGAACTGAATACAGCAATCAACAGTTAACCCCTTTACTTTGGGGAAAAGATGAATGGAAGTTATTTTATTCCTTTAAATACAATATGAGAAAAACAGTAACTCCTTTGTTAAAAAAAATCAACGTACGGTACGAAACCTACGCCAAATGGATGGAAACGTTACACAACCACTGCAGTATCCATACCGGGTTCTACCCTGAAGGGTACAAAAACTACTTGAGTCACTGCTTTTTGGTCTCTTCAGATTACAGATCATTACTACAACCACTGTTTTCTTTGTTGCCTGCCACACCGTTTATCATGGAAGTGGGTGACCAGTTATTGATATTCGTCAATGTACCCTCTCCACAGATAACCAATCTGTTCTGTACAATCTACCACATGAAAGTAAAGAAAATTATAACCACATTCAGCCAGGCAGTGGTAATCTTCCATTATCAGCATCAAATCCATTTTATGATGCAAACCATTCCATGAAAAAGTCGTTATGTGCAACGGCGCACCGAGATGCTTATCTCTATAAGCCTCAAAATAACTATCATATCATTATAAAATGACATATAGAAAAGAAGGAAACTGAATGAATTCTCAAAGACACGAGCCTTGAAAAATGGTAATGAAGAAGATTAAATTCTTTACAATATCATAAAAAAGGGTACGCCCGAATAAAAGATAATGTTTCCGAATTGTACACTACTTCTCTATTGGAAACTAATCAAACGGACAATAAATTGTTACATTCTTAATATACTGAAACAGTCATTGATTGCTTTGGGAATTTGGTTTAAATCGAAAACTTTATAAATTTACAGGTTATATAAAGGTATCCTTAACTGATGAGGTGATATGATGAATTCTAGGTTAGGAAGTGGCAGAAGAAAGAGAGGCGTATATAACCCTGCGAGAGTTGAACGAATTCCTACTGGAAAGGCCAGGAGTTCAAAGGTGAACTGTTCATGGAGCTTTAAAAAGATATCATTGAAGGAGGTGAAAAAATGAAAAAATCTTCCAGAAACCTTCTCATAATTTCTGTTGTAGGTGCAGCTTTAGTATGCTCAGTAGTAGTAATTTTTTCTCAAACTCAATGGATTACTTCAGTATCAGAAGAAGTTCCTTCAGAATATACACCAATAGTCCCAGAGAAGCTTCCTCCCCTTACTTCCCAAGAAGAGGCTATTGCTCTGGCTGATGAATTTCTTAGAAACACATTGGGAGATGAATTCTTTAATGATCATTTCAGAGTTACAGGAATAGAAAAAATAGTTGAAAGATCCTCTCTGTCTTTTGTTGTATATGAATATACATACAATGAATACACTGTCAAAATGTCAGTTGCAGTTGATGTTGGCGTTGTCCCAAAGGATGCTTCCAGGATAGTTGTCTACCTTTCTACTGTCATATTAGAACCTCAAGGAATTCTCATTTCAGAAGAGCAGGCAAAGATTATTGCTAAAGAATACGGACTTGAACCACCATATATGATGATCCTATCTTGTGAAGTGGAATTCAAGAGAATATGCTGGAGAATAGGGAAGGCAGACGAAGAGAACATAAAATTTGGTGATTTGGCAGGATTATTAGTTGACGCTGAAAATGGGACAGTAATCGACTCATGGATTAAAATCTTTGGACCATAGGTGCGTTGCATGGTAAAAGAGAGATATACTTTCTGGTTTATCGTTTTTGTAATACTCTTTTCCTTCTTGGAAGCGCCAGTCATGTCAGATGAAGGTCAAAGTCCAGTTTCGCAGCTGAAAATAATGTACTATCACAAACAGTGGAATGAAATTCCAAAGACGATACAAGACTATTTCGGAGAGAGAAATAATGCAAAAACAAGCAATGAAGACAACTTATCCTATTTTATTCCCATAGACAAAATCATGCAAGAGAAAGAAGAGCCTGATGTAAAATCATCACACGTAATCATGACTAGTCTCTATTTCACCAAAGATATATATATCAACCAAAATCAAATCATAGAAGTTTGGAGCCAGAATATTTCTTCTGAACCAAGGAAACTATACCACAAAATCTTTATAAGATACCCTGATGCCAGCTTCTTTTCCAATGAAAGTGATCGCATTGTAATTAATCCAGGTATGTCGCTTCGGACATATTTTACTGTACCCAATACAGGCAAAGGCATTGGGATTTTTGATGTCACCTGTGAGGTCTGGGAAGAGGTAGACCCACACATGAATAGGAAGCATGACGAGAAAATTGATAGTTACAGGGCCAAATTTTACAGACCATCAGGAGTGAGCCCTAACTACTATTGTGAAGATAGATGGCATCATCCTTCGAATAAATATATATATGAAACATCTTTGCTTGAGGCAGGAGGGAGGACTACCCCCAGAGATGCAGCTATTGCCTTGATGAACTACGTTCATAGCTATGTGATAGATGATCCCTATTATAGATCGAGAACTTCAGATCTGGATTTACTTGCTCAAAGAAGAGGCGAATGCCACGACTATGCTGATTTATACATAGGGCTTGCCCGATCTGTTAATATTCCCACAAGGATAGCCCTTGGAACTGCTTTCACATACAGTGGCAGTACAACTACTATTTGCAGCCCATACTGTTATCCCATCAGGAAATGGGGACATGCATGGGCTGAATCGTACTATAACGGATATTTCCATCATGTAGATCCAACAGGGAACATAATGGAATACCCCAGATACTACGTAAATTTCACAGATGTTCATTCTTTCCATGCATCTGCCTACACGGGATGCTCAGATACTTACATTGAAGACTGCTTCTGGGTTCGTGATGCAGAATGCTGCGTAAATGGGTTTCAAGATGTCACCACCATAACAGATGGAGGATATGATACCTCATATCATTGCCCTTCAGATCAAGACAATGACGGTATTTGTGACAATTTTGATTCTGACAAAGATGGAGATGGCATTCCCAACTCCAGTGATGGACAACCCTGTGGAACTGGTATCGGTTTTGCAGATATTCCTTCTTTATTCTTATCAAATAACTTCCACGTGGTTGGTGATTTAGCAAAATGTAATGATGTTTTGGGAACAGCCAATATATCGTGGATCTACGGATACAAGAACATTGCACGACCAGAAGGAAAAACTGATCTACTCCTTACAGCAACAGAGTACTACACAGGTAATTTGATTATCGTGGGAGGACCAGCCATCAATCCAGTAACAGATGAATTTGATCAATACTTTGACATTGCCTACAACTATGATCCCAATCCATATGATCCTCTCTTTCAAATCTTTGCAGATGGGTACTCCATCACGCTCGACTTAGATAATTACCCGAATGAAGATATTTGCATCGTTTACTTGGGAAGACAAAACAACAGGAGCATATTACTGATCTGGGGATATGGATGGCAGGGCACCTACGCAGGGTCTGTGTTCATGAGCAACCCGCAGGTGTGGACTATGTACAGTGGATACCATCTCTTGCTCTTGCGGTGGAAAGACACTAATGATAATGATTTCATTGAATTTTCAGAAGTTTATCCTGAAACCATCCCAGGAAGCTTTGCAGCACCTGTGACAGGTACACCACAAGCAGTGAGCCCAATTTTTTACAACATTCCAGCTTTGTTTGCAGGATTCACCTTTCATGTGGTGGGTGATTCAGCAAAATGCACTGATGTTTTGGGAACAGCCAATGTGTCGTGGCCCTTCGGTAAAGAAGGTATGGCACGACCAGAAGGGAAAACGGATTTACTCTTAACGAGTTATGAACACAGTAACGGCAATTTGATACCTGTTGGAGGACCAGCTATCAATCCAGTAGCAAATGAATACAATGGATACTTCAGGATTTTCTACAGTTACATACCACACGAGATTTTCACCATTTCCTGTCT
>Ga0209636_10009157_pt1 | contig 10089 bp, 9 predicted proteins | sample DeeMarSWOR152_54_FD_187464 | JGI IMG/M metagenome (GOLD analysis project Ga0209636, IMG submission 187464) | Marine sediment microbial communities from White Oak River estuary, North Carolina - WOR-1-52-54 (SPAdes) (version 2) | ecosystem: Environmental > Aquatic > Marine > Intertidal zone >... | reverse complement strand
ACTTGATTCCATTTCTGGCTATCTGGGCTATTCGAGCATGCCTGGCGAATATGTTGTTTAACCCCTCGCTTAGTATTAAATCCAGTGTGGTATCAAGGGCATAGAAGATGGAAATGGCTGGTGTCCAGGGAGTTTGCCCTTTCTGGAGAAAATCTTTGGCTTTGCTGAAATCCCAATAATAGCGTGGCATTTTCGCCTGAGCATGAGCCTGCCAGGCCTTTTCACTTACGCTAACCATGGCCAGTCCGGGAGGCACCATCCATCCTTTTTGGGAACCAGTGACAACTATATCACAATGCCAGTCATCGGTAGGCAAATTGATGCAACCTAGGCTTGAGATAGCGTCAACTAGGAGAAGTTTATCGAATTTCTTGACCACGGCGCTTATGTCACCGAGCCTGTTAGTCATCCCTGTGGATGTTTCATTGTGAGTTGCCAGGGCTGCCTTAATATCACCATCTGCCTTCAGTGCCTTTTCTACAGCATCAAGGTCAACTGCTTTCCCCCATTCAAAATTAAGGCGGATTACTTCAGCGCCATATGCTTCGGCGATATCGGCAAAGCGCTCACCGAAGGCTCCGTTGGAGATGGATAAGACCTTATCGCCTGGCGATAGGGTATTGACGATAGCTGCCTCCATGCCACCGGTGCCTGAACCGGTAAGCAGGAAAACGTCTCCTTTGGTCTGAAATGCCTGTTTTAATTTCTCTGTTGTTGAATTGAGAATTGTGGCAAATTCTCCCCCCCGATGGTTTATCATCTGCCGCCCCATGGCATGAAGGGATTGCGGTGGGCAAGGTGTTGGTCCCGGAATACGTAGCTGCATTTTTATCAACTCCTTTCTATGAATTAGCGGTTTCCCACTTCCTTTTCGCACTATCCACCATCTTCAGAAAACGCCGTTTGCCTACCTTTATAATACTTCCGTCCTTCAAACTCACCAGACTGGTGCTGACTTTCTCTCCGTCGACCTCGATAGCACCTTGAGCTAGCAGGCGGTTTGCCTCTGATCGACTCTTTGCTAAACCAGCCTCAACTAGTAAGCTTGTAATGTCTCTCTGAACCTCAATTTCGAGCTTACCGCTGGGGCGAATGACACCATGTAATTCGGCCGTACGTGTTTCTTTAGGTATCTCCCTTTTCTGGAATACCTGGGTAAAGTGTTCTTGTGCCTCATCCGCTGCCTGTTTACCGTGGAACTGCCTGACAATTTCATGAGCCAATCGTTTTTTAAGGTTCATGGGGTTGACTGAGCGAGTTTCCAGTTGCTTCTTGAACTCAGCGATTTCTTGTTCAGGAACGTCGGTCACCAGCTCAAAATAGTCCACAATAAGAAGGTCGGGGATGGACATCACCTTGCCGTATATTTCCCGGGGAGGCTCAGCAATGCCTATGTGGTTATTTAAGCTCTTGCTCATCTTCTGATGACCCTCAGTACCAACCAGGAGGGGAACAAGGAAAACTTGCTGGGGAGGCTGCCCCGTGCTTTGCTGTAGCTCTCTGCCCACAAGGCAATTGAATTTCTGGTCAATGCCGCCGAATTCAACATCGGCTTGGATAGCTACTGAATCATAGCCCTGGAGCAAAGGATAGAGCATTTCAGTTATAGATATAGGGTTGCCAGAACCATACCTTTTGTTAAAATCCTCTCTAGCCAGAAGTTGGGCTATGGTAAATTTGCTGGTAAGTTTAATTACTTCGTCCAAGTTGAATTGGGAAAACCATTCGCTTTGCCATCTTAGCTCTGTTTTATCCTTATCTACCACCTTAAAGAATTGTTCCATATAAGTTTGAGCATTGCTTTCTATTTCATCGGGGGAAAGCATAGGGCGAGTAGCTGACTGGCCGCTGGGGTCGCCAATTCGGGCTGTCCAGTCGCCGACTATGAGAATGACTTTATGTCCCAGCTCTTGGAATTGACGCAGCTTTCTCAGGCCCACCACATGTCCCAGGTGGATGTCAGGAGCGCTGGGGTCGAAGCCTTGCTTCAGGGTCAGAATTCTCCCCGAGTTCAGCAGCCTTAGGAGTTCCGCCTCTGTTATGATTTCAGCCACTCCTCGTTTTAATAGGGTGGTAAACCTTGTATCAGTCATTTTAAATCTTTAGCTAAAATTGCTTCTACCTCTCGTACATCTTTTTCGATTTGTACCTTTAGCTCTTCAGAAGAGGGAAAGCGTTGCTCATCCCTTAATTTTTGCACAAATTCTAACCTTATGTCTTTGCCATATAAATCACCTTTATAGTTTAGGAGGTGAGTTTCCACTGTTTTTTCCCCTTCCCCAAAAGTGGGGCGGATGCCAATATTAGTTGCTGAAGGAAACTGCTTGCCATCTACCTGAGCGATAGTAGCGTAGATGCCGTTGCCTGGTAACGCTTGTTGTGGCTTTATATCCAGGTTAGCGGTGGGAAATCCCAAAACTCGTCCACGTTTGTCGGAAGTGATGACTGTGCCTCCCAGGTAGAAATAGCGCCCCATTAGCCTTTCTACCTTTCTCATATCGCCTCGAGCTAATGCTTGGCGGATGAGAGTGCTGCTCACTACTTCGCCATTGATTGTATAGGGGGGGATAACTTCCACGCTGAATTCCATTTCACGTCCCAGTGAGCGAAGTAGGTCGATATTGCCTTCCTGGCCTCGTCCTAAAGCGAAGTCAGGCCCCACCATGATGCCACGCATCCTGAGCTGTTTCTTAACTAAGGATATAAACTCCTGGGCACTTAGCTGGGCTACCTTGGGAGTGAAAGTGAGCACTGCGACTATGTTTATGCCTAGCTCTCGAAAAGCCCTGACCCTGTCCTCCAGGTTGCTAAGCCAGGGTAGTTGATTATGCGGATGTAATACTGATTGGGGATGGGGGTTAAAGGTAACTACTCCGCTAAGCAAGTTTTTCTCCGTTGCTCGCTGCTGCAATTTTTCCAGCAGGTGGCGGTGTCCGGCGTGGACACCATCAAACACACCTATGGTAAGGAGTGTGTCCCCTTGGGGAGCTATACTGGCTAGTTCTTGCTCGATTTCCATGGTCTCAAGATTCGGTCCTCGCACTTGGAGTAGCTAGCTTTCTATTTCTAGCTTCGGCTATGGGCAGCAATTGAGACATTAAGAGGCGAAAGTTATCAAAGGTGAGCGATTGAGGACCATCGGCAAGCGCTAGGTCAGGATTGGGATGGACTTCTATGATAAGTCCATCTGCCCCGGCAGCTACTGCTGCTAATGCCAGCGGGGGTACTAGATACCATTTACCTGTGGCGTGACTGGGGTCGGCGATAATGGGTAAATGGCTGACTTTTTCGATAATTGGTATAGCACTAACATCCATGGTATTACGGGTATAGGTTTCAAAGGTTCTGATACCCCGTTCGCAAAGAATAACCTGCTCATTACCTTGGGCCAGGACATACTCAGCGGCTAATAACCATTCTTGGATGCTAGATGCTAAACCACGTTTGAGCAACACTGGCTTCTTTGTTTTCCCCACCTCGTCGAGCAAGACAAAGTTCTGCATGTTTCTAGCTCCAATCTGGAGTATATCAGCGTATTTGACTACTAGGTCAACGTGGTCTGGCGACATAACCTCGGTGATTATGGGCATTTGAGTTTCCTTGCCCGCCTGTGCCAGTAGTTTGAGCCCGCTTTCGCCCAGTCCACGAAATTGATAAGGTGAGGTGCGTGGTTTGAAGGCGCCACCGCGTAGTACAGTGGCCCCGGCTGCTTTGACAGCTTGAGCGGTGGCCAAAAGTTGTTCCTCGCTTTCTACCGCGCAGGGTCCAGCCATGACGACTATTTCATTGCCACCGATAGCCACGCCATTTAGTTCAACTATGGTGTCTTGGGGATGGAATTCTCGACTGGCAAGTTTGTAGGGTTTGCTCACAGGTATGACCTGTTCCACGCCGGGGAGCAATTCCAAGGTGTCGCGAAGTTCAGGGAAAACTTGCCCCAGTACGCCGATAACGGTATGTTCAACACCCTCTGATATGTGTGCCTTTAGACCAGCGACTTCGATTCTTTTCTTAACCCCGCTGATTTCATCTTGATTGGAGCCAACCTTCATGACTACTATCATGTACTACCTCCAATTGGCATTACGATTTGTTCTTTAACTTCCTCGCCTTTCCTGAGTAAACATGTATGATGTCCTCAGGTCCCCTTTCAGTGTTTACAAGCATCAGAATTCTCAGGCAGTGGGGCAAATCGTTGGGGACGTTCATTTCATGCCCACAAAGCAAAGCTAGATGCTGTGGCCATCCTAGCTCTCGCGTTGCTACAGCGGGAAACTCAGCATTTAGGTCTGATGTGGTGGTGAAAAAAATAGCAGCTATGTCGTCAACTTTAATGCTGTTAGCCTGCACCATTTCCTTAAGCAACTCCTTAGTTGCAGCTAGGATGCTCTCTTTATTATTTACTGAAACTGTGATAGCACCTCTGATGCCACGGCACTGCAATTTCACTTCTCCCCTTTTCAGGTTTAAACTAATAGCCTACCCTAATTCTTATCCTTCGTCAAGAACGCTCGACTTGATAAAGTGGCTGTTTTGCTACACCAGCTCAATCAATGTAAAGGGCCAGGTTTTAATGATACCATTACTCGTTATTCGCTTGTCTGGTAGCAGCCTCAGGTGGTAAGATGACAATAAGTGTTCTTGCACTTGTTGGCAATATCGGTGATTTCTAGATATGCAGAAGGAGAAATTTGAAGCTCTCGTGGCGAAGGCGATTGATGGTTTGCCACCGGAGTTTCATCGCAAACTGGAAAATGTTGATGTTGTGGTAGAAGATTGGCCCACACGAAGGCAACTGAGACAGGCTAAACACAGTCATCCCACCCAATTGCTGGGTCTTTACCACGGTGTGCCCCAAACTAGGCGAGGCCGGGGGTACGGATTGGTTTTGCCTGATAAGATAAGTATCTTTCAAAAGCCCATAGAGGCGCAATGCCGCTTTGGTGATGAAATTGAAGCAAAAATAGAGGAGGTAGTGCGCCACGAAATAGCCCACCACTTCGGCCTCGACGAAAAGACTTTGCGGAAGATAGAGGGTGAGAAACGTGGGAGGAAGTAAGGAGCAGGTATTCCGGTAACTCAACATCATATTTGCCTCGATTCTCCCTAACGCGAGTAGGAGTTCTTGTGCTATGCCAGTGGGGAAAAATATTACCAGTAGTTCTACTGAAACTACAGCTATGCCGGACGGGCTTGAAAAGTCCGAGAATATTTTTAGAAGAGTTTTTCGGAGATATTTTCCCCTGATATTTATACTGTGGATTCTTTTTGTGTTATATCCCAATCCTCTAAACTTAATCATCAGTATCCAAAGGGTTCTTAAATTCGATGCTGACCCTGGCGCTGTTCAATTTATGCTAAATGACTTTCCTTCTGACCCTGTAGATATAGAGAAAGCAGTCCTGGCTAGAATACCCTATCGCTATGATTGGGAGCTTTATAGCATGCCGTGGTATTGTCCTACCATTGAGGAAGTGCTGGAGCGAGGAGAGGGGGATTGCAAAGCCCGAGCTCTGGTCTTAGCTTCTGTTTTGGAAGCGAAAAATATTCCCTATCAAGTTCATTCATCTCCCATGCATATATGGGTGGACTATGAGGATAAACAGGAGACCTCAACTGAGAATACACAAGTCGAGTTTTACCAATATGACCCCGAAACAGGTGAAAGGCGATTCCAGGTTCCTGACATTGGTCCAGGCAAGTTAACGAACTATTGGCAGCAACAATTTTGGACTCCCATGCCCGATGGCAGAAAGGCTCTTCTATTTTCGGGTTTGTCAGCTTTGATAGCAGCCAGGGTGATTTTGCGCAAGAAGAGAGCTGCCCAGTACGATAATATGACAGAGAAAGGGGGGGCAATCTCTGCTTGAAGTCCTGATCCTCCAAGGGGAATTGCACAATGCTCGGGATTGTGCTGATAGCGGGCGGCGTCACGGCGATACTTCGACATTGGGCCTTCTTCGATGTAAAATACCCCAAATATGAGCACAAAGAGGCCGGTAAAGCTGAATACGGTTTATTTGGGCCTTCTTCTTTTTGTCGTTGCTCAAATTCTCATCCTTCTGGTTGCTCCCCGTATAGACCCATTCCTGGAAGAGAACGATATAGATATACCGACCCAGCCATCCGCACCGATATCCTGGTGGCCCGGGGAAGTGACATTACCCGATGGAGAAGTTATCGAGGTCCCAGCCCATTCAGCGTTAGGACCAATTTTAATCTATATTCTTGCGGCAGCAGCCGTGCTTGGACTTACGCTCTCCAAGATCCCACTTACAGCTTTAAAGGTTCTTCTTAGACTCTTGTTTGCCCTTCTTTTTAGTTGGGGCGCATTAATCGCAACTGTCTTCTACTTGCCCCTTCCAGTAGCTGTCGCCATCGCTGTAGTGTTTGGAACATTTTGGTTCTTGATACCACTTGTCTGGTTACATAACCTGGTATTGATTCTGGCGGTTAGTAGTTTAGGGGCAGTTTTCGGTCGCTTTATTACGCCGTGGACAGCGATGGCTGTTATTCTGGCACTTGCCGTTTATGACTTCCTGGCGGTTCGTTTTAGATTTATGCTCTGGATGGCAGACAGGCTATCGCAAATAAATGCCTTGCCGGCACTAATCATCCCCAAAAACTATTCTGAGTGGAATTTCAACTTGAAAAAACGGGAGAAAATAATAGAGGTGAATCCCGCCGATAGGGAATACTCCATACTGGGCGGTGGTGACATTGCCTTCCCTTGTCTGCTTACAGCCTCCGTTTATTTTGCCCAGGGTCTAGTCCCAGCGGTTATTATTGCAGTATTCGGACTACTGGGATTGGTTAGCGTCTATGCGATTCAAGCGAGATTTTTGAAGGGGAAGCCGATGCCGGCTTTGCCACCTATCGCTGCCTTTACATTGGTTGGATTATTGATTATCTAGTGACACAACAGTACAGCGGAAAGTCTAATCACAACCACCCCGCAGCAATACTGAGGAAAATCGAAGATAAAACTCAACAATTTCGTGAGCGACATCCCATTCATGCCAGCCGCTGTTTCAGAATATCGCGGCCTCACTCCACTGATGGCCAGTCGGAATAGAGGACTGTAGACACGGTGTCAGTGCCTCGTATCATGTATTCGATGGACAAGAACCGCCGAACAGGTCAGGACTAAAGTATTGGAACAACTGGTACAAATAGGTGATTGACGCTCTCCAAAACGTGGATAATAATATATCGTACATGAATAGTTTCAGGAGGCAAGGTTTGCTGAGTGGTTGGTGTTAGTAGAAATACCCGCTTCGGGAGGATAAAAGAAGGGATAATTTCGACGCCGAGTAACCGGAGCTGGAGGACTATTCACCACAGCTCAGATGGAGACCATCAGAGCGAAGACCAACCATGTTACGGCAATAAGTCGGGAAAACTAAGCAGGTGGACACATGAGATTAGCAGTTGAAGGAACGGAGACAGAAAACCTATTCGCGACTCTGGCCAACGAATCGCCAGTTGGAATTTGCATCATACAGGATGGGAAGTTTTGCTATACCAACCCCACCTTTCAGAGTAACACCGGCTATGGGGAGGATGAATTGCTGGGCAGGGATTCTCTAGAGCTTGTCGTTCCTGAAGACAGGCAGATGGCCAGGGAAAATGCCATAAAGATGCTGAAGGGAGAACTCACCCTGCCACACCAATTCAGGGTGATGCACAAGGACGGCGGCATTCACTGGGTAATAGAGTCAGTTGCCTCCGTCCAGTATCGTGGGAGAAGGGCAGTTCTGGGGAACCTCTTAGACATCACCGAGCGCAAGCGGATGGAGGAAGCGCTGCGGGATTCGGAAGAAAAGTTACGGAAAATGTTTGAGTCAGTTACCGATGGGATATCAGTTATTGATTTGAAGGGTAACATCACCGAGGTAAACGAAAGGGCGGTGGAGATGCACGGCTTCAGGTCCAAGGATGAGCTTCGGGGGAAAAGCGCCTTTGAACTGGTTGCTCCCCGCGACCACGAGAAAATAGCAGCCGACATGAAGAAAGCTATAAAACAGGGAACAATTAGACGCACCGAATACACCTTGCTCAGGGCAGATGGTTCTGAGTTTCCCGGGGAGTTAAGTACCAGTGTGCTGAAGGATGCTTCGGACAATGTGGTTGGTCACGTCACCATTGTCAGAGACATTACCGAGCGCAAGCGAGCAGAGGAAGAACGAAAAGCCTTGCTCCAAGACATAAGGAAGAGCAACCGAAGGCTGGAAGAGGCTAACAAGGAACTTCAGGATTTTGTCTACGTTGCCTCCCATGACCTGCGGGAACCGCTGCGAAAGATTTCTTCCTTCGGCACACTCCTTCAGGATTCACTGGAGGGAAAACTGGATGAGGACCAGCAGGAAAACTTTGAGTTTATGATAGACGGTGCTCGGCGGATGCAGGATATGATAGACGCTCTGCTTACCTATTCTCGGCTCACCACTAGAGCCAAGCCCCCCCAACAGGTGTATTTAAATGAGGTAATAGAGAACTTGAAGAAGTTAGAACTGGCCACTTTGCTGGATGAAACTCGGGGGACTATTCATATTCCAGAGCCACTGCCGCCAGTTCGGGCCGACTTGTCTCAGATGAACCAACTCTTCCAGAACCTGATTGGGAACGGGCTAAAGTTCCATCAAGAAGGAATACCCCCGGAGATAATCATCCGTGCCCATGGGGTAGAGAATAAGATGATTCAAATAGAGGTGGAAGATAATGGAATAGGAATTGATGAGAAATACCATGAACAGTTATTCGTCATGTTCAAACGCCTTCATTCCCGAGCACAGTATGACGGAACTGGGATTGGGCTGGCCATTTGCAAGAAAATTGTAGAGCGTCATGGGGGCAACATTGGAGTAAAGTCAACTCCTGGCAAAGGGTCGATATTCTGGTTCACGTTGCCAAGAGGAAGCTACCTAAAAGAAGACTAATGAAAGGAGGTGAATTATGGAAGAATTAGCACCGCTTGTCATATTACTGGTGGAAGATGATCTAGCAGACCAGAAGTTAATTAGGACCTCTCTCAGAAGCGAAAAAATTGCTAATGACCTTTACTGCGTACAAACTGGTGAAGAAGGGATGGATTTTTTGTACCGCCGCGGGAATTACAGCAATGGAACTCCTCGGCCTGACTTGATTCTGCTGGATTTGAACATGCCTGGGATGGGAGGGAAGGAATTCCTGAGGCGGATCAAGGAAGAGGAAAGATTGAAACAGATTCCTGTGGTTATCCTGACAACTTCGGAAGCCGAGAAAGATATCATAGACAGCTACAAGCTGCAAGCCAGCGGATATGTGCATAAACCGGTGACCCTCGAGGAATTTAAGGAAGGTATGAAGAAACTCAAGGAATACTGGTTTGTGCTCTGCAAACGGGTACCCAAGGAGGACTGATGATGCTGGAAGCAGGGCAACCACTGCTTAAAATACTCATCTGCGACGATGACCCGGCAGACCGTAAGCTAGTTCGAACTTACTTACAACAAGTAACTGGCAGGGAATTGGTGCTGCTGGAGGCCGGCCAGACAGAGGAAATCCAGAACGCTCTGGATAAAGGTAGAATTGGCCTGGTCTTGATGGATAATCAAATGCCAGAGAAATCGGGGATGGAATGGCTTGCAGAAATCGTAAAAAGACAGCTTGCTCCCGTGGTCATGTTGACCGGGTCCGGAACTGAAGAAATCGCGGTGCAGGCCCTTCAAGAGGGAGCGGTTGGTTACCTGTCAAAGAACAACCTATCTCAGGAGAAGCTGGTGAACGCCATTGATGTTGCGCTGGATAAATGGACCCAGCTACAGCAAGCCAATGCCGACAAGGAAGAACTACAAAGACTGGCAAATTTGGATTCGCTGACCGGATTGTACAATCGACAAGCAATTCTAAGCAAGCTGCGTGAGGTAATCAATCGTGCCAAGCGATACAAAGAGGATTTCAGCCTGAGCATGCTGGACGTCGACCTTTTTAGGAGGGTCAATGACCGCTACGGGCACCTCACTGGAGATGAGGTTTTAGAGAAGATTGCGACTTTAATTCATCAGAATATCCGCGATACTGACGTAGCGGGACGATATGGAGGGGAGG
>Ga0209636_10009156_pt1 | contig 10090 bp, 8 predicted proteins | sample DeeMarSWOR152_54_FD_187464 | JGI IMG/M metagenome (GOLD analysis project Ga0209636, IMG submission 187464) | Marine sediment microbial communities from White Oak River estuary, North Carolina - WOR-1-52-54 (SPAdes) (version 2) | ecosystem: Environmental > Aquatic > Marine > Intertidal zone >... | reverse complement strand
CTTATATATAACGAAGAGAGTATGTCCAGTGCCTTGCATTCCGTTGCGGAAGGTGAAGAAATAAACCTGGTTTTGCTCCCAAATGACGAGCCAGAGGCGACAGAGGAAATCTCTCTGACTAATGACGGCTATGAAACCCTGCCCGGCGTAGAGATGCGATGGGTGGAAGGGACGCATTTCGAACAAGAGCGACTTCCTGTGTGGAGGGCAGTCTATTCGGGAGCTAGGGATATCATTTATATGCCTGTGCTCATAATACAGGCTATTCCTCAAATAATAAAATCTCCCGATATGGCATTGGTGGGGCCAATAGGTGCCGCTCAGTTAACGGTGGAGATAGTGCGCTCCTCTAGCTTGAGCAGCATACTATTTATGGCCAGTATGATCAGCCTGGGTCTAGCTATATTTAATTTCCTCCCCATCCCTCCCTTGGATGGAGGAGGTATGCTGGTGGCGCTCATTGAAGGGTGCAGGCGTGGGAAGCGTCTTTCCCCTCGAACAGTGCGCCTGGCCTATACTATCGGCACTACTTTTTTGATTGCACTTGTGATTCTAATAACCTTTATAGATATCTGGCGTCTACCGAAGGGTTTTGGATTATGACACGTCGAACCTCTAAACCATTGAGAATTGGCAATGTAACCGTTGGCAGCGATGCCCCCATCGTGGTGCAGTCTATGACCAAGACCGATACCCGTGATATTTCTGCTACTATAACTCAGATTAAAGAGCTAGAGGAGTGCGGCTGTGAGATAGTGCGAGTGGCAGTCCTCGACCAGGAAGCGGCTGAAAGCATTGCAGCTATAAAAAGAGGCGTTTCACTACCTCTTATTGCTGATATACACTTTGACTACCGCTTGGCTTTGGCTGCGCTGCAGGCCGGTGTTGACGGGCTCCGCCTCAATCCCGGCAACATAGGAGATAGAGAGCAGATCGCCAGGGTGGTAGCTGCTGCTAAAGAAAGAGGGGTGCCCATCCGTATTGGAGTGAATGCTGGCAGTTTACCTGACAATTTTCAACCCAACACTCCACCGGCTGAGCGTATGGTCAACATGGCATTGGAGCAGATAAGACTTATGGAAAGCCTGGACTTTAGTTTAATCAAGGTCTCCCTTAAAGCCTTTGATGTTCCCACCACCATTCAAGCTTATCAAATGATTGTCGATAAAATGCCGTATCCACTACATCTGGGCATCACTGAGGCTGGGCTTCCCCGGACGGGAGCCATACGTAGCGCCATAGGCATCGGCATACTCCTCTACCAAGGGATTGGCGACACCATTCGAGTTTCTTTGAGCGCTCATCCTTGTGAAGAGGTGTTCGTGGCTTACGAAATTCTTAAAAGCTTGGGGCTTCGTCAGCGAGGTCCAACTCTAGTGAGCTGCCCTTCCTGCGGCCGGGCTGAAGTTGATATCATTGCCCTGGCCGTGGCAGTAAGCAAGCGTCTGGAAAAAATAAGCAAACCAATTAAGGTGGCAGTTATGGGCTGCGTAGTCAACGGTCCTGGCGAGGCTAAAGATGCCGATGTCGGCATTGCCTGCGGCAAGGGCAAAGGTGCTATATTTAAGAAGGGGGAGGTAGTGGGCACATCGGAGGAGAAGGATTTTTTAGAGGCGTTGATGGCAGAAGTAGACTCTTTCGACAGGGGAGAATTAGAGTAAAGGTAATAGCAATGCGTTTTTCTAAGCTTTTTGGCAAGACATTACGGCAGACACCCGCAGAAGCTGAGAGCGTAAGCCATCAGTTATTGCTCAGAGCGAGCATGATTGCCCAGGAGGCTGCCGGAATTTATTCCTACTTGCCTCTAGGGTGGCGAGTGCTCAAAAAGATAGAAAATGTAATCAGAGAGGAAATGGATAAGGCTGGTGGGCAGGAATTGATGCTGCCTATGTTGCAGCCTTTTGAATTGTGGCAACAATCAGGCAGGTATGTTTCTTTTGGTAAATCCCTATTTACCTTGACCGATCGCAAAGAACATACACTGGCTCTGGGACCCACTCATGAAGAAGTTATTACCGACCTTGTCCACCGCTATGTACAAAGCTACCGGGAGCTTCCCTTGCTTCTCTATCAAATACAGACCAAGCTCCGCGATGAACCTCGACCCCGCGGTGGCTTATTGAGAGTCCGTGAGTTCATCATGAAGGACCTCTACAGCTTTGATGCCGACGAGGCTGGTCTGGATGAAAGTTACCAAAAGATGAGCCAGGCTTACACGAATATCTATGCCCGCCTCGGTTTGCCCACGTTGGTGGTAGAGGCTGATAGTGGTGCCATAGGGGGTAAGGAATCACACGAGTTCATGGTTCTCACTGAAGGCGGTGAAGACAAGGTTATTTATTGCTCTAGTTGCGGCTACGCCGCTAATGCCGAAAAGGCTCAATTTGTAAAAACCATCGAACCTGCCATCCCAGTGAGCCGAAGCCCTGATAGCAGCGAAGGAGAAGTGACGAATTTACTGCCCCTAGAGGAGATAGCCACGCCAGAGGCGGAGACCATAGCGGAGGTGGCTGGCTTTGTGGGCGTGCCGACAAATCAAACACTTAAGGCGGTGTTTTATTTTGCCGACGGAGAATTTATCTTTGTTACCATTCGGGGCGATCTTGAGGTCAATGAAACTAAGTTAAGAAATGCTTTAAAGTGCTTTGAACTTCGCCTGGCTACGGAGGGCGAAGTAAATGAAGCTGGAATTGTAGCTGGGTTTGCCTCACCAATAGGTGTAAAGGGAGTTAAAGTGGTGGCTGATGATTCCATAACCTCAGGCTCTAACTTTATTGTTGGTGCTAATAAGCCAGGCTATCACTTCAGGAATGCCAATTACCCCAGGGATTTTCAGATTGACCTTATAGCTGATATCGCCCTGGCTCGGCCTGGAGATAGCTGCTCCAAGTGCGATGGCAAATTATCCTCGGCCCGGGGCATCGAAGTGGGGCATGTGTTTAAGCTGGGCACCTTCATCAGTGAGAGATTCGGAGCATCCTTTTTAGATAATGATGGCACTTCCCGGCCCATTGTCATGGGCTGCTACGGCATCGGACTTGGGCGAGTGCTGGCAGCCATAGTAGAACAAAGCCACGATGATAAAGGCATTATCTGGCCGCTCTCCGTTGCTCCTTATCAAGTCCATCTGTGTCCTCTATCGTTGGAAAAGTCGGCAGTCCTCCCTACTGCAGAAAAGATTTATCAGGAACTAAAAAAAGAAGGCATCGAAGTGCTTTTCGATGACCGTGACGACTCCCCCGGCGTCAAATTCAATGACGCTGACCTCCTGGGAATACCACTACGCTTGACCTTGTCCCCGCGCACCTTACAGAGCCAGAGCATAGAGCTAAAATGGCGCACGGAGAAAGAAGCCCAGCTTTTGCCTTTGGAGAACTTGGTGGTTCAGGCGAAGAAGCTTCTAGGCGAGGCCCTTAGGTCGCAGTCTTGATTGGCTTAACTAACTGTTGCCTTTTCTTGGCTAACTCAGTCACGTAAAGTAGCGCCCAGTTCTTGATGTAGCCTAGCGAGCATCTGTTCTTGAGTTTGGTCAACTTCCTCGTCGGTCAAGGTATGGCTAAGCGATTGATAGACAATCCTTATGGCAAAAGATTTCTTGCCTTCGGGTATTTGCTTGCCTCGATAAAGGTCAAAGAGAGTTACCTGCGTTACCAGTGGAAAGCTTTGGATTATGTTCTCCACTGTTCGATAGCTCACCTGTTCGTCCACTACTAAAGCGATATCCCTAGAGACACTGGGAAACCGTGGGATAGGTTGGTATTCCTTTATCCCGGTAATCTTGGTCAACAGTTTCTCCAGGTCAATTTCTATAAGGCAGTTAGTGTTAGAAAGCTCAAAGGCTTGTGCCACCCTGGGATGCACCTCTCCTACAATACCTACCTTGTCATCTTCAACGATTATGTTAGCTCCTCTTCCTGGGAATAGAATTTCATCATCGCCAATATCAAAACTCGCTTTCAGCCCCAAATGGTTCAGAAAATTTTCCACTACCCCCTTGGTGTCAAAGAAATCGAGCGGCTCCTTATCAGCTTGCCAGGATAATTCTGCCCTTGAGCCGCTGAGCACGGTACACAGCATCTCTTTTTCTTCAGGCAAATCTTTGCCTCGCGGCAAGAATACCTTACCAATTTCAAAGAGCCTTACGCCTGCTTGTTCAAATTTCTGGTTATGTGACAACGTGGATAGAAGACCAGCCCGTAAACTGGTACGCAGGTATTCCTGCTCCTTCGTCATCGGGTTAGCTACCTTTAACGGGGGAATTATCAACTCAAGCTTTGGAGACAGCTTCTGCAACTTCTCCAAGCTGACCAAAGAATAAGTTAATATCTCTTGAAAGCCAAAGCCGGTCAGAATATTGCGTAATTTTTCTTTTAGATTGCTTTGCCGGGCTGATGGTGACAGTTTTGATTCTTGTTGAGGCAGAGGCGAGCCGAGCCTGGTGATTGGAATTTTTTCATAACCAATGATGCGGACCACCTCCTCTACGAGGTCAGCAGAGCATTTAACGTCGCTGCGCCAGTAAGGCACAGAAACCGAGATTTGCGAACCTGAATCGCTCTCGCGGCATTCAAAACCCAGGGCTCTTAATACCTTAAGAATTTCATCAATGTTGACCTTCAAACCCGAAATGCGTTTCACTTCTTGAGCGGAAAGCAATATGAGCTTTGGTTTTGGTTTCCCGGGATAAACATCAATTATGCCCTTGGCTGCTCTGCCACCGGCTAGCTCCAGTAGCAGTTGAGTAGCCCGCTTCAATGGCAGGAGCGGAAGCTCGCTATTAAGCCCTTTGTCAAAGCGAATCGAGGCCTCGCTTTGGAATTGAAGATGGCTAGAACCTCGACGAATGGCGGCTTGGTTGAAATTCGCTGACTCCAGGAGAATAGTGTCAGTTTTGTCCGTGACTTCGGAATACAGGCCACCCATGATTCCAGCAACGGCAACAGCCTCTTCTTTATCGGCGATAACCAGTATATCTGGGTTAAGAGCACGCTCTGAACCATCGAGGGTAATTATGGCTTCACCATTTCCGGCCCTGCGAACGATAATTTGTCCGCCCTTAAGCTTATGATAATCAAAGGCGTGAAGTGGCTGACCATATTCCAGCATCACATAATTAGTAACGTCAACCACGTTGTTAATGGGACGCATCCCGCAGCTATTCAGACGCTGCCGGAGCCAGCTTGGGGAGGGGGCTATCTTGATTCCAGTAATCAGACTAGCACAGTACCTAGGGCATAGGTCTGGATCAACTATGTCAACGGAGGCGAAGGAATCTACCGGACCTTCAGTTTCGTCATAATGAATTTTGGGTAAACGGAGTGATCCACCAGTTAAGGCGGCAATCTCTCGGGCAACACCAATTACAGATAAGCAATCCGGGCGGTTAGGTGTCACATCAAAGTCAAAATTTACATCGCCTAGATAGTCACCGAGAGGTGCACCTATGGGGGCCTCGGGTGACAATACCAAAATGCCTTCGTGACTATCAGAAATCCCTAATTCCTTCTCTGAGCAAACCATGCCCTCGGAAACGACGCCGCGAATTTTAGCCGACTTTAGCAGTATAGCTTCTTCAGTGTGAGCATCTATGAGCCGGGCTCCTATATTAGCAAAAGGCACCCTCTGACCAAGTCCAATATTTGGGGCACCACAAACTACAGTGATTTGCCCAGTACCGAGGTCGACTGTCGCTAGCTTAAGGCGGTCAGCATTGGGATGAGGATTTACTGCTATTACTTCCCCTATCACCACATTATCCCAGGTGCCACCTATAGTCTGTATGCCTTTGACTTCCAGGCCAGACATGGTTAGCCGTTCGGCCAGTTCTTCGGGAGCGATTTTTATGTCAACATAATCCCTGAGCCATTTGAGGGAAACTTTCATTTTGTCACCTTAAAATTCAGAACTGCCTCAAAAACCTGAGGTCATTGCCATAAAAGAGGCGAATATCGTCGATACCATAGCGCAGCATAGGTATTCGCTCAACTCCCAAACCGAAGGCAAAACCACTGTAAAGCTCGGGGTCGATATCGGCCCGTGCCAGGACATCGGGATGCACCATCCCCGCCCCTAGTATTTCAATCCAGCCGCTGTAACCACATAGCCGACAGCCAGCACCATTGCAAGCCGAACATCTGATGGCTACCTCCACCCCAGGTTCCACAAAAGGAAAATAATCACAGCGGAAGCGCACTTTCCTTTCCTCACCAAAAAGGCAGCGACAAAAGTCAAACAAAGTACCTTTTAAATCAGCCAGGGTGATGTCCTTATCCACGGCTAAACCCTCAACTTGATAAAACATAGATTCGTGAGTAGCATCAGTTGCTTCATATCTATAAGTTCGCCCTGGTACTATGGCTCTTATTGGTGGACGTTCCCTCTCCATCAACCTAATTTGCATTGGGGAAGTGTGCGTGCGCAAAAGTCTAGCCTTCCCTCCCATGCCTGCATCTATCCATAGGGTAGCAAACATATCTCGCGCCGGATGATGTTGAGGAATATTTAAGGCTTCAAAGTTGTAGTAATCCCACTCCACGTCGGGTCCCTCAATTACTTGAAAGCCCATGTTTTGGAAAACATCGCAAATTTCCTTAAGTATTTGAGTGGTGGGGTGAAGCCGCCCTGTCGGGAGAGGCCGACCAGTCAAGGTAACATCTAATCTTTGCGATTCCAGAGGAGAGGTCAAAAGGGCTTCCTGTAGTAATTTTTCCTTCTCTTCTAGGCTTGACTCTAAAGCTCTCTTGATTTCGTTAGCTTGAGCACCCCCCTTTCGCCGTTCTTCCAGGGGCAAGGCGGCCAGGGAACGTAGAATTTTAGTTAAACTGCTTTTCTTACCCAGGTGGCGAACGCGCCACAACTCCAGCTCCCGAGGATTACTAACTTTGTTTAGCTCATCGAGAGCTTGTGCATGAAGGTCTTTGAGTTGTTCCAGCATTGACTACCAAGTGATGTTATCCTTGTTCAAAATTCCTGGAATTTTCAGGCATAATGTCATTACGAGCGGGGTGAGTTAGTCTCAGCTACCAAAGCTACTAATGTAGCAAAACCTTCAGGATCTTTGACTGCCATCTCAGCCAACATCTTACGATCGATTTCTACATTTGATTTTTTTAACTCGGCTATAAACTGACTGTAAGTAAGTCCTCTAGCCCGTGCTGCAGCATTAATGCGGGTAATCCACAGCTTTCTGAAGTCGCCTTTCCGCTCACGACGATGACGATAGGAATAATCTAAGGCATGAAGCATTGACTCATGAGCTGTCCTATAAAGCTTATGTCTGGCCGCTCGGTGTCCCTTGGTCAGATCAAGCACCTTTTTATGTCGTCTGTGGGTAGCTTTTCCACTCCTGGCTCGTGGCAAGTTCTTCCTCCTTTAATCCTCGGGCGTTATCCTTGTTTCTTTGGCAGCAAAATAAACTACTTTCCCTCCCTACACTATTTGTAGGGTAAAAGCCTCCTTACTCTTTTCTTATCCGCTGAGGAGACCGGTATCATTTCATCGTAAAGGCGCTTAGTTCTAGGAGCCTTTTTTCGCCTCAAATGGCTCTTGCCACATTTAGTGCGCATCAGCTTGCCGCTACCTGTTATATGAAAACGGCTCCTTGCCCCTTTATGGGTTTTCAGTTTTGGCATCTGTTCCTGTCTCCTTAGATTTCTTCTGGGAAACCGGGGATAAGACCAAGGCTATAATCCTCTCGGCATTAGCGGAGCTAGTTACCACGGCTAATTCCTTCGAGGCTTCAGCTACTTTACGCAGCACATTCCAACCTAGTTCAGGATAAATAACTTCGCGTCCTCTAAACCTTAGCAGTAACCGTACTTTATTACCTTCCTCCAATAATTTCCTCGTGGTTTTAATTTTTGCCTGTAAATCATGCTCTTCTATCTTGGGTCTTAAACGGACCTCCCTGAGTAAGCCAACTCTTTGGCCCCTCTTCGCCTTGCGTTCCTTTTTAGTTTGCTCATACTTGTATTTACCATAATCAAGAAGTCGGCATACTGGCGGAGTCATCGTTGATGCTACCTGCACCAAATCGAGGCCGCGCTCATAAGCCATTTGCAATGCTTTCTGTAGAGGCACCACGCCCAGCTGTTCCCCATCTTCCCCTATGAGACGAACTTCTCTGGCTCTGATTCTTCTATTGGTTAATAACTCTTTAACTATGCTCCTTCTACCCCCTGGAACAGTATTCAAGACTTGGCCTCTATGGCTGCCCTTATTCTACTCTTAACTTGTACCAGAGTTTCTAAGCCCCGGTCCTCGCCACTCCTTAAGCGAAGTGACGCACTGGATGAAGCCATTTCTTTATCACCAACTATAAGCATATATGGGACTTTCTCCAGTTGGGCTTCTCTTATTTTCAAATTCATCCTCTCAGAGCGGTCGTCAACCCGAACTCGGATACCCTCATTTTTAAAATCGCTCTCTATCTTATGTGCATAGCCAACATGGCGATCTGCTATGGGAATTATTATTGTTTGAACCGGCGATAACCATACCGGGAAGGCACCACCATAATGCTCTGTGAGGCAAGCTAAAAAACGCTCCATGCTACCTAAAACTGTGCGGTGTATCATCACCACATTATGCTCCAAGCCATCTTCACCAATATAACAGACATTAAAGCGTTGTGGCAAATTGAAATCAACCTGGATGGTAGGACCTTGCCAAACATGCCCTAAAGCATCCTTGAGTTTAATATCGATTTTAGGCCCGTAGAAAACCCCCTCGCCAGGATCCACTTCATAATGCAAGTCAAGTTTCTCTAGAACGTGTTTCAAGGATCCCGTGGCCTCCTCCCACATTGAAACTGTGCCAGCATATTTCTCAGGACGCGTTGATAACAACAACTCATATTCGTCAAAGTCAAAGCTAGACATCATGAATTGCGCCAAGTTCAGAACTTCTAGTACCTCTTCTTCAACCTGATCAGGTCGGCAAAAAATGTGAGCATCATCTTGAGTAAATCCCCTGACCCTGGCAAGACCATATAATACACCAGTTCGCTCATACCTATATACTGTGCCTAATTCAGCATATCTTAAGGGTAAATTACGATAACTGCGTAATTTGCTTTTATAAATCAAAATATGGCCCAAGCAATTCATGGGCCTTAGCATATATTGCTGTCCCTCAATTTCCATCGGTGAGAACAGATAATCCCGATAGAATTCCCAATGCCCGCTAGTTTTCCACAAATCTAGCTTGGCAATGTGAGGAGTATAAACGATGTCGTAGCCCCGCTTGATGTGCTCTGCCCTCCAGAAGTCCTCAATGATTTGTCGAATCAAAGCACCTCTGGGGTGCCAGCAAATTAAGCCAGGACCAATTTCCTCGTGAGTACTAAAGAGGTCAAGTTCTTTGCCCAGCTTCCTATGGTCGCGTTTAATGACTTCAGCTTGCCGCGATAAATAATCGTCAAGCTCCTCTTGGCTTTCAAAAGCCACACCGTAAATTCTCTGTAGCATGGGCCGCTTTTCATCACCACGCCAGTATGCCCCAGCTAGATGAGTAAGCTTAAATGCTTTTACCTCACCCGTGGAGGCTAGATGGGGACCACGACATAAATCGGTGAAAGAACCTTGTTTATAGATAGTTACACTAGTATCGGGGATTTCGTTGATAAGCTCCAATTTATAGGGCTGGGTAGCAAAGAGCTTACGCGCTTCATCCTTGCTCATCTCCTCTGTAACAAACGGTACATTCTGACTAATAATCTCCCTCATCTTGTTCTCAATTACAGGCAAGTCTTCCGGTGTTAATGGGCGTGGCAGCTCAAAGTCATAATAGAAGCCATCCTCAATGGTCGGTCCGATGCCAAATTTGGCCTCGGGAAAAAGATATTGTACTGCCTCAGCCATGATATGAGATGCAGAGTGGCGCATCCATTCCAGTTGCTCATCCTTTGTTTTTGATTTCATCTCGAACTTTCCATTATAAATCTAGAAATCAAACACGATTTCATAAAAAATGGGCGGTACTGGACTTGAACCAGTGACCTCTGCGATGTCAACGCAGCGCTCTAACCACTGAGCTAACCGCCCGTTTGACGATTGTATCAAACATAGCTGAACACGGCAAATCTTTGATA
>Ga0209636_10009155_pt1 | contig 10090 bp, 7 predicted proteins | sample DeeMarSWOR152_54_FD_187464 | JGI IMG/M metagenome (GOLD analysis project Ga0209636, IMG submission 187464) | Marine sediment microbial communities from White Oak River estuary, North Carolina - WOR-1-52-54 (SPAdes) (version 2) | ecosystem: Environmental > Aquatic > Marine > Intertidal zone >... | reverse complement strand
CATTTGATTTCTTTTAGTTCATTTCTGGTTAAAAATTCTTACTGGTTGTAAAGGTTGGAATTATTATAATACTCCAGATATATTGAATAATATTTCATATTTATCCTGAACGAAGATTTTCAAGGTACCTTTTAACTTCTCTAAAAGAAACTGTCCGATTGGCAAAATAGTTTGCCAATTTCTCTTTTTCTTCATGTGTGGCTTTTAGAAAATTCAGAATATTATTAAGGTGCATCTTCATATGCCCTTTCTGTATCCCGCTTGTAATCAACGACCTGATAGCAGAAAAATTATTTGCCAAACCGGTGGCAGCAGCTATCTCCATCAACTCCCCAGCACCCGGGTTACCCAGAATTTCCAGTGAACGTTTAGCCAATGGATGGTTTTTTGTCAGTCCACCAACAGTACCCATAGCCAGAGGTATTTTCAGAGTATATCGGAATTGGTTACCCGACAGAACAATATCAGTCAGACTTTGATATTTACCTTCCCGTGAAGCATATGCATGACCACAGGCTTCTATGGCACGGAAATCATTTCCTGTTGCCAGAGCTACTGCGTCAATACCATTGAAAATACCTTTGTTATGGGTTGCAGCCCTGTAGGAATCTACCTGTGCAATTTTTATTGCTTGTTCAAATTTCCTGGCAAATTCATTTCCAGTCAAATTACTATATAAACCATCAAAAGCAGAAACATCGCATTCGACATAACATTCAACCAGGCAATCAGGAGTATAATTAGATAAAATTGACATGATTACCTGAAACTGGTTTTCTTCTGTAATAATGTTATGTTGAAAAAGATATTGTGGCAGCAAGACACTGAATTCTTCAAGGCATGAATTGATAAAATTGGCTCCCATCGAATCCGCTGTATTAAAGGAAGCTTTAAGCTGAAACATATTTTCGAGTTCACCAGTCATATCAATAATCTCAATATGAGTTATTCCCCCTCCCCGTTTTTTCATATTCCCGGTAAGATGAGCAGTGTTATCAATAAGAAATTTATTTATTCCAGATGTCTTTTTGAGAAGTAAATCTTTGTTACCCCTCCAGGTGAAATATACATGACCCAATTTAACCATGGATAAAACCCTGGAATGAAAACCGCCATGTTCGAACCATAATTTGGCACTATTTGAGGCCGCAGCCACCACAGAGCTTTCCTCCACAACCATTGGAACAATATAATTCCTGTTATTGATCAGGAAATTGGGAGCTACACCATAGGGCATGAAATAATTTGCCAGTGTATTTTCACTGAATTCTTCGAATTTTTGTTGTATTTCCGGATCCGGATGGCAGTAATTCCGTATTTCTTCAATGAATTGTTCCGGATCTTTAAGCCGGGCAGCTACGATCTCTATTTTATGTTCTTTTGTTAGCCTGGAAAAACCGTGAATGATGGATTTGTTAATCATCTGAATCTGATTCTTTAGCCCTGAGAAATGCAAAAGCCATTTCGAGGCCCTTTACCTGGTATTCAACAAATTTACGGAGAGATTCATAATTTTCTTTTGCATATTTCAGAAAAGCAGAAGCTTGTCCGTAAACAGCCGGAATCCTGCACCTTTTTATAAGATAATAGCCCTGCAAAAAGGATTTTATACCGCCTGATATAATAATTTGCCTGGTTTTAACATCCGGTTCTGATTCAACGATATCATTTACCATATTTGTCATCTCCTCCGCATCATGACCAACATACGAAAGAGGCTCAAATAATTGCTGTCTGGTCTCATCACTACGCATCAGTTCAATCTTTGCGAAGTTTGTACCCCCATATGCAGCAAATTCAATTGCTTCAAGTGGAAGTTTAAGTAATTCAAGAAGGCTGGCTGGCCCCATCCCCTGACCTACTTCTTTCACAATAATTCTGAGATCAGTATGATCAATAAATTCCTTTATTATTTCAATAGCAGGCCTTTTAAGCTTGTCACCTTCAGGTTGGAACCATTCCTGAAGCGGATTCACATGAATGACCAATCCATCCGCTTTTAACCTTTCGACAAGACTAACAGCTTTGTCGATGTGCTTACTATCAATAAGTTGTTCAATTTGAGCGATGCCCAGATTTGCATATAACGGATAGTCATGACCGATGATCTCACGAACATCGAAATCACTGAAGTAATCATTGTTATCAAGAATAATACGGCAGGATCCAAGTCCCATACCCATGCCAAATTCCTGACACGCCCTGGCCAGGTTGGCATTAATTTTCGAAGCAAGTTTGGTTCCACCGGTCATGCTGCTCACCCATATCGGGATTTTCTGAACCTTGCCAAGAAAATCGAATGGCTTAAATATTTCTTCAGGATGACCACTTAGCATGGGCTCATAATTGAACCTTTTATCCCTTGTGGTTTTTTGGGTTTGCGACTGAAATGCCAGATCGATATGATTTTTCTTTCGTTCTTCCATAAGTATATTTAGGGTTTCTTACAATCCCAGTTTTCTGGATATGACCAATCTCAGGATTTCAGATGTTCCTTCTCCTATTTGCAGCAACCGTTGATCCCTGTAAAACTTCTCAATATCAGTATCTTTTATCAGCCCGTACCCCCCGTGAATTTGGAGTGCTTCATCAGCTATTTCGCGGGCAACTTCAGAGCTGTATAATTTAGACATGGCAGCTTCCTTCCCGAATGGTATCCCATTATCCTTAAGTAAACAAGCTCTGTAAAGTGTATTCCTTGCCAGCTCAATTTTCATGTCCATATCGGCAAGTTTAAATGCTATGGATTGAAATTTGGCTATTGCCCGTCCAAATTGTTCACGTTTTTTGGCATATGCAAGGGCAACTTCAAAGGCACCACGTGCAAGTCCAACACCCATAGCAGCGATGGATAACCTGCCTCCATCCAATGTTTTCAACATAATTTTTGAACCTTTACCACGTTCACCAAGAAGATTGGATTCGGGAACGCGACAATTGTTAAAATATAACCTTGCTGTTTCTATTGCCCGCCACATCATTTTGCCATGAATTTTTTCAGCCTTGTAACCGGGATTATCCTGTTCAACAATAATAGTGGAAAGTTCTTTTATCCCGTTTTTCATATCAGTTACAGCCTGCACGGTCAGACCTGCCGATATAGATGTAGAGGCATTTGATATAAACATTTTGGAACCATTAATGATCCAGTAACCATCTTTTAACTCGGCAGTGGTTTTTGTACCCTGTGAATCTGAACCTGCAGTTGCTTCGGTTAATCCAAATGCCCATAGTTTTTCACCTGTACAAAGACCGGGCAGATATTTTTTCTTTTGTTCATCCGTACCAAAATCTACTATCGGACTTAAACCCAGTGAATTGTGAGATGCAATAATGGCAGCCTGTGAGCTGTCCACCCTGGCAAGCTCTTCTACTGCAATAATATAGGATAATGTATCCAATCCCCCTCCTCCGTATTCTTTTGGAACAGTCATTCCAAACAAGCCGATATCACCCATTTGTTTTGAAAGTTCAGGAGAAAAATGCTCCTGTTCATCCAGATCCCGGGCAAAAGGACGGATCTCTTTTTCAGCAAAATCTCTTACCTTTTGCCGGATTTTTTCATGTTCTTCAGTTTCAAATGGTATTATTCTCATGTGAAATAATTTATTAATCCCATATCAATATAAAATTATACTTTAATTTATAATATGAATGTATTAATTAACTCAAGTTGCTAGTTGGAGATTGCAGATTGCAGGTTACAAGTTATTAAATATCAATGTATTGTAATTAAACATATTAATTACAAATAATGGTGTATATCAATTATAATTTAATTAATGTTCTAATTTATAACATATTAACTTGCAACCTGTAACTTGTAACCTGCAACTTAGGTTAATTATTATTCATGTTTAATGGAATACTGGAATGTTCCATTATTCCATTATTCCAATACAATAACCGGTTTATTCATTTCTATCTGGTCACCTTCGGAAGCGACAATCTCTTTGACTTTCCCCTTCCGGGGAGCAAAGATATTGTTTTCCATTTTCATTGAATCGATTGTAAACAAAACATCTCCTTCACTCACAAAGTCATTCAGATGCACATCGATTTTTACGATCTTCCCAGGCATAGGTGAAACAACAAACTGTTTGTTTTGTTCAACCCTTCCGGAAAGAAAAACAGTAACCGGTTCACCCGGAAGATGGTTTGTCCGTTTGAATTTAATAATCGTCGCTGATATACCAACATATGATTCCCCATTATCAGACTCAGAATAATCACCTTCAATATATTTATCATCTATTTGCAGATTTATTTCTCCGCAATCATTTTTCAGAATTTTAACATCAAACTGCCGGTGATCTCTTTCCATTAAAAAACCACCCGGATATAATTTCCTGAGAAAAACCTGTTCCTCATTACCTTCACGGAAGTAATTTATTTTTACGAATTGTCGCCAATAGCCTGTTGATAACCATGGTGAGGATTGTTTTTCAGTATATATACCTGAAGAAAAGTAAGCCCCAGTGATAAACAGGGCAATTTGATTCATAACAGGTATCTCTTTCCTGCTTGTGTGAATCTGTTGGATTAATTGTTTTTCATGAATTTCACAAAAGCGTGTTGATATATTGTTTTTTACAAATTCCGGACTTAAGAGAATAGACCTCAGATAATCATTATTTGTTGCTATTCCATGGATAGAATACTGACCGAGTGCATCATACAGTTTGTCAACAGCATCTTTACGATTTTGATCCCAGGAAATGACTTTGGCAATCATAGGATCGAAATCCGCATGAATCATTGTTGGTTCAAGTTGTCCGGAGTCAATCCTTAAATTTTCTATCTCCGGTTGATTGTAATATGTAATTTCCCCTGGTGACGGACGGAAATCAAATTCCGGATTCTCTGCATATATCCTGGCTTCAATTGCATGTCCATTTTGATTGATGTCAGCCTGGCTCCAGGAAAGTGGATTGCCTGCAGAAACGGATATCTGCTCCTGCACTAGATCTTTCCCTGTAACAAGCTCTGTAACAGGATGTTCAACCTGGATCCTTGTATTCATTTCCAGGAAATAAAAATGCTGATCCTGATCAACAAGGAATTCAATAGTACCGGCGTTTGTATACCCGATATTTTTAGCAATTTCAACAGCCACATCTCCCATCTCTCTTCTCTTTTTTGTATTCAGGGTAGGAGAAGGAGATTCTTCAATAATTTTCTGATATCTCCGTTGCACTGTACATTCACGTTCGAATAAATGTATCACATTACTGTGATGATCAGCAAAAACCTGAATTTCAATATGGCGGGCCGGATCAATATAACGTTCAAGGTAAATAGATGAATCACCAAAATATGATGCTGATTCGCGGGAAGTCACTTCGAGAAGCGGTTTTAATTCATCGGCATTCCGCACAATTCTCATTCCCTTTCCTCCTCCTCCTGCTGCTGCCTTAATCAACATCGGATAAGGCAAATCGTTTCTTCTACGGAAAATCTCATTCACCGTTCCGGTAAAACCTTCAACCACTGGCAGTCCCAATTGTCTGACACTGTCCCTGGCCCTTATTTTATTACCCATTAAACGTATAACATCAGGCTCAGGACCAATAAAACGGATTCCAGACTGTTTACATGCCTTCGCAAATTTAGGATTCTCAGCAAGAAATCCATATCCTGGATGGATGGCTTCAGCATTTGCCTTCTTTGTGATTTCAATGACCCTGCTTATGTTAAGATAGGTTTCTACGAGTGTTTTACCTTCAATAAGGAAAGCTTCATCAGCAAGTTTGGCATGGAGACTATTACACCCATCAGCTGCAGAATATAGTGCAACAGTCCTGATATTCATATCATGGGCTGCCCTGATAATTCTAACAGCAATCTCCCCCCTGTTGGCTATCAGAATTTTTTTAAATGATTTCATCTTATTTTTCAATTGATAACCAGTCAGGTAAATCGCCTTTGAAAAATGATGAAATACCTTTTATGGCTTCCTTTGACTGCCTGATTTCTGAAATCAAATCAGTTGTATAATCTTTAATATCAGACATATGATAGTTTTCCGAAAGGTACCTGATCAGTTTTTTAGTATGAGTAACAGCTTTTGGACCCGTTTGTTCAAATAAAGTAATCAAATTACCGATTTCTTTTTCAATCTCATTTTCTCGAATGATTTTATTAACAAGTCCAATCCTCTGAGCTTTTTTACTATCAATAATCTTTCCGGTAAGCAGAAGCTCCCTTGCCATATATGCACCAATCCTTCTTAAAACAAAAGGTGCAATAGTAGCAGGTACAAGGCCAAGTCGGACTTCTGAAAAAGAGAACTTTGTACCATCAACAGCAAATGTAAAATCAGAAGCAGCCGGGAATCCATTACCACCACCATATACACCTCCATGGACAAAAGTAATTACAGGGAAGTCATGATCATATACAGATTTATAACAATCAAAGAATAGACATGCTTCCTTTTTAATTTGTTCTCTTGATTTCCCTTCAATCCTCATCTGATCAAGATCAGCACCACTGCAAAATATTTTACCTCTTCCCCTGATCACTACAAGCCGGATATCCTTCATAGATGCAATTGATTCAAGGCAGGCTGGTATTTCCGATAACATCTGCAGATTTATTGCATTTCTTCGGTCAGGCCGGTTTAACCAGATGGTAACAAGAGGAGGTTGACTTTCACATATTATTGTGGAAAACATTTAATTGAAGTATGTCTTTTAACCGATTCGAACAGAATATGTTAATTCCAAAATACAAATGATAAATTACAAATAAATCATAAATTCTAATTTCCAGTGATTAAGATGTTTAAAACATTAAAAATTTGGATTCTGGAATTTATTTGATATATGGATTTTGATATTTGTGATTTATAAAATATTGATAGTTCCTAACTTAACAGACAAACATAAATGATAAGTATTATTTCCACAATACAATAAATCCGAGGGTATTACATTCTATATACACCCGTTTTGGGATCATGGAATTTTTTATTCAGTGACATCGAAATACCGAATGCTATGACCTTTCTTGTATCTACAGGATCAATAATACCGTCATCCCATAATCTTGAAGAGCTATAATAAGCTGAACTTTCCTTTTCATATTTTTCAAGGATTCCCTGTCTGACAGATTCAATTTCTTCTTCCGGAATTTCCCTGCCCTTTGATTTTAGCTGATCGATTTTGATCCTGGTCAGCACACTTGCTGCCTGTTCACCACCCATAACAGCTATTCGTGAATTAGGCCACATAAAGAGCAATCTGGATTCAAACGCCCGGCCGGACATGGCATAATTACCTGCACCATATGAGCTGCCTGTCACTACTGTAAATTTCGGAACGCTTAATGTTGATACCGCATGAACCAGTTTTGCACCATCTTTTGCAATGCCTTTATGCTCATATTCCTTACCCACTATAAATCCGGTAATGTTTTGAAGGAAAAGAACGGGTATCTTTCTGAAATTGCATAACTCTAAAAAATGTGTGGCTTTGAGTGATGACTCTGAAAAAAGCACACCATAATTGGCAATAATACCAACCGGGAATCCCATGATTCTTGCAAAACCAGTAACAATTGTAGGAGCATAATTCGATTTAAATTCCTGGAATCTGCTACCATCAACAATTCTCATTATAATTTCTCTCGGATCGATATTTTTCCTGTGATCAGCCGGAATAATCCCATATAATTCTTCAGGGTCATATAGAGGATCTTCCGGGGATTCCATATTGATCTCCTGTCTGTCTGGCCTGTTCAGTATTTCAATTATATTACGGCATATTTGTATGGCATGTGTATCATCTTCAGCCCTGTGATCTGCAACACCAGATATCATAGTATGAACATTAGCACCGCCCAATTCTTCAGCCGTAACCTCTTCACCTGTGGCAGCTTTTACAAGTGGAGGACCACCAATAAATATGGTTCCCTGATTTCTCACAATGATAGCTTCATCGCTCATGGCAGGTATATATGCTCCCCCGGCTGTACATGACCCCATAACAATGGCAATTTGTGGAATGCCATTTGCAGAAAGACAGGACTGGTTGAAAAATATTCTTCCAAAATCAAATTTATCTGGGAACACTCTGTCCTGTTCAGGGAGAAATACACCCCCTGAATCAACCATATAAACAATTGGTAATTGGTTTTCAAGGGCGATCTCCTGGGCACGTATATGCTTTTTAATGGTTTCATGTATATATGTACCGCCTTTGACAGTTGCATCGTTAGCAACAACCACTACTTCCCGGCCATGTATGATACCGGTACCGGTTATGATGCCGGCAGAAGGGAACTGGTTATTGTATTGTCCACACGCTGCAAGGGCTGAAAATTCAAGAAAAGGTGTGTTTCTGTCGAGTAAGAATTCAATCCTTTCTCTGGCAAGAAATTTGTTTCTTTCCTTGTGCCGTTGAACCGCAGCATCTGGACCACCTTTGTAAACCTGCTGAAGTCTTTTCCTGAAATAATCCATCTTGACCAGAAAAACCTTCCTGTTCTTTGCATATTCTTCAGAATCAATATTGATATTGGATTTTAGGGTAAACATTCGTTTGAGGTATTAAGTTCCTTTACAGATAATGCTTTAAAATAAATATAACAGGAAAATTGTCGTTGTTCCGAAAAGTAATAAATTTTGTATTAAAGACCGAAAAGTTATTGATTTTTACTTATTAACATTCATAATTTTGTAAATGATGAAGTTTTTTATAATTTCGTAAGCAAATCTTTAAGCAATGAGACGAGATCCGGCACTTACCAGAGAAAGGATGCAAAAAAAATATGCCCAAAGAAAATATCATCTGCCTGTTATCGGTCATTTTGCTGATCGCAGTGTCAGATTTAATTCAATCCTTGAAGCATCGCAGGCAACCGATATTCATCCAACGTTAATATTTGAAGCCTGTATTGGCAAAATCTTCAGAGCAAAAAATACCCACTGGGAATACGAAAAGGGTAATCATTACCTGAAGTATAAAGCATTTTATATCCGTACCCAGGCCTCCTATACCAGAAGGATTGGATTTAACGGATAGTTTTAAAAACTTGCAAAAAAAGCATCCTTAATCCGGATGCTTTTTTTCTTTATTACTTTTTATCGACAGTTATCCCGGGCCAGTCATCCGTCCTGAAAGGTGAAGCAGGAAGACCTTCTTTATTATAGAGATTAACATCATCCGGATTGTCTGCCCAGCCATACCTTAAAGCAACTGGGTCAGTAACCTTTTCATTATAAACAACAACTTTGTCATGATCGATATAAGCTTTTGCCCAATAGAACTTCCTGTCGGCTCCGGCAATGGCAAAACCTTTCAAATATCCGTAACGGTCATGGGCTTTTAATCCGGTTCCGATATGATCAAACTCCAGTATTACCTTATTCCCGGAGATGGTCGTCGATTTAAAACTGGGACCGGAAAATGCAATATCCTTATCATAAACAACTTTCAGTGCTGCCAGGGCAAGCCTCTTACCCACATCCTGCTTGTTACGTGGGTGAATATCATTGGCCTCACCAATATCTATAGTTACTGCCATGCCTGTATTCGGAAGCTGAAGAGTCATCAGCTGTGCTTCCCGTAGCTCAGCCCATTCACTTTCACCCGGTTCAACAGGTGGTTCCATGTAGTTAGCAAGCTGAACAAAAAAGAATGGCATATCCGGATTGTTCCACTGTTTTCTCCAGTCCCTGATCATCAACGGGAATAGGGTACGGTACTGATAAGCCCTGCTGGCATTGGCTTCACCCTGATACCAAATAGCTCCTTTTACAGAATAATTGAGGAACGGATGGATCATGCCATTAAATAATAACGATGGAAAACTGTTTGGACCCACAGCACTGTTAAAATCGACATTAATTTCAGATGAACTGAACCTGGATTTCCAAATTCCTGTAAGAGGGATCTCCAGATTCTCAGTAACAACTTTCATTTCTTCAGGTTTACCCCATATTCCACCTCCTCCCCCTGTATCTTCAACCCTGACAGTAATGACATTTCTTCCCGGTTTCAGAATATCCGGTGATACCTTATATATCCTGTTTTCATTGTATTTTTGTCGCATTTCGCCAACTTTGATTCCATTAACCCAGGTAATA
>Ga0209636_10009154_pt1 | contig 10091 bp, 11 predicted proteins | sample DeeMarSWOR152_54_FD_187464 | JGI IMG/M metagenome (GOLD analysis project Ga0209636, IMG submission 187464) | Marine sediment microbial communities from White Oak River estuary, North Carolina - WOR-1-52-54 (SPAdes) (version 2) | ecosystem: Environmental > Aquatic > Marine > Intertidal zone >... | reverse complement strand
CACACCGACGAAGGCGAAGAGTACAAGATAAAGTTCAGAGACACGCTTGACGTGGCGATCATAGGCTTCAGGTTGAGGGGCAACGGTCGGCCCATGTGCGAGACGTGTGGGGCAAGGTTCGACACTTTCTGGCTTAGAAAGCTTGCCAGAGAGGGGGTTGTGGAAAGGTCTGACTGGTTCGATCAGGACGGTCGTCTGCTTGAGGATAAGGCAGGGGGAGACATCTGGGCTTCAAACATAAACGTAACATCGTGTCCTGTTTGTCGTGGACCAGTTACAAAGACTGCTGGACCCAATCTGGGCGCCAAGATCGCCCTAATGACTTCAGACGGCAGCTTTCTGGACGTTGCTGATGGTGCTCAGCTCTCGCCAAAATCCCCGATCTTGGATCTTGTGAAGCCCCTTTACGAAGCAGACGGGTATCTCTGGGTTGAACCTGAGGTCGTTATTGAGGTTTCATATCAGCAACTCTACGTCGACAGGCCGAGACCGGTCTACAGGTATGAGAACGGTCGCTACACTAAGGTCGGCACCAAGCAAGCCGTCTCGCTTCGTCCCTATAGAGCTCGGCTCCGCGAGGACAAAATGGTGAACCCACAGGATCTCAGGCTTGAGCAAGTCAGCTACTTCGTTAACAGGATAAAGGGAATTCAGGAGAAATGGCGGAAGACAACACTCCAAGAGAAGGATCTTCTTGAGTATCTGCCGTAGGGGCGAAAGACTTTTCTGGATCGGGAGATCGCATATAGCAAAGGTGCAAACCTATGGTCTGCGACGTTAGGCTGGTCGAGAAGCCCGAGCTGAAGGATCCCATTTTAGTCGCAGGGCTTCCCGGGATAGGCCTGGTCGCAAACATGGCAGTGGCTTTCCTCATAAGGAAGCTTGACGCGAGGTTTCTTGGCGAGATTAGGTCGGCTTCCTTTCCGGACATGTCGATCACGGACGGAGAGGGCTCCCTCAAGTCTCCATTCGTCCAATTATACTACCACAAAGGAGGAAGCGAAGGCGAAAGGGACCTCCTACTCCTGTACGGCAATACTCAGGCTCTCACAAGACGTGGACAATACGATCTGTGCGGGCGAGTACTCGACGTTGCCGAAGACCTTGGATGCCGATACGTCATAACGCTGGGCGGCTACAGGCCCGGAAGGCCTGTCACTGAACCGAACCTCTACTTCGCAGCCTCAAATCTCGAGACGGCCAAGGTAGCTGCAGGTCTCGGCGCTCAGGTTCTGGGGGGCCAGATCTTCGGCGTGGCTGGCCTTCTCATAGGCTTAGCTGGGCTTCGCAAGGTGGAAGGTTTCTGTCTGTTGGCTGAGACTCCCGGAACCTACCCTGACAGGGAGGCTTCCGTAGCAGTATTGAAAGCCGTAAGTGGAATCCTGGGATTGAGACTAGACCCTGAGGATCTAACGGAAGTCGAAGAGTTGGCCGATGTTCTGGCACCGTTCGACTTTGGTGCTTTGGCAAAGAAGCAACAGGAGAAGAAAGAGACCAAACCGGACTGGTTCATCTGATCTGGCGACAGATTTCTAGTGAAAGAGACTCCTCGAGCATTAGCCGGGCTTCAGGCTAGTGTTCCTTCCGCTTGTAGCCTTCCGTCCAATCTGTCTGCAGAACCGAGTTCGTAGGCGGAAAGCGAACGGAGACGTCTGGCGCATCATTTACTTCATTGGTTGTCTCACTATGGTCTTCATCTTCTCTGGTTTGGCTCTGCGAGGGTCGCTTAGATATATCTCGTGATGTTTTCCCCTAAGCTCATACCCGTTTTCCTCGATGAAGCCATGGAGTCTCTTGATAGTTGGACCTTCGGCGGAGAATGGGCCGATATGCATTATCTGAGCAGACAAGCCTTCGTGAAAACCCTCGAATCTCATCTTGGAAAGAGCCGGCGGATTTCTCTTCTTCTCGACTTGTTCAAAAGCCTCTGGGACTAGATCCTCTGTCACGTGTCCCGGCTGCATAATCATTGATGTCCATTTCCACGCGTCTTTGTCCTCGACAGAGAACTTCGTCATGTCATCGGTCCACCAAAGACCTTCAAGAGGCATGACAATATAATCAACGCCTTCTCGTCTTTTGACCATGAACTTGAGAGCATAGGAGACAGCATAGAGAGCTTCTACTGCGTCCTTGTATTCCTGAGATGTGTTCGGATCACCTTTGCCGTCGACCATCAGGAAATTCATTTCAGGAACATCGACAATCACAGGAGATCTGTAGGAGGGGCCGTAGAGGTGTCTAAGTTCTCTCTTGAGATCGACCTTAGTCAACGTCTGGGCGCGCCTGTATTCTTTCTTCTACCCTCGTCTGACGACGCTGATTGTGCAGTCCGTCGCGATAGCTGCTATTGCGCCTAGAGCTGCCAGCCAGGGGGCCAATAGTACCCCGACAACTCCAGCCCAAGCTGGGATTTCAAGTAGAGTCCTACCTTTGTCGTCCCTCACGATGATTCTTGTGACATCTCCTTCGTGTAAGAGTTCCTTGATCTTTCCGACGAGCTCATCTGAAGAGACGGTGAACTCCTCTTTCAAAGTCTTACCTACAGCAGCCCCACAATTTGAGCAGAACCTAGCAGTCTCGACCAGCTCAGTGCCACAACTCTGACACTTTACCATCTTCTTACCTCCTTTGACTTGATCAATACCTTAGACACACAGTGTGACTTAAACCATATGCCTGAAATGACGTTCATTGATCATCTTGTCTCGGCTCTTCGGTGGCTCGTTGTCGATCGATCGGCTTGCTATTCGCTGTGAGTTTCGTGCTGCCTCTTTGAGACTATTAGAATCCTGAAGGCTTCTTTCTTAGGCGCCGTAAGCCCCGCCATCTCTTTGGAGTCCCAATCGTATGCGGTAATGAGTTCAAACCCGTTATTGTTGAGGTATTCCTGCATCGCTGGTAGCTCATAGCACCTTATCCTATGCGTTTCGGTGAAGTCTTCTGCTAGTCTGTCGTTTCGTATGACAATGTAATGCATATCTATGTCTAGGATTCTTGTCTGAACGTCGAAGTTCGACTCCGACAGTCGGTACAGAGTCAGATCATCATTCTGGATCTTCAACCACGACTGGTACGGAGAGGGATTCAACCCCCCGACGCTCCAGAACTCAAAGATAAACAAAACCCATCTGTGACTATGTGATGCGTCAAACCTGTGAATAGACTGGCCAGATCTTCATCCGTGAGAAGGTATCCGAAACCCCCGAACATGCAGATAGCACAATCGAATCTTCTTTGCAGGTTCAGGCTTCGCATGTCTTGGACGAAGAACTCGGCCTTGACCTCCTTACTCTCAGCCTTCATCTTCGCCTTTTCAACCATCGTTTTTGAGACATCTATTCCAGTAACCCGGTAGCCTCGCTTTGAGAGGATCAACGCATGAGAACCTGTGCCGCAACCAACGTCCAGAATGCTTCGAACAGTGTCACGAGAATGTTCTGCGAGGATCCTCTCCAAGATGTCGCATTGTCTGTCATAGTGTACCATTCTCTCATAGGTCAAATCGTAATACTCCGCGAACCTTTCAGATTCGCCCATAAGAGACCATCTGCCGAGGAATTTTCGTCGTCTCAAGAAGGGATAGTATGGACTGAGAAATCGAGGTCAGTCATCTTTTCTGCGTAGTTCTATTCTCCTTTCATCTCTCGGACGAACTGTGAGTAGACCCTCTCGACCCTTTCGGCTGCCGGGCCTGATCCCTCAGTTACTCCTTCCTCAGTAACCTTTACTCGGTCCATAACCCAGATGAAGCCTTCCTTCTCGTAGAGTTTGACCATCCTTGGGAAGACTCTTTCAAGCCTCTCGGCCAGACCTTTCAGGTCAAACGCTTTCTCGATGGAAAGTATCTGGGCTACGGTGCCCCCGCTTAATACTACTCTCGGGATTACCCGTCCTTCCGGGTCTCTAGCGTCACCTAGGACGAGGCTGAGGTTTCCCGGATTGACGCCGATCAGGGTCCCTGTGTAAGTCTTGTTGTCTACTGTGATGACCATGACCGTTCTGTCTATCAGTGCGGAGACCTCGCTGTTGTACCTTCTTTGAGCCATAGACATCCTGATCAGTCCTAGCCTATTTACTCCGCGATCAGCCTTATTACGTTTCCCTATTCTTGCGAAGAAGGGCCGGTTACAGCTTTCTAGGCTGAATCTGCTGCTTAAGGATAAGAATCGTGTCCGACGGAACGTCTCTACTTACAACGACATTCGGACAGATCCAGCTGTTACAGCCAATCTTGACCCCGGGCATAAAGAGCGACCCCACACCGGTCTTGACATCATCTCCCATCATGACACCTATCTTCATCTTGCCAGTGTCAACGAAATCGCCTTTCACTTGCATCCTAATCGACGCTGTGTCAAAGCGGAAATTCGCTGTGATAGTTCCAGCGCCTAGGTTGCATCCTTCCCCAATGAAGCTGTCACCGACATAGGAGAGGTGCCCCATGTGAACGCTGTCCATCAATATGCTGTTCTTCACTTCGCACGCGTTCCCGATCCTGACGTTCCTTCCTATGCTCGTGCACGGTCTAACGTAGCAGTTCGGACCAATATCGCTGTCTTCTCCAATGTAGGCCGGACCCTCGATGTAAGTTCCTGAACGAATCTTAGCGCCACTATCCACAAAGACAGAGCCCTCTAGATGAGCACCTTCCTCGACTGAGCCTAGAACTTCGGGTTCCAGACTAGTGAGAACCCGTGTGTTTGCATCTAGAAGATCCCATGGTCTCCCGACATCAAGCCAGTCTTCGTTGGATATTTCGGCAGCCGCCACCCTTTTCCCATCTTCGATGAGCATCCTGATCGAGTCGGTGATCTCCTCTTCCCCTCTAGGCGAGGCTTCTGTCCGTCTTACAGCCTCAAAGATCTCTGGCGAGAAGACATAGAGGCCGGCGTTGATTGGCTGTCCTGCGGCGGCTTCAGGAGAAGGTTTCTCGACAATCTCAGATACCCTTTCTCCAGCGGTTCTGATGATACCATAGTACTCTGGGTTTGCCACATGGAGGGTGGTGAGGGTGGCTGTTGGTTTGCTCTTCTTGTGGAGTCTTAGGGCAGACTCGACTGCTCTGGGTGTTATGAGAAGGTCTCCGTAGAGCGCCACGAAATCGCCGTCTACGCGGTTTTCTGCTGAGCCGAAGGCGTTAGCTGTTCCCTTGATCTCCTTCTGGAGGATGTATTCGATCTTCATCTGGAGACTTGATCCGTCCCCGAAGTATTCTTTGATCTTCTCAGCCTTGTAGTTAACAACCATCAAGACCTCTCTGATTCCAGCCTCCCTTAGCGCCAAGAGAACATGCTCTAGTAGCGGTTTTCCGCCTACCTGAATCATATGTTTTGGACGGGTAAGCGTGAGCGGGCGTAACCTCTGCCCTTCGCCGGCGGCTAAGACGACTGCCTTCATTACCATCCCATTGCTGAAGTAATTCTTTTCTTCTCGTGTTACCTAGCAATGATACAGCGACTGCTGGACGATCTAGACTATCGAAGCAACTCATGTAAATAGCTTATGGACTAGGAGTTTACGCAGAATATTCCGGTGGATCAACTGGAATGCGGCGTGGCCCTCGAGTCTTCATTTTGCCCCAGCGATCTTCGCCACGAGCTTGGCGATTCTGGACCCGAACCTTCTGCACAGCTCCTCCTCCTCTCCGCCTGGGGGTCCAACGACGGCTAACCCGTAATGCTGGTCGTGAGGAGTTCCTTGTATGATCATGCCATGGATGAGAAGCGCTTCTAATATGGAAAGAATCGTCGTCTCGGCTCCTGAGGCTGTTCCTCCTGAGGATGTGAAGGCCGCCCCCACCTTTCCATCAAGTCTGCCGTGAAGCTCAACGCTTTCATCCAATAGCTGCTTTACCTTTCCGCTCATGCTTCCGTAGTACGTAGGCGACCCTATGATGATCCCATCGGCATCTAAAAGGTCGTCCAGAGTTGCGTCGTCCACTTTCTTGAGGACACAGTCTATCCCGGCGACACCCTTTACTCCTTCAGCAACCAAGGCGGCTGCTTTCTCTGTGTTACCGGACTTCGAATCATAGATCACGGTTACTTTGGGCACTTTCTGTTCACCTTCGTGTTTCATCCAGCTTGCTGCTTTCATATCCTTGGCTTCTCCACGTATATTAGACTTGTATGCGACGGCTGATCGATGGCCTCTCGTTCATCTAGCTGAGGTTGTCTCGAGACCTGCGCATCGATCGATTGAACGCGCAACGCTTGGCCCCTAGGCCCAGACGTGGAACGCGATTGGTGTACCAACCCAACTTGCTGGCGGCATGAGAGCTGTTGTTCCATTCTTCAGCTCAAGGGCGCCTAAGCGCTTTCCGGTGAATGGGTGGTACCACTCCGATCTCATCGGGCTCGAAGCTTCCTCGATCCTTAAGGTGAAGCTGCTCGGCTGATTGAGGAAGACAACGTACTCTTTTCCCGGGTTGGCTAGACAGTAGCCCCCGCTCACTAGCTCCTCCGCCGGCTTCATCAGCCAGTACTCAGTGCCCTCGAAGAACTCCCGCAGCAAACTGAAATAGGTGTAGCCTCGCGGCGTGTCTTGTGGACGGATTACATCCCAAGCTGTGTATGTGTAGTAGTAGGTGACGTAGCCTCCTCCCATACAGATCTCCCATGCTCGTCTGCAGACTTCTTCCGGAGGCTGAACCACCTCGTAGGTTCTGTCGCTGAGCCCTTTTGGTCCGTGTTCGTAGCCGAACTCAACATTCGCCACTGGCCATCTATTCTGGTTGCGTTGGCGGAGTATCGTCTGATGCCAATCGCTGTGTTGCTGGTCTGACTGGAAGTCCACTAGGCTGCTATAGGTTCCGCTGTCGTATGGGGCGTCATCGTCGTGGCTGGTTACCAAGCGATGGTACGGATCGTGTCTGCGGATTAGACGAAGCCTGTTCAGCTTGTATTCAAGGTCAGGTTCTCTCCATGCCTCTTTGGAGAAGTCCCAGACTACGTTTGAGTAGGGGGCGTAGCGATCTATAAGCCAGCGGAAATAGAGATCGTCTTCCTTGCTGCCTTTTTCGGGCCAGTTCACCATCTTGTTGTAGACTTTGATCATGATATGTGCGATAATGCCACGTCGATGGAGCGCTTGAACAACGTTGTCGTAGTGGCGCCAGTACGCTAGGTTGAATCGGCTGTGCGCAGGTTGCTCGTTGTTGCCTTCCCAAGGATACATCGGTGGTGGACCGTAATCGTCACTGGAGGTCGTTCCCTTGCTCCATGGACAGTCATGAGCATAAGCATTCATCAGGATGTAGTTGAATCCGTGGGCCATCAGCTTGTCAAGGAATGGGCTCAAAGTCGGCAGGTTCGGACTGCCCATGTCAAGAGCCCAGAGCCAGTCACACTCATATCCCATAAGGAAGAATCGAGTCCCGTCCTCATGGACGAAGTGATATGGGTGGTCGTGGTCCACCAGTAGCCCGCCGTGAATCAGTGGATTAGCGTTCTGAACGCACGAGAACTCAACCGTCTTGCTGTCAAGTTGAGGGTCTTCCGAGTGAGTCAGCAAAGACCATTCGCCTACTGTGTTCGGCGACACCCGTACTTTCCAAGTTCCATTCCCGTTGTAGAAGCCCAACGAGGAAAACTCTACACCGTTCGGTCCCTTCACGTCAGACGCAAAGTGCAAGGAGAAAGGGTTGTCGTGTTCTGTCATGCTTCGGAAGGTGAAATCCTGTGGCTGCCAGCGTCTGACGCGTATCTTCTGCAGTTTAGCTCTAGTCCGGCGTCTCATATCAACCGTCGTCCTAGCAAATGATGCAGGTGTCAATTAATCTGTTAGGAATCTGCTCGGTATGTCTGGCGCTCGCGCTTATATCATACCAACCAAATAGCTATCATGTCACCAATGCTTCTATGTCAATTGCTGCCTTTTCTGATGTGAAGAACTGCGTCGCCTTCGAAGGGGGCTTTGAAGGTTTGTCTTGTTCCCCCTGCGACCTTGCCGCCGTCGATTGTTGAGGCTGTTCTAGGGTTGAACCATTGGACCTTGAGTTTCCCCTTTGCGTCCGATAGGTCGGCCCAGATTCTTGTCGGATATTCAGAAGGGAAGTATACGAGATACTCGACCCCCGGGTTTGCGAGGCAGTATCCGGTCTGGGTGAGCTCTCTGTGCGGCGTCATCTCAGCAAGGTCAATCTGCTCCGCAAAGCTTCGAGTGTGTCCTAAGGCTCTTCGTAGAGGGTCCCACTTTGGGTCAACCTTCCCCACATCTTCTAGACCGAGACCGATCCAGCCGCTACCTGCATAGCCGGTGTCGTACGGGTCCATGAAGAGGGGATTGTATCCCCTGAGGAAAGCTTTCCACGCCCAGGCCGCATCACCGCCTAGTCCCCAAAGATGGTCTGTGTCCAGAAGCACCACTTTCCTTCCATCTGCAGGTGGAGGATTGTATGCATAGTTGTAGCCGTCTTTCGCTTCGGGGTTTGGTGAGACCCAGTCAGCAGGGCTTTCGTATACATCTTTGTTGCTTCCTCTGTATCTATCCGACCAGAGGAAGGTCATGCCGACTGGGTGTTGCTTCGGCTTGTCTCTCTCGTCTTCGTGGATGAAGTCGATCATGTGGCGATGCCACTCTACGGATCCGCCGTGACTCTCATTGGATATCTCATAGAGCACATTGTCCAGATCGTTCAGCGTATCCAAGACCTTTCGGACGTACGCCTCCTGCAACCTTGTGACAGCGGGAATCTTCAGCGTGTGCAGGTCCATTCCTTCCCCCGTACCATCGGGGTCCCCATCTATCCCGTTTATGTTATTGCGTTTGTTGAAGGGATGAGCGTCGAAAGGATTCATCTTCCTCCCCTTAGTCTCAACATCCCATCCCTGAAAAAGCATGACTGACACGTATATCCCGCGTTTTCCCGCAGCGACGACTCTTGCACGTAGCCTGTCAAAGTATTTCTGGTTGAGCCAGCTTAGATCGAACTTCCCAGATTCCGTGCGCTCGTATGGCAAGGGTCGAACGAGCCTTTTGTCCTCGGTCCATCCGTGCATCCACTCATCTCCCAGCCCACACTCCCACGCCCACATCCGCATGAAGCTGTGATTGAAACCGACCATGAAATCAAGGTACGCCTCATAATCAAAAGGCGAATCGCTCTCGAACTCCTGCAGATTGCTCCACGTATGAGACCCGGTCAGATACACAACCCTGCCCGTTCCATCCGCAAAATAACGAGGATTGTGAGGATGAACCCTGAGAGGTCCGGAACAGACTTCTGAATCCGTCACCATTCTGCCAACCTCACGCTTTCCGCGGCAGCCATTCCAGCATGAATCGATTCTGTTCCGCAAACCTATTTAGGACTTATGGTCTCACCCATCGCGAGTCCGGCAGAAGTCAAACGGAACTTCACAATAACTTGCCAATAACTTCAACTGACCTTTCACGCCAGGACAGCGGTGAAAACAATCCCTGACCGAGAAAATCAGGCCGAAACGACAACTGCCAAGACTCGCATCAGGTAGAGGGGGGAGGGTAGACAACACAGCGCACAGCAACTGGACCGCGAAGGCACAGAAAATAGAGGGGGTATGCCTTTTACGAGCAAAAGCCAACGTAAAAGGCAGCGACCATCCTACCACGCATTGCCACTTCAGACCCCTTCACCGACCCCATCCGGACACATGTAGAAAACGTAGGAGGCTACGGATTTGCCCGCGACAGCTCCTCAAACACCGGTGAAGACCGATCAGTCACCGTCTTCCTTTGGGCAACACCTTGAAGTGTGCCTGCATCCGGTCTGAACTCAAGAGCGTGTTCATGTAGAAATAGAAATCCCCGTACCTCTTCTTCACCATCTCCTCAAGTTCCTGCGCCGAGTAGATCCTTCCCGCTTCGAGTCTCAAGTCCTCATCAATCATCGCATCAACAATGCCCAGCTGCTCTACAACGAAACCACAGTCACCACAAAAAGTTGCTTCGGGGTCTCGAAATATCGTCTCCGAACCACACTTCGGACACTTCTTGCCCTTCACTGTGAAAAGGTTCTCTTCCGCCATCCTCTCTCATTCCTAGATATCTTGGAACAGGTTTAATAGACTTTCCCACGCCATCGGCCCTAGGAATGCATCCTATGGCTC
>Ga0209636_10009153_pt1 | contig 10091 bp, 12 predicted proteins | sample DeeMarSWOR152_54_FD_187464 | JGI IMG/M metagenome (GOLD analysis project Ga0209636, IMG submission 187464) | Marine sediment microbial communities from White Oak River estuary, North Carolina - WOR-1-52-54 (SPAdes) (version 2) | ecosystem: Environmental > Aquatic > Marine > Intertidal zone >... | reverse complement strand
GGAGATAAGAGCGAAGGCCCAATCGCTCGGGATAACGCCGGGGAAAATGAAGAAGCCGGAACTTATCCACACTATCCAGGTGACGGAAGGCTACGAGCCGTGTTTTGGAAGGTCGGGTGGTCAGTGTGGCAACACCGACTGCTGTTTTATAAAAGATTGCCTTAAAGTCAGGCTGTAAATTCTGTTCGTTGGGTATTTAACATTCCACAGCGTCCTCTAAAAGAAGGTTAGTGCGAACGCACGCTTTTTTCGTACGCTGGGAAGATTGTTCAAAGCGAAGGATTTGAGTTTCAACTTTTTCAACTTATTTAGTTGACAACAGCGGATTTGTTCGGTATTTTTACTTTTGTTCCAAGGAGTATCCTTACTGTCCCTCGGAGGGTGCCCCTAATAGAATACGAGGGAGTCTATATTTCAGGCTCAAAAAAAGAGCCTAAGGAGAATATTGTGGATAAAGGTAAGGTAAAATGGTTCAATGAGAGGAAGGGTTTTGGTTTTATCGTTCCCGACGATGGCGGCAAGGATTTGTTTGTCCACCACTCGAACATTTCAGCGGAAGGATTCAGGTCTTTATATGACGGCCAGGAGGTGGAGTTTGAGGTTGCCGAGGGCAAGAAGGGTCCCGAAGCAACGAATGTGCGTCCCTGCTGATTTGGATCGCATTGTGTTTGGACGTGAAAACTACGGCCTCACTGAATAGTGGGGCCTTTTTCTTTGATTCCACAAAAGACAGTGGGTCTATCATATCGATAGCTGGTGGCAAAAAAAGCTTGGCAGACAACATTTAGCGAGTAAAAGAACGCAAATAAATTTGTGGGCTAAATACTGTGAGAGTGATATTGAGTGTTGAATAAAAACCGTCGAAAAGAGGGCTTCGGAGTAGTTGAGCAAAGTGGTTCTTGGCTGGCGAGTAAAGCTCTCATTGTGATTAATTCATCCTAAAACTGCTCCAGACCTTTTCTTATTAACATTACCGCAATTGCTGCGAGCAGCAGACTTGTGATTTTTGACAGGGCTTTTGAGCCGGCTTCACCCAGGAATGTTATTAGTGCAGAAGCTAATGAGAATACCAAGCCCGCCACCAGAATGTTAGCAATCACAGATATCATAGTTGGTACAAGCCCATATTGTGGCACGATTACCAGAGAGGTGGTCAGAACAGCGGGGCCCACTATCAGAGGTGTACCGAGCGGAACGGCACCGAGGTCTTTGCTTGGGATGCGTCTTTTTTTGACGGGATTGATTATGTCGGTAATTGCCAGGCAAAAAAGTATAGCACCTCCGGCGATCATAAAGTCGCCGATTGTAATGCCGAGCAGTCTAAAAATTATCTTTCCGAGAAGAATAAAACCAATAGCGAGGCACGAGGCCGTGATAATAGATTGAATAATTACTTTCGCTCTTTCATTCTTTTGAAGTCCTTCAGTTATCGAGACGAATATCGGCAGCACTCCAATTGCATCAACGGCCACAAAGAGGGGGATAAATGACAATAAAATGTTTTTCAACATAACATTACCTATATTACTCTTTTGAAAAGCCACAAAAACTGTCATTCTGAGCGGAGCGCAGCGGAGTGAAGAATCTCTTTATGGCTAAAGAAATGAGATTCTTCGGCTTCGCCTCAGAATGACAGACCACGTTTTCAACAGAATATACCTTTATTGTTTCACCGAACAGGTCAATTCATAATTAAAAACAATATATAAGCCGAGTATATGACAAGAAATAAACCGGCTTCCCACCTGTCAAGTTTTCGTTTTTTTCCTGTGAACATAAAGAGGAACAATAAAATATTTGCAAGAATCAGAACACCGATATCCCAGTTGCTTTTTGCGCCAAAGGGAAGAGGCCTGATGAGAGAGCTAATACCAAGGATAAAGAAGATGTTAAAGATATTAGAGCCCACAATATTACCCACGGCAATTTCCGGATTTTTCTTGTAAGCAGCCATTGCGGATGTTGCCAGTTCCGGCAGTGATGTTCCGACGGCGACGATAGTCAAGCCAATCGTCGATTGGCTTATTCCCAGCGCAGTTGCCAGGTCAACCGCGCCGTCGACAACGAATTTACCGCCCGAAATTAAGGCCAATAAGCCGGCGACAATCATAATGGAGATTTTTTTTATGCTGCGCTCTTTTACAGGGTACAGGGCTTCGGAGCCTTCAATGCGTTTTGCTATGCCGAGGGTATAGTAAATGAAAATCACAAAAAAGCTCAATAATACCAAACCATTGGTCCGGTTTAATGCAGAGCTGTCAGCGTTATCAATTAATCTGTCATTGGCCAGGATACCCAACAGGAGGGCGGCAAGAAGGCTTAAAGGTATTTCTTTCCAAACGGTTCCTTTTGTTACTACGAGGGGGTAGATTATCCCTGAGATACCGAGGATAAGAAGAATATTAGCTATATTACTTCCTAAAATGTTGCCGATAGCTATGTCGGTACTTCCCTTTAGACTGGCGAATACATTTACGGCAAGCTCCGGCAAGGATGTTCCAAAGGCGACAACTGTCAGACCAATCATAAGGTCGGATATGGACAGCTTCCTTGCCAAAGCACAAGCCCCGTCAACAAGCAGGTCTGCTCCTTTAATTACCAGAACAAATCCCACAAGCACCAGTAAAATAACCCAAAGCATAAGCTCTTTCTAAACCAGGAAATGTTAAGATTATTGATTTTTAAGTTCTATATGATAATCTAAAATCGCCGGCAAGCAATATTGCTATAAAACAAATAAGGGAATTTTGATTTCGCAATAGGTGGTTCTTTGATATTGTATTGTTTGAAAATCGGGTCTTTTATGTTGGGAATTGAGAATATGAGGTGAGATATGGATTGTCCGGCGTGTGGGAAGTCGATGGTGGAGGAAAGTTTTGGTGATGTGCGGGTCGATGTGTGCAAGAGCGGATGCAAAGGAATATGGTTTGACTGGGGAGAGTTGAAAGAGCTGGATGAGAGTCACGAAGGCGCCGGCAAGGCGCTTGAAGAGGCGTTAAAAAGCCCGCGGGTCAATGATGCCGAGCGTGGGCCGTTGAATTGCCCAAAGTGCGGGCTGGCAATGCATGAGCACAAGTACAGCAAAGCCAAAGAAGTGAGTGTAGATGAGTGTTATGGATGTGGTGGGTTCTTCCTTGATAGTGGAGAGCTAAAAGTGATAAGGGAAAATTATATGAGCGAAAACGAGAGGGATGCTTATGTGCAGAGGCTCATAGCTGATACGCCCATGGGGGCAGATGCTAAGAAAGGGGAACTTAGAGCAGAAGCGTGCCGGATGTTAGGCGGCCTTCTTAGCAGAAGATGGCCTTTCATCTGGCCATGAGATAAATTCTATTTTGTGGGTTAATTGACAGGGAGAAAAAGATGCGAAGCTTGAAATTGTTAATCTTAGCAGTGATGTTTGGAGTAGTTGTTTGCGGATGCAAGAAAGAGGAGGGCGGCGCGGATACAACACAAACAATAGAAAAAGAAGAGACGGGAAAGGAGGCCTCTATGGGTATTACAATACAATGGCTGGGACATGCGAGTTTTAAGATTTGCCACGAAGATACTGTCATATATATCGACCCGTGGAAATTGGAGGAGTCGCCTGGTGATGCGACGCTGGTGTTAGTAAGTCACAGTCACCACGACCATTACTCGCCACAGGACATTGCCAAGGTTAGCGGGCCGGATACGAAACTGATTGCTTCGGCTGATGTTGTTGCAAAGGAAAAGGCAGGAGAAGCAATTATGCCCGGACTGACGGTCGAATTGGAGGGTGTACGGACCAGAGGTGTAGCCGCGTACAATCCTAATAAGCAGTTTCATCCGAAGGCGAACAACTGGGTCGGCTTTTTAATCGAGATTGGGTCGAAGCAGATATATTACGCCGGTGATACGGACCTTACGGAGGAGATTAAGAATCTTAAAGATATCATCGATGTGGCCCTGTTACCTGTGGGTGGTACATACACGATGAACGCGGAGGAAGCAGCCGAGGCGACCAAATATATTAAGCCAGCGCTGGCTATACCGTATCACTGGGGCGATATCATAGGTAGTCAAGAGGATGCTGACAAATTCGCAGCCCTGGCGGAGTGCGAGGTGAAGATTTTGACGGCCGGGGAGAGTACGAGTTTTTAGTTAGATTCTTCAGCCCTTCGGCTATGCTCAGAGTAAACCCCTTCGGCCGTGCTAAGGGCAGGCCCTTCGACTTCGCTCAGGGTAAACTTTTTTCGCTCAGGACATGGTTTTGAATAGTGAGTCGTGACTTAACGCGTACCTCGTGAAGCGTATCTCGGAATATGGATGTATAAATCCTGTTCTGCAGGAAGTGGAAAGGAAATGATTCGATGAAAGAGGATGAACAATACTTGAAACTGCTTTCTGTTTTTCATTACGTGGTTGGGGGACTGGCAGCTTGTTTCGCATGTATTCCCCTTATCCATTTGAGTATTGGTATAGCGATGCTTGTGGGTGCTATCGATGATGCGCCGGAGTTTGTCGGCGCGTTTATGGTTGTGATTGCTATGTTTGCAATTCTCGTAGGTTGGACACTTGCGGTTTGTATAATTATTGCCGGCCGGTGCCTTGCAAAGAGAAGGCGTTATATGTTCTGCTTGGTAATGGCTGCAATCAGTTGTATATTCATGCCATTTGGAACAGTTTTAGGTGTATTTACAATCATTGTGTTGATGCGGCCATCGGTCAAGGAGCTATTCGCAGCCAACAAAGCGTTATGAGTTCGTCTTTGCTCGATGCTCGATGAGCGTGTTGGAAAAATGGATTCAGCTTGCAAAAAAGGTGGTCATTTTAAGGGAAAAACCTTTTAGCACTAAATGGAGGCGTCAATGTCGGTAAAGAAAAAAGTGCCGTGGTTTTTGTGGCCTTTTGTTGCGGTGTGGGATTTATTGGCCCTCGTGCTGAACATAACCGGGCGCGTATTGGCGGCGATATTGGGGGTGGGATTGATGATAGTGGGAATTGCGCTTACTATGACGGTTGCAGGTGCATCGATTGGTATTCCATTTGCCATTCTTGGATTTTTGCTGATGATACGGAGTTTATTTTAGTCCCTGCGAAATGAACTTCGGGGGTGGTTTTGAGATTGCCACGGCCACATTCTGCGGCCTCGCAATGACAATTTTTGAACAGATTCCTCGACCCTTGGGCTGTGCTCAGGGCAGGCTCCTTCCGCTCGGAATGACGGAGGAAAGCGGATTGTGCTTGGGGTGATGAACTTATCGGGGTGGTAAGTCCAGGTTTCTCTTACAGCGTGGGCAGGTAACCTTGTTTGATTTGAAATTCGGGGGTATTTTTAATTTCAGGCCGCAGAGACAGGTTAAGAATATAAACTGATTTACCCTTCGCATAATGTCGCCGACCTGGCGCATCTGGGTTTCCGTGCGCTGCTCTTTTTCAGCTTTAACTTCAGCCTCTCGCAATGCAATATCCTCTTTGGTTAGAGCGGTAGCGGGGATAACAGTTTTGGTGTGCGTTACGTTTGCAAAAGCATTTGAGTAGTCTTTGAAAGATGCGCCGTGGGTCATATTGCGCAGAATCCTTATCCTTTCGGAAATCGGCGGATGTGTGCTGGTCAGGTCGGATAATTTTCTCTGTCTTTTTTTCTTGAAAGGATTGGCAATATACATCGGGGCGGTAACCTTGTTCGCGGTGGCTAATTGCGGCGAGGGGTCGTTGGCGATTTTCTCCAGCGCGCTGGCAAGGCCTTCAGGGTAGCGGGTCAATCTGGCACCGCCGGCATCTGCGAGGTATTCGCGCCTTCTCGATAGTGCAAAGTATAACAGGTATGCCATTATTGGGGCCAGGATAGCGGCAATTATCGCAATTATCAGCATAACGAGCTGAGCCTGGCCGCCGCCTTTGCCGCCGGATGAATATCTTCGGCGTGAACCCATCATCGAGCTGTAGAACATGCCTCGCAGAAAGACCTGTGAGAGTAAGACGATTGAGCCGAGCATTATGCCGGCGAGTGTAACGAAAAGGATGTCACGATGGAGGATATGACTTATCTCGTGTGCGATGACACCCTGGAGCTCATCCCTGTTGAGTCGTCCTAAAAGGCCTGCGGTTACGGCGACCGATGCGGATTTGGGGTTTCGGCCGGTCGCAAAGGCGTTGGGAGCGGGGTCGTTGATGATGTAGATTTTGGGCATCGCCGGCAGACCTGCAGCGATTTTCATTTCTTCGACTATGTTGAATAACTGAGGATGGACATCGTGGGTGATCGGCTGGGCCTTGCTTGAGGCCAGAAGGATTTGGTCGCCGCTCGAGAAACTTATCAAAGTAAGAATCAGCCAGATTACTGTTGCAATCATCAGGCCGAAAAAACCCCCTTCGGCGCCGAAGAAACCCAGGCCAATAACAAAGCCCAGGAGCAATAATACGGCTGCCATTATCACCATCAGGACGATGGAGTTTCTCTTGTTGGCTCTAATCAGTTCCCACATAGTTTGCGACTTATAGCTCTGCTAAGACACTCCCAAACGAGCCTTCGACGAACTCAGGCCAGGGTTTGCGGGTGCCACCCTTTTTAGCAATACCCCCAAACAAATTTGAGGGCGCTGCACCTGTTAAGAACGCCCCCAAACCAGTTTGAGGGTGCTATGCTGAGTTCAGTTAATAACGCAAAGCTCAATAATTATTAAAAGCTTACCTTCGGGACTTCTCGCTCGGCGGCAATTTCAATCTCGAAGAAATCGCGTTTGTCAAACTTGAACATACCGGCAACGATGTTCGAGGGGAACATCTGAATCTTGTTGTTGAAGAATAGGGTCTGGTCGTTGTAGCTCTGCCTGGCGAAAGCGATTTTGTTCTCGGTGCTGGTCAGCTCTTCCTGAAGTGAGAGGAAATTCTGATTGGCCTTTAAGTCGGGATAGTTCTCAACGACCAGCATGAATTTGCTGAGCGCTTCGCCGAGAGCACCTTCGGCTTTTGAGGCTTCAGCGACGTTTTTTGCTCCCATAGCCTGGCTTCTTGCGTTTGTTATAGCCTCAAAAGTCTCACGCTCATGCTTCATATAGCCTTTGGCGGTTTCGACAAGATTTGGAATCAAATCGTGCCGGCGCTTTAGCTGGACGTCAATCTGTGACCAGGCATTGTCGACCTGATTGCGAAGGCGAATTAAAGCATTGTAGATGCCAATGGCAATGATAATGATCAAAGCCGGAACAACAAGCAAGACCAGGACAAGAATAACGATCAGGGTTGACATTGTTTTTCTCCCTTTATTGAAGGTAGCGTGCCGGCGTTACGGCGATTTCATTTTCTTCAACACTAATGCCACGACAAGAATGACGGCGGCTACGACAATTAATACTATACTCCAGGTACCCATAATTTTCTCCTTTCATTCAATTTGATTGTGTCCAAACATATCTGTTAGCAGTTTTTGAATTTTATTGTCTTTGTCCAGCTCTGCTCTTTCGAAGATGTCATTCAGCTCACCTTTGTCGAACCACAGGCCGTCGCCCTTGCGGCATTTGTCGATGAGCAGGGTTGGTTTGGAGGGGCCAACGATGACCTTTTTCATTTTTTTGTCGCAGATGGGACATTTTCTTATTTTTTCGGTTGAGTTAGAATCGATTTTGAATGAACCAAGCAGTTGTTTGGCCTTTTCCGGCTCGCCGAGCAGTAGTTCGAGCTCGCCGGCGTCGAGCCAGATGCCGCCGCAGTCGGTGCAATAATCAATTTCGACTTCCTGGAGTTCAAGAGTTATCATCGCATTTTTGCAAACCGGACAATCCATATTTAAAGACCCAAGACTACAGACTCAAGACACAAGACCCAAGACCACAGACGCAAGACTAATTGTCGATGGTCAACTCTGCCAAATCAGAGATTGAAATTATATTGTTTTAGCCGACTAATTCTACTATTAAGACGCAGAACAATATAGAAAAATTCAAAAATTAAAATGTAAAATTTATCTATTCGTAGCTCTATTTTTCAATTTCGCAGTTTTTGGTTTTTATCTCTGCGTTAGCTGTTGGCGTAATAATAGCTCATTATTTTATATTTTCAGGGTAGTGACGTCAAGAAATGAATATCAAATATACAAAGTTAAAAGGGGGGCGTAAGTCGGCAGGGGCAAGTAGATTGTAAGTAGTGGATTGCGCGGTTGCCAATTGTGTTTTGGGTTATGAATTTCCGATTATTATCGGGCTTTTGCAAGCTATCTATTAAGCCAGAGAGAACAGAGCGAGCCTTGACGCTGTGCCCAAAGTGGTTATAATCTTGAAAGCAAGCAGGCAGTTCCGGCATGTTGAGATTAGTTTTGTTAAGCTCATACAGTATTTCATATTTGTAAGAAAAAGAAGCCTTCGAGTGCCGGGTAAAAAGAAAATGGAGAAATTAAGACTCAATCAAAAGATTAGCTTACTGGTTAACAATGATATGCAAGATTCTTGGGGTGGTGAGCCGATATAATTAAATGAGGCGGTAATATTTGTCCTTGACGAGAGCAATCTAATTGATTATTGATAGACGATTATTGAAAACCAGTCACGGATTAATGCAGATTGAAACAGATTGAATGGTGAGTGGATTCCTGCTTGCGCAGGAATGACAGGCTATTCCAGTTAAAGGTGTTGGGAAATGATAGTTGACTGCCATACACATATAAATTGTGCTTCGGACGATGTTGAGATGTCTGAGCACTTAGCGGCTGCGGAGATGGTGGATGCGTGCATAGTATTAGCTTCTGCAAATGGGACGCCCGGCTACGGCAGCGGCCTTCGCCGCGACGAGAGCGAAGAGGTCAATAAGAGATTGGCTGAGTATGTGAACAAGTATAAAGAGAAAATGGTCGGCTTTGCAGTTGTTGAGCCGATAAAAGATAAAATCGGCGTTAATAATCTGAAACTCATCAAAGATAAATTGGGGCTTAAAGGTTTGGTTTTGCATTGTTCGGCCTGTGGTTTGCATCCTGCTCACAGCAGGGCGATGCGCTTTTATGGTTCGGCCCAGGAGCTTGGTCTTCCTGTTTTCTTTCATAACGGTGATTGTACTCTTAGAGCGGACGCCGTTCTGGACTATGCTCAGCCATACCTTTTGGATGAGGTTGCGAGAGAGTTTTCATCTTTGAAAATTATTATCGGAGATATGGGTATGCCGTTTGTTGAGCAGACATTGTCGATAGTGGCTAAGCACAAAAATGTGTACGCGGATTTGACGATAAGGCCGAGCAATGTCTGGCAAACTTACAATACCGTGGTAGCAGCGTATGAGCGTGGGGTGATGGATAAACTGTTGTTCGGTAGTGGATTCCCGTCAGGTAATGCGGGCCATTGCATCGAGACGCTGCTTGGCTTTAATATGCTTTTGGCTGATACGAATCTGCCGACGGTTCCGCGAGGTAGTATTCGAAACATCATCGAACGTGACACGCTGGAGTTGCTCGGAATAAGAGATAAAAGCACAGAGACACAAGAAGAAAGAAGCGAAAAGACGAAAGAGCATAAGAGCGTAAGAGCGTAGGGAGACAATTACGAGCAAGGAAAGCGGGAAGACAAGCATCAATGGCTGAGCTGTTGGAAGAGCAAAGGGAAAGCTGGGGGACGCGTGGCGGATTTATTCTGGCGGCGATCGGCTCGGCGGTGGGCCTGGGTAATCTGTGGGGATTTCCTTATAAACTCTACAGCTATGGGGGTGGGGCGTTTTTGATACCGTATATCATCGCTCTTCTTGTAGTTGGCATCCCCATTATGGTTCTTGAATTCAGTATCGGCCATTATACGCAGCGTGCGGCGCCTGATGCTTTGAAGCGGGGGCATAGGCGTTTTGAGATGGTCGGCTGGTGGGGGATTGTTCTGGCTTTTGTAATAGTCACTTATTACCCGGTGATTTTAGCGTATTGTTTCAGCTTCCTGTGGTACAGCATTGTCGGGATTTTTAGCGGCGGGGAGCTGCCCTGGGCGGGTGAGGGGATAGAAGGTGTAGAGAACGCCAAGAGTTTCTTCAATGACACATATCTGGGCAAGATCGACATCGAAGATGCCCGTTTCTACCTTGGGTCTATCCGCTGGAACATAGTCTGGCCGCTGCTCATTACGTGGGCGGCGATGTACTTTTGCATATTTAGGGGCATG
>Ga0209636_10009151_pt1 | contig 10091 bp, 7 predicted proteins | sample DeeMarSWOR152_54_FD_187464 | JGI IMG/M metagenome (GOLD analysis project Ga0209636, IMG submission 187464) | Marine sediment microbial communities from White Oak River estuary, North Carolina - WOR-1-52-54 (SPAdes) (version 2) | ecosystem: Environmental > Aquatic > Marine > Intertidal zone >... | reverse complement strand
GTCCATCTCAGCCCGTCTCTATGCAGGCGACCTTCACGAGAAACTGCGTCAGGCTATCGTATTGGGTATCGGCGGATCCGAGGTCTTGGACAGACTGGGGATTACCCACTCGGTCCTTCATTTCAATGAAGGACATGCCGCGTTCGCTCTCCTGGAGAGGATCAGAGATAGGGTTGAGAGCGGAATGACGTATGAGGAAGCAGTGAATCAGGTAAGGAGTACGTCGATCTTCACCACACACACTCCTGTTCCTGCGGGGCATCACGTGTTCCCCTTTGACTTGATTGACAAGTACTTCCATACCTACTGGCAGACTCTCGGGTTAGATCGAGATGCTTTCCTCGAGCTGGGGGTCGACCCAAAGCAACCAGACGCAGGGTTCAACATGACAGTCTTTGCCCTCAGAATGTCTGGATATCGGAATGCTGTGAGCAAACGCCATAGAGAGGTTGCACAACGAATGTGGAGCAGTCTCTGGCCAGACCTGCCCGAGCGGAAGATACCCATCGATTATGTGACGAACGGGGTGCACGTCCCTACCTGGATCGAGCCGAAGATGGAACTCCTTTTCAATGAATACCTGGGGCCGAACTGGCGATCTGATCACGACAATCCTCTCATCTGGGAAATGGTCGCTGAGATCCCCGATGAACAACTGTGGCGGACGCATTACTGGTTGAAGATGAAGCTGATCAACATTATCCGCGAGCGTGCCCGTCATCTCTTTGTAAGGGAGCGCGCTGGCTCGTCCGTCGTGATAGCGGGAGGCACTCTGCTCGACCCTTCCATCCTCACCCTGGGATTCGCGCGCCGCTTTGCGACATACAAGAGGGCGGATCTCATCCTCTATGATATTGAACGTTTGAAGGGACTTCTGAACGATCGTTGGAGACCTATTCAGATCATATTTGCTGGTAAGGCTCATCCCGCAGACGATCCTGCCAAGCAGATCCTTCAGAGAATATACAATGCCGCCCGTGATCCTGAATTCGGAGGCCATATTGCCTTTGTCGAGGACTACGGTGAGCAGCTTGCACAGTATCTGGTCCACGGAGTGGATGTATGGCTCAACAATCCCCTGCCTCCCATGGAAGCATGCGGAACTAGCGGAATGAAGGCAGCACTGAATGGTGTACTTCATCTCAGCATTAAGGACGGGTGGTGGGTGGAGGGATTCAATGGAAAGAATGGTTGGGCATTTGGGGATGAAGGCGATGATCGCAATTCGGCAGACGCCCAGTCGATCTACGACATTCTCGAGGAGGAGGTAATCCCTATCTACTACCGGATTTCAGAAGATGGTGTTCCGCACGACTGGGTGAGCTTTATGAAGGAATCGATAAAGAGCAATGCGCCAAAATTCTCAGCGAGGCGAATGGTCAAAGAATACGCCGAGAAGTTCTACCGTGTCGCATTGAAGAAGGCCTGAACCATTGTGCAGAACCCCTCGTGGATCTGCACACGTCAGAGCGAGAAGACCAAAGGGAATGAAGGTATCAGAGGCACTGCTCAAGCGACTCGCCCAACTGTCCGAGACCGATCGCACAGTCCTCTCGGCATATATCGACCTCAGGCACGGATGGGACGAAGCCAACCATTTCGTCATCAGAGAATCACAGAGGCTCATGCCCCTTCTGACGAGCGAAGAACAAAAACACGTCCAGACTTCTATTTCGTTCCTGCTCGACTATCTCGCCCAAACAGAAGCGCAGGGTTTTGCTGGCCAGGGCCTCGCCTTCTTCGCGGACTTGGGCGCCGACTTCACACAAGGTGTAGAGTTGGCAGTGGCGCCGGAACCTCTTCTGGCTATCGATGAAGAAGCCATCATACATCCACTCGCGCTGCAACTCGACGAATACGAGCCCATAGGCGTAATCATGCTCGATGCGTTCTGTGTCAGAATTCTTATCGCTGCAGGCCAGACCGTAGAAGACATCAACTCCATGTGCAAGAAGATTCACCATCTCTCCAAGGCCGGTGGATGGTCTCAGATGCGCTATCAGCGGAGACGTGCGAAAGAGGTTCAGCACCGTGTCAAAGACGTCGTTGTGAAGGCCATCGAAATCTTCAACGAGGCTTCTGTCAACCGGATCATCATCGCGGGAAGGGATAGGATGATTGCCAGTCTCGAAGACGAGTTTCCCAAAGAATGGCGTGATAAGGTTATCGCCACCGTTCGCTGGGATCTCGATGCTCCTGAGAGAGAATTCCTCCAGAAGATCAGACCTTTCCTCGAGGAGGCCGAGAGAAACGAGGAGACACAGCTCCTTCACAGACTCCTGGCGGAACTGAGACGCAATGGCCTCGCCGTCGCGGGAGTTGAAGCGACTACTGAGGCCCTGCACATGGGGCAGGTGGATACTCTGCTGATCAGCGGGGCATTGGATTTTGACGCATCTGAGAGACTCACAAGTCTTGCCGAAGCGAGCGGAGCCCACGTGGAATTCGTTCCTCCAGAGAACGAAACACTGAGGGGGTTGGGCGGCGCTGGAGCCATTCTGAGATACAAGGTTCGCGTTTCCTGATGGCGAAGAGCTCCCCGGTCTGGACGATTTCTGTGGCAACCAATCCGTCGCACACGCCAAATCACAGCCTGGAGCTCGTACCAGGTGTCCATCGAGCTGCTTTGTCTGAGTCATCTCATCCAGGAAGAATTCGACTGAAGGAGATTCTGCATCGATGAAATTCTGGAAACGATATAGAATTTTGAAGACAGGCAAGCCTCTACCGCCTTGGCTTCACCATTACCGAAGATCGATCTACGCCTTCTCCTTGCTTGCCCTTCTCTTCATAATAGTGGAGTCCGGCCTGCGCTGGAAGCTTTCACCCTTCCTCTCCATAGTCGCTACCGCCACTGACTACACTGTATTTCTCACATTTCTCCTGGATGCAATCTTCACGTTCTACTTCACCTTCCCCAAGGCCGACTACTTAAAGAAGCACTGGCTCGACCTCCTTGTATTCATTCCGTTTCTCCTGCATATCGTCTCCCTGAGGGTAGGCGCGGGTCTCATCATACTGAGGCATCTCATAGTGCTCCTGCAGGTCTTCACCCGTACGAGAAAGTTCGCCAATCTCCTACACGGAATCCGATTGAATGCAGCGAGAGTCGTGGTGTTGAGTTTTCTCTCTGTGATATTGACCGGCACGATTCTCCTCACCTTTCCCACCGCAACCACGGACGGACAGGGCACGAATCTTGTCGACGCCCTCTTCACCGCAACCTCGGCTACCTGTGTCACCGGGCTGATTGTCCAGGACACTCCCACCTACTTCTCCCATTTCGGTCAGATCGTGATTCTCGTTCTCATTCAGCTTGGCGGGCTCGGTATCATGACATACTCAGCCTTTCTTGCCATCCTTCTGGGGAGGTTTACGCTGGGACAAAGGAGAATGGTGCAAGAGATGATGGAGGAAGAAAGGAACGTCCTCCGCATGATTACCTACATATTCAAGATGACCCTTCTGTTGGAGGCGATCGGTGCTCTTTTCCTCTTTGCGAGATGGGCCTTTCAGTTCCAAAGGCCCACGCAGGCTTTCTACTTCAGCATTTTCCATTCTATCTCGGCCTTCTGCAACGCCGGGTTCTCCCTCTTCTCCGATTCCCTTTCGGGTTTCGTGTCCGATCCGGTCATCAATATCGTCATTATAGGACTCATAGTGCTCGGAGGACTCGGTTTCATCGTGATTTACGAGGTCGCGCGCAAACTGAGAGATGGACGCCATCAGTTTTCGACTCACACGCGCTTAGCACTCGCTACCTCGGGTATATTGATCGTCACCGGGTTCCTCGTGATCTTCTTCTTCGAGTTTGATGGCGCGTTGCTGGACTACCCGCTGCACGCCAAACTCTGGGCATCACTCTTCCAATCAGTGACACCGAGGACTGCCGGATTCAACACCATACTCATCTCATCGCTCTCGCCCCTGACATTAACCCTCCTCACACTTTTCATGTTTATCGGCGCCTCGCCAGGCTCGACTGGTGGCGGAGTCAAGACCACCACCTTCGCGATACTGCTGCTCTCTCTGAAGAGCATCTTCAAAGGGAAAGAGGATATTGAGGTGTCCAGGAGGACCATCCCCGGTACCATTGTCTACAAGGCTCTCGCCCTTTTCATGAGCGCGCTTCTTTTGCTTGCGGCTATGTTCCTCTTCCTTCTGGTGTTCGAAAACAAGCCATTCTTGCCTCTTCTGTTCGAAGCGGTCTCGGCTTTTGGGACCGTGGGGCTGTCCACTGGCATCACACCGAGCTTAACAACAGTGGGGAAATTCGCTATAATGTTGCTGATGTTTGCTGGGCGGATCGGCCCACTGACCCTTATGATCGCGTTGGCGAGAAAGGGCAGACAAGACAAAATCGGCTATCCCCAAGCAAGGGTGATGATAGGATAGAGGAGGGCATGTGCACTACGTCGTAATCGGTCTTGGAACATTTGGCAGGAAGGTCGCACTCACACTCACGGAGAAGGGTGCGAATGTCGTCGGCATAGACAAGAACCGGGAGAAAGTGGAAGAAATAAAGGACAAGGTTGCCATGGCTCTCGCTCTTGATTCAACGGACGAAGACGCAATGAGGACGGCGCAAATCGAGAATGTCGATGCGGCCGTGGTGGCACTTGGAGACGCCCAAGAAGAAGCCATACTTACCACAACCATTCTCAAGAAGATGGGGATCACGCCCATCGTCGCACGAGCCGTCGACTCCCTCTACGCGCATGTTCTCAAGCTGGTCGGTGCCGACAAGGTCATCATAATCGAAGAGCAGATGGGAGAAGATGTGGCCAAGAGATTGCTTGCACCTGAAATACATGAGAAGATAGTCCTGACAACTGGGCACAGTCTTGCAGAAATCGCAGCAACGAAGCAATTCGTCGGCAGAAGCTTGAAGGACTTGGACTTGCGCAGAAAGTTCGGCCTCAATGTCGTATCGATACAGAAGAAGGTGACCAGGATCGATGACGAAGGCAAGGTTTACGAGACGGTTCAAGTAAATGATCTGCCCGGACCTGATGACAGGATAGAGGAGGGGGATGTTCTGCTCGTAGTCGGTTCTGAGAGCGATATCGAGAGAATGACCATCGGCAAGGAGGAAGCATAGGTGTTCTCCGCGAAGGCAAAGATCAGACTCGCACTCGTCATCGTGGCATCCATTTCATTGGGTGCGTCTTTCCTCTCCCTCTTCTACATGAACAGCATGGTGAAGAAGATCGATGAGATCGTCCACAGGGATGCGAAAATGGCCGAGCTTGGCGAGGGCATGGCTCTGAAGATGCTGAAGGCCCGAAGGGAGGAGAAGAACTTCATCATCTATCTGGACCCCGCATACATCGAGGATAACCGGGCGATAATCGAGGATTTCAGAACAGATATCGACGAGGCGAGGCAGGTCTCTCAGGAATATACCTGGACTCTGGATTCGCTCGAACACTTCGTGACACACTACAGTCGGAGTATCGATCTTCTCGTGCAAGCCTTTGAAGAGAATCCCAAAGCTCTCAACGTGCTACAACGGCAGGTCATGAGTTATGAAGACCAGTTGAAGAAGCTCGCACACACGGGACAGATCGAGACCGATTCCCTGCCGTCGTGGATGTCGGACCTCAACATCTCCTTACTTGCGGCGTCCACGAAGCTCTCTGCAGAGAAGGCAAGACTCTTCACTGAGCTGAGAGAATCGAGCGACCTCGTGCTCAAATCGACCCAAGGGATCACGGAAAGGGCTCGACAGGCGCTCGCTCAACACAGTTCAGAGGGTGTGAGATACGGCGTGAAGGCACAACGGAACACGATTACCGTATTCCTCATCACAGGTTTTCTGCTTGCCTATCTCGTATTCTACCTTCCCTCAAGGATCTTCTTGCCGTTTCGCAGACTGGTCAGAGCCCTCAAGGCTATCGGAAGAGGGGAGACCGATGTCACTCTTCCCGGTACCGAGCAACAGGATGAGATAGGAGAATTGGCCCGCGCATTTGAGAGCGCAATTCACAACCTGAAGCTCTTCGACAGCCTCAAGACGAAGAAGATAGCGGAAACGGAGAGAAAACTTCGCCGCGTCCTGGATGAGACCAAGGACGCGGTACTGATACTCTCCCCCGAACTGAGGATATCCTATCTGAACAGTGCCGCAAGCAAACTCTTCTCCATAAAAGGAGAAGTAACGAGCAAACGCCTCCAGGATCTACCGGAACTGTGGGCGATCCTGGCTACACATCTCCAGAATGTTGAAACCCGCGGCAGGGTGGAGTTCGTTCTGAGCGGCACACAACTCAATCTCCCTCATAAGCACGGTGCGGTCATACGAAACATGGGCAGGGATGGAAAACCGGAGAACATTCTCGTCATCATGAGATGAGAATGTTTCCCATCTCTCCGATTGTGTTCATGAATTGCGAGAAAACGAGATTTCCCAGACGAGAGTTCCATCCGGACCGGAAGTTTGAACGAAGGTGCCACGCATATCTTTCCCCTGATGCCATACTGGCGTTTCGACAGGAGATATATCATTACTATCACACTCATGCTCGCAGATTTCCGTGGAGGGAGACGCGCAATCCCTATCACATTCTCGTTTCAGAAATCATGCTTCAGCAGACCCAGACCACAAGAGTGATGGAGAAGTATGCGGAATTCATAGACACCTTTCCCAACTTCGAGTGCCTCGCCAGGGCATCGGTCCGCGATATTCTCAAGGTCTGGAGAGGTCTGGGATACAACAGACGTGCACTCTCCCTCAAGAAGCTCGCGGAGAGAATTGTGCGTGAGTATAAGGGCGACCTGCCTTCCCGCGTCAGCGAACTGGTCACTCTCCCTGGAATCGGAAAAGCCACCGCAGCAGCGATCGCTGCGTTCGCGTTCGATCAACCTTCGGACCTTCTCGAAACGAACATACGAAGGGTTTTCATTCACTTCTTCTTCCAAGACAAGATAGGCGTAAGGGATAGCGAGATCCTTCCACTCATCAGATGTACTTGTGACACCTCCAATCCGAAGGAATGGTACTACGCACTCATGGATTATGGCGCAATGTTGAAGCAGAGGTATCCAAATCCAAACCAGAGAAGTGCTCACTACCGGAGGCAATCTCGCTTCGAAGATTCCGACAGACAGATTCGGGGGATGATCTTGCGAACGCTCATCATGGAGCCACACATGCAGGAGTACCAGATCATTCGAAAGCTGGGGAAGAAATCTCAAAGGGTACGGAAGAACATCATTCAACTCGAGATGGAGGGGTTCATCCGCAGGAAAGGGAAATGCCTGACCATTGCATAGAACAGTCTTTCGCACCGTGTGTAAATCCGTTCCTGTCTGTTAACACCTCTCTCTATGGCGGTTGTATACAACATTTGGCAGTTACTGCGCAGATGACCAAGGGGCATTTATTGCGTCCCGAAGTTTCGGGATCTTGAGATCGGCTTCCCCTGCGGGTCCGTATGGACCGCCAGGGCCCGTAGGGGCAAAACTTCACGCCCCGTACCAGAATCAAGGGCGATATTGGGTTGTATCTTAGAGTGAGCCACACTGACGCGGGTAGGTCCCCGTTCCGAAGGATCCTGCGGAACGGGCTTCACAAAAACCACTTGGTCTTGTACACGCAATCACTGCGAGAACTCAGATACATCCCTCTATGGCTGAATGAATCCCAGTCTTGACGCGTCTCTATCCTTCAATATAATAGTGCCAATGAAGAAGGATATCGATGAGATGAACAAACCACAAGGAGGGCGATGATGATCATCTTTGACGTAGGTGAGATTATCGATATGGGGATAGAGAAAGAGAAAAAGAGAAGGGACTTCTACGCCCTGGTTGCACAGAGATTTCCTGAGAAAGAGATGCAAGACCTTTTTACTCGCCTCAGGGATTGGGAAGAAACGCACATCAGAAAGTTCACCGAGATCAGGCAGGGCGTGAAGGAGTCGGACACAGCGGAATCCTATCCCGGCGAATTAGAATCCTACATGAATGCGCTCGTCGACGACAGACTCTACAAAGAAGTCTCTCCCGATCAATTCAGCAATCACGTAAGGGACCCAGTTGAAGCCATCAAGTACGGCCTCAGTTTTGAGAAGGACGCCATTCTTTTCTTCAACGAGCTTCTTCCGTACGTGCAATCACCAAATAAGGAGCCCATTCAGAAGCTAATCAACGAGGAGAAGCAACATATCGTATATCTTAGCGACCTCAGGAAGAAGCTCAAAGCATAGAAGACGCTTTACATAACATTAACTGTATCAACGCTTTATCGATTAATTACGGGGTGCGCTCTGCCCTCACCAGCAAGGCGACACAGTATCCACGACGCCCCTCGTCCAGATCGAATACACTCCGATGATAATTAGTCGATATCTTTTTGCCTTGCAGGAAGTTATGTAAAGCGTCTTCTGAATGCTCCTCGGAACTGGCGATTGCCTTGACACAAGGCTCTGCGCCAGCTATCATCTAATTCGCGATGTTGCCCATAGTTACCATAGTTGGAAAGCCCAATGTGGGAAAATCCACGCTCTTCAACCGCATTGTAGGGAAGAGGCTTGCGGTGACCTCCCCCGTCCCTGGAGTAACAAGGGATCGAAACTATGCCACTGCGGACTGGAATGGAGTCTACTTCGTTCTTGTTGATACGGGCGGATTCGTTCCTTACCCAGACGAGCCCCTTCTGAAAGGGGTGAAACGCCAGGTTGAGTTAGCCATTGCGGAGTCGGACTCGATCATCTTTGTAGTAGCTCACAATGCACTCAGTGGTATGGACTGCGAGATCGCCGAATTGCTCAGAAAGTCGAACAAGCCCACCCTGCTCGCAGTGAACAAAGTCGACAATCAAACCAGAGAGCTCTCTTCTGCTGAATTCCACTCACTCGGTTTCACACAATTACTTCCGATTTCAGCTCTCCACGGGAGGGGAGTGGGCGATCTGCTCGACCAGGTGGTCTCCGAGCTGCCTTTCTCTCCGGAACCCGAGACAAAGGAGACACTGCGAATCGCAGTGATAGGCAAGCCGAATGTGGGAAAATCTTCTCTTGTCAATGCTCTCCTTGGCGAGGAGAGAGTGTTGGTAGACGAAGTACCTGGTACCACGAGAGACTCTATTGATACGGAATTCGAGCACGATGGCAGAAAGATGGTCCTCATCGATACGGCCGGACTCAGGAGGAAGGCGAGAATCAAGGATGGCGTAGAATACTACACCGTGTTGCGAAGTATGAGAAGTGTGCAAAGATGTGATGTGGCGGTCGTAATGATTGAAGCCCCTCTCGGCGTAACGAGGCAGGACAAGAGAATCATTTCACTCCCGTTCGAGTTCGGCAAGGGCATGGTCCTGGTGGTGAATAAGATTGACCTCGTCCCCAGCGAAGACGACACGCTTGAGCAGGTCAAGAGCGAACTCGAGTTTCTCGATTACTTCCCCCTCATACCCACCTCCTGTACTGAGAAGAAGGGTATATTCGATGTAGTGAAGCTAGCTATTCTGGTCCATGAAGGACAGATCCGCACGCTCACTCAAACAGAACTCACATCGTTCTTGACCTCCACACTCAGCCATTACCCTCCGCCGTCGAAGGGAAAGCGGCGCCCCGTCATAAAGAAGATCACCCAGGTGGGAGTGAAGCCTCCCACATTTCTGCTCAAGGTGACGGGACGGGATTTCCTCACTGAGAACTATCTTCGCTACGTGAGGAATTCCCTGAGAACAAACTTCAGGTTCGTTGGAACACCAATTGTGTTGCGAACCAGTGAGGAACGAAGGAGAATTGCAAGATAAAAGGAGGCCACCGTGAACCAGGTTGAACGGATTCTCAAGATATTCTACTCGCCCAGAGAGGTTTCTTCGGTACTGAAGGAAAAGCCAGATTGGTTCATTCCGATTCTCGTACTCCTCGTCGTCTCGTTGCTTTCCCACTACCTCATCTATCCTTCCATTCTCAAGCCTCAGCAGCTCAGGGCGATCGACGATGACCCTCGATTCAGCCCCGCACAGAGAGAAGAGATCAGAGGCAGGCTGGAAGGCAATATCCCCCTCGTGGCCGGATTGGTGGGCAGAACAGTAGTCACGGTCATCTGGCTTCTTCTGGGCTCAGCTCTTCTCTGGG
>Ga0209636_10009150_pt1 | contig 10092 bp, 8 predicted proteins | sample DeeMarSWOR152_54_FD_187464 | JGI IMG/M metagenome (GOLD analysis project Ga0209636, IMG submission 187464) | Marine sediment microbial communities from White Oak River estuary, North Carolina - WOR-1-52-54 (SPAdes) (version 2) | ecosystem: Environmental > Aquatic > Marine > Intertidal zone >... | reverse complement strand
GGGCAGAGGCAGGAGGGATCGATCGATGGCTCGTTCCGGGCGGGGCAGAGCAGAAAGAGACGGTGCCGCCAAGGCGATCCGGGGCGAACTCCTGAGATCAGGAGGGCTTTCCGGCGATACCCTCGATCGCATCATCGGTGCGATGAGAAGCGGGGGCGCCCAACAATCGTGGCTTCGGCCCTTTCTCCGCGGGCTCGGATACAAATCGGCACATGCCCGGAGGCACGCTGCAGAGGCCCTCGCCGAGATCATCAACAGTTGCAGGGAGAGGATCTCGCAGGAGTCGCTTCGGGCCATCGTAGGTCGCTGCATCCACGTCATGGAGCGGGAGGAAGAGATGGAGCTGTATGATCTCCATCTCTCAGTCCTCGAGCAGTGTGCCAGGGTGCTGGTGCGTCAGGGATGGTCCTCGGAACTCGCACGCATCACGCAGGTGCTGACCGAGCATCTGAACGTTCTGTACACGAGTCCCACCGGCAAGAAGATCGTAGGCGTGCTCGGGTCGATAGACGATCGCATGGCGCTTCATAGTCTGGTGCTCTGTCTGGCAAAGGACGAAGTGCGGAATGACGCACAGCGCTTTCTCGTGAAGGCCGGGAGAAAGAGTGTCGTTCCTCTGCTGGAGGCACTGGGGACACACGAAGATCCTCGAGTCCGGGCTCGGATAGTCAAGGTTCTGTCGGCAATGGGTGAAGACGCCACTGATGTGCTCGTGGCAGAGGCCGAAGACGTGAGATGGTTTGTGCGGCGGAACGTCTGTCATGTTCTGTCGAATCTCGGTGCTATGCGAGCTCTCCCTCTGCTCAGGTTGCTCGCTCAAGATGATGACAAACGGGTACGCCTTGCCGCGGTCCAAGCGGCCGGTGAACTCGGAGGGAAGCGAGCGCAGAAGCTCGTCCGAGACGCTCTGGCCGACAGCGATGCGCGCGTGCGCCGGGAGGCGAGGAGCCTGTTGAATCGGTGAGGAATAGTCGAGGGAAGGAGCGCGTCGACTGAGGGAGTGCGTCGGCCGAGGGAGGGTACCCGAGAAGCTCGACTGTGAGGGAGGTCGAACGGGTGGACGCAGACCATGACATTCGGGAGGTCGTCGGGATCCTCGATTTCGGATCTCAGTACACCCAGCTCATCGCCCGCCGAATTCGAGAAGCCCGCGTCTTTTCCAGGATCTTTCCATTCAATATCTCCGCTTCCCAGCTGGCAGAAGAGCCGCTCATCGGCCTCGTCTTCTCCGGCGGGCCCGCCAGTGTGTACGAATCCCACGCTCCGATACCAGACCCAGGCATCTACGAGCTCGGTGTCCCCGTGTTAGGCATCTGCTATGGTATGGGATTAATCGCCAGGCAGATGGGGGGCCGAGTCTCGACGGCGGACCGTCGTGAATATGGGCGCACCTGGGTCAGGATCCTCACGCGGTCGCCTCTGTTCGCCGGGCTGGCAAATAGGACGAAGGTCTGGATGAGCCACGGTGACATCATCGAATCTGCTCCGCCGGGGTTCACTATCGTCGCATCGAGTGCAAACTCCCCTATTGCCGCCTTTGCGGACGAGAAGAGGAAGGCGTACGGCATCCAGTTTCATCCTGAGGTGACCCACACCGCGAGGGGAAAGGAGATCTTGCATAACTTCCTCTATCGCGTCTGTGGTGCCTCGGGCAATTGGACGACGGAGACGTTCATCGAGGCAGCAACCAGTAGGATCCGCGAAACGGTCGGTGACGGCCGGGTGATCTGTGCCCTGTCTGGCGGTATCGATTCGTCGGTCACTGCTCTCCTTGTTCATGGCGCCGTCGGCGATCGCCTGTGGTGCGTCTTCGTCGACAACGGATTGCTGCGGCACGGCGAGCGTGAGGAGGTCGAGAGCTTCTTCCGGGATTCTCGACATCTCAACCTCCGATGCGTCGACGCCTCATCGACATTCCTGCGGCGACTCGAGGGCGTGATCGATCCCGAGGAAAAGCGTCGTCGGATCGGTCGCGAATTCGTTCGCATTTTCACCGAACAGGCGAACAAGATCGGCGACATCCGCTTTCTCGCCCAGGGAACTCTGTATCCCGATGTCATCGAGAGCGCCTCGAGCGGGGGGCCGGCCTCGACGATAAAGACCCACCACAACGTTGGCGGACTTCCTGCATCGATGCCGTTTGAACTCGTCGAGCCGTTGAGGGATCTCTTCAAGGACGAGGCCCGCACCGTGGGACGCCATCTCGGCCTGCCAAACGTAATCCTTCGCCGTCAGCCCTTCCCCGGTCCTGGTCTGGCCGTGCGGATCGTCGGCGAGGTGACGACGGAACGGCTCCGCATCGTGCGGGATGCGGAGGCGATCTTTCAGGAGGAGCTGCGGCGCGTGTTCCCCTCGGGTGGACCCTCGCAGGCCTTCGCCGTGCTGCTCCCCATCAGGACGACCGGGGTGATGGGGGATTACAGAACATATGAACATGTCATAGCATTGCGCGCGGTCGACACGAAGGACTGGATGACTGCAGATTGGAGCCGGCTGTCACACGATTTCCTGGCGCAGGTTTCGAATCGCATCATTAACGAGGTCAAGGGTGTAAATCGCGTCACATACGACGTGAGCACCAAGCCGCCGGCTACGGTGGAGTGGGAGTAGGAAAGCGCCTGATAGGGTTATGCGGACGATCTTTTTCGGGAGCGGGAGCTGGGGGTATCGGGCTCTCGAGGCGCTTATTGAGCTCGGAGCCGATATCGCTGCGGTCTTCACGTTCGATGCCGATCCTCACGAGTGCTGGGAGCACGACGTAGGTGATCTGGCGCGAAGGCGAGGACTTGAGCTCCATGTAGCAAAGAAGCTCGGGGTCAGGCGCCACCTGGAACTGTTCCGCGCTCTCGCCCCGGAGATCGGGTTCGTAGTGGGGTGGCGGACGATCATTCCCGATCAACTTTGTGCCGTACCTTCCAAGGGACTCGTCGGCATTCATGCCTCACTCCTCCCGCGGTATCGAGGGTGCGCTCCGATCAACTGGGCGATCATCGAAGGTGAGCGGCGGACAGGCGTCACGCTCTTTTATCTGAGCTCTATCCTCGACGGCGGCGACATCATCGGACAGCGCGTGATCGAGATCTCGCGAGACGATAGTGCGGGCACAGTGGCCGAGAAGGCGGCGGAAGAGACAAGCGAACTCATCCGTCAGTTCTATCCTCCGCTCCGCGACGGATGTGCGCCGCGCATCGCACAGGATCACTCGCTCGCTTTCTATCGTCCGCGACGTACACCCGATGATGGCCAGGTCGACTGGAGCTGGCCGGCGGATCGGATATACGACTGGGTGCGAGCCCTCACCAGACCGTACCCCGGGGCGTTCACCTATCTCGATGGCAGGAGAGTAACAGTCTGGAGGGCGAGCACGTCAGAAGAGGAATTCCCTGTTGATGAGCCCCCGGGCACGATCCTGGATATTCGCGGGAGGGGAGCACTGCTCGTTGCGACCGGGGAGGGTTCTCTACTGATCGAGGAGGTCGACCCGATGCCGGAGCTCGATTCGCGGCTCGCAGGAAAGCGATTTGGGCCCGAGGAGCGAGAGTCGTGAATCGAAGATACTGCCGCAGAGTGGTGCTGAGGTGGTGGGCCAATCGTTCGGTCCCGCGTGAGTGGGGGCAGGGGACGGGCGCGGTGAGCGGCGCGGCGGCGGCGCAGAGGCTGGTGGTCATTCGGGCCGCGGTGGTAGGGGCCATTCTCGCGGTGGCGGCTGTTTCGTCCGGAGCGGGATCCTCGGATCCAGATGAATCGGGGGCCATGGAGGAGTTCCTCGTCGAGCGGCTGGAGATCTCGGGAGAGACAGGTATCGACGGTAGGACCCTCAGGGCGATGTTCACGGCCGGCCCGGGTGACAGGACGAGCAGGGAAGTCCTCACACAGGATGTCGACAGAGTCATCGCGCTGTACCGGGATCGAGGATTCATCGACGCCGCGGTCTCGATCGAGTTTGAGCCGGAAGCTGGCGGCGGGACCGTGGTGAAAGTCTCCATCGAAGAAGGGCCGCGATACAGAGTCGGTCAGGTCTCTGTAGCCGGTCTGGTTTCGTTTGACTCGGCCGAGGCGCGTTCTTCATTCGATACACGCGAGGGACAGATCTTCCGCCCACGTATCCTCGAGGCGGACATCGATCGACTTCTCAGCCGGTATGAGGAGAGCGGGCACCCGTTCGCACGTGTCGAACCTGGCCCGTTTGAGGTACCAGAGGAGGGATTGATCGACATCGAACTCAGTGTGGACGAGGGGCCGTTCGTCATCGTTCACGCCATCCGCGTCGAGGGAAATGAGCTCACGCGGGCGAGTACCGTTCAGAAAGCCTTCGGGATTCCTCCTCCCCGGATCTATTCGCAGCGCCACATAGAGCGGGGGAGGAGACGCCTGAAGTCTGTGGCGGTCCTGCCATACTATCCAGTGGTCGAGATCGAGTTCGAGGGCGAAGGGAAGGGGGTCCTCGCCGTTCGCATGGCGGAGGGTCCAACGAACTCGGTGACCGGTATGGTCGGCTATGCGCCGGGCGAGGGTGATGATGAAGATCTCGTCACCGGCTTCGCTGACGTTGACCTCGGGAATCTGTTCGGCACCGGTAGAAAGGCCGGTTTGCGCTGGCGCCGCGTGACATCGGAGCGTTCGTATACCGAGATCTCCTATCACGAGCCATGGGCGGGCGGCAGCCGCTTCGATCTGGGCCTCGGGCTGCGGCAGCTGGTCGATGAGGAATATGTGGAGACAGAGGGGAGTGCTGCTCTGTCGACGGCGGTGGCAGGGGATGTGGATCTCGGGGCAGAGGTTGGGGTGGGGCGGGTTGTCTTTGGTGCGGGCTTGGGTGGCTCTTCGCGTAAGTATTCCGCGGCGGTTTTCACTACGTGGGATACCCGCGATGACGTGGTTAATCCGAGAACGGGCATGGATGCACGGGGTTCGATCGAATATGCGGTGACGCGCGAGTCGTCAGAGGGAGGGGCGGGTAGGAGATCGGCGCTCGAGCTGTGGAGGACGGCGTCCTCGATCGGTCGGTTCTTCCCCGTGGGAGTGGGTTCTGTTCTCCTGGTGCGCGGCGGAGTCGCCGCGGTCTGGGCCGATGCCGGCGGGGTCCCCGAGTATGAACGTTTCGCCGTGGGGGGAGCGCGGTGGCTGCGCGGGTACCGTGAGGAGCAGTTCAGGAGTCCGGCGGTCGTTGATGCGACTGTTGAGTACCGCGTTCTCGTCGGCCGGCGGAACCGTCTCTCTCTTTTTGCAGATGGAGGGGTGATCGCGAAGGCGGAGGGGGATGCGCGGTGGGCGGTGGAGCAGAGGGATCGGTGGATGGGGAAGGTGGGGTATGGTGCTGGGGTGCGGATCGGGTCGCCGGTGGGGGTGGTCGGGTTTGATTACGCGCTGAGTGAGGATGTGCGGTTTCCCCGCGGGCGGGTTCATATCAGGGTTGAGTCCTCGTTTTGAGCGGGGCGACGCTTCGCGTGGGCTCGGCGGTGCTCGTCGGCGAGTTCGTGATCGCCTGAAGGACGGGGGAATGACCGGGCGGATTGGGGGGCAGGGTCGTGTGATTGTGGGTCTGTTAGATGGCTTGAGTTCGCGGGCTGATCGGAGTGCTGCTGGTTACGGACTGGGGGTTGAGGGGGCGGCGGATGGGGCTCGTTCGGAGTTCGCTAGCGGTGGTGTTGGTGCCGACGTCGTGTGATTGTGGGTCTGTTAGATCTCGAGTTCGCGGGTTGATCGGGGTGCCGCTGGTTAAGGACGGGGGTTGAGGGGGCGGCGGATGGGGCTCCTTCGGAGTTCGCTAGCGGCGTTTCGTGGGGTACAGGTCGCTTTGTTATCGATCTTTTGTGGTATGCTCAGTTTGTTGGGTGAGGGCGGAGGACGCGGGGCGTTCGCTTCGCGTCCGCCCAGCGGCGGCTGTTGATCGATCTGTGATCTGTTGGTGGACTGACGTGCTATTGATAGTCTGTGAGCTGAGGGCGCGGCCGCGGAGCTCACTCCTCACGAGCCCCCTCCGCCGCCTTTGGTGAGGTTGGTCGGACCAAGGGAATCGGCCTGGCGGCGCGTGATGCTTGATCGGGTGTCTGATGGTGCACTGATGGGGTGTTGATAGTGTGTGTGCCGGCGCGGCCGCGGAGCTCACTCCTCATGAGCCCCCTCCGCCGCCTTTGGTGATGTTGATCCGAGCAAGGGAATCGGCCTGGCGGCGCGTGTTGGTTGATCGGGGATGTGCGGGTGGACTGATGTGCTGGGGGCGGACGCTTCGCGTCGGCCGAGCAGGGAGCCCCCTCCGCCGCTTTCGGAAGAGTGGCCATTGAAGGCCGCGCGTTCACCGGAATGTGCGCAGGTCCAGACAATAGCTTCGGTGCGCTGATTAGGTGTAGGTGAGATGATGGCGAAGAATGTGGCGTTGCTCTTTCCTGAGACGGGGACTCCGGTCGCGGGAAGCACTGAGGGGAAGGGGGTGAAGCAGCGGCTGGCCATCGTTCCCCCGCTTGGACTGCTGTATCTCGGGCGTGAGCTCCTCGATGCCGGGTACGGAGTTGAGGTCGTCGACTTCAACGCCGAGGGGTACAGCCGGGAGCGGCTCGAGCTCATTGTGCGGAATGCCGATCTCGTCGGGATCTCGATGCAGAGTTTCAACCGCTCCGACGCACAGACCATGATCGCGGACATCCGTGCTCTCCACGGTGAATTGCCGATCGTAGTCGGGGGGCCTGATCTCATTCTCTACCCGAGGGCTGTCGACGGTGCCGACGTATCTGTGGTGAGCGAGGCTGAGTCGATCATTGTCCAGATCGCCGATACGTTGCTCAACGGGGGAGACCCGTCATCCTGTCCGGGAGCGATCTACCGCGACCGTCGCACCGGCCAGATCCGGCGAGGTCCGGAGGCGCCGATCGAGCGCGATCTCGACCGGATCAGGTTCCCCGCGAGGTCGCTCGTCCGCTCGCCCGAGAAGGCAAGGCGGTACAACATCCTGGGAGAGCGGATGGGTAGCAGGATTACCACGATGATCACGTCGCGAGGATGCCCGTTTTCCTGTACGTTCTGTGCGCACGGGGCGGTTACGTTCCAGACGTATCGGGAGCGGAGCGCCCAGAATGTCCTCGCCGAGATCCGCACCGTCTATCGGGAGGGGTACGAGATACTCGGCATCGTCGACGACAATTTCACTGTGAACAAGCGGCGTGTCCACCAGATCATGGACGGTATCATCGAAGAAGGGATCGATCTGGCGATGGCGGTTCAGGGGCGTGTTGATGCGGTGGATGAGGAGCTGTACCGTAAGATGCGGCGGGCGGGAGTGCGGGCTGTCGTCTTCGGGCTCGAGTCGGCGAATCAGACGGTCCTCGATTTCTACAACAAACGGACCACGGTGGAGATGAACCGGCGGGCTGTCGAGATCGCCAATCGGGTGGGGTTGTACACGGTCGGAGATTTCATCATCGGGGCACCGTTTGAGGGCACGGAGGAGATAGAGCGCACGTTTACATTCGCCAGGGAGATTCCCCTCGACTTCGCGACATTCTGGGTCCTCGACTACGCATACGGGTCCGAGCTGTGGGAGGACGCACGCCGGCGAGGACTCATCGGGGAAGATGAGTCGAACGTGACAGCAGGATCGGAGCGAGGGCTTGCCCGGTTCACGTCTGGGGAACTGGAGCAGATCTCTCTGAGGGCGTTTGAGCGCTACTACCGGCGGCCACAGTTCTGGCTGAGAGAGGTGCGGAAGCTGATGAGGGTGAGGGATCGCTACTTCTTCCGCATCCTGGGGCTTGCATCGCTGCGGCTGGTTCAGGGGATATGGGACTGATCGGGAAGCGGTAGAGCGTGTGTCGCGCGTGCTGAAGGAGGATAGATGATGGAGCGAGCGGTCGGCTGGCTGGTGTGGTGGACGGCGCTGGTCCTCGCAGTGGGGGCCGTTTCGACATTGGCCCAGGGGTCTCGTAACGTACCGCTCTCGCACTGGAGCTATGAGATACTCGACCGGTTCGACGCGAAGGGTCTGGTAGAGCTGAACCAGGCACACCGGCCCTATACCCGGCGACAGGTTGCTGATGCGGTGCGCGAGCTGCAGAGGGATGTCGAGCGAGGAGACGTTCAGCTCTCGCGGGCGGACCGGCATTGGCTGGCGAAGCTCGTCCACGAATTCGACCACGAGCTCGGTGTATCCGCTCCGGGGGTCGTCGATGAGCCGCTCCTCGAAACGCAATACAGTGAGGTCTACTTCCTCGCCGATGCGTCGCTCGCAGAGTCACTCCTCCTCTCGAATGAAGAACGCCCTGACTATGCTACCTTTCTCGACCTCCTTGCCGCGGGACAGCTGGGGGAGGGGCCTGTCTTCGAGCAGACCATGGCAGTCCGCCTCACCCGCTGGGATGAGGATACGTGGCGGAAGGTCGGTCGTCCTGATCAGCAATTCTGGAAGGGCGCGACGCTCGTTCTCGACCGGGGGTACTGGGCATATGATTTGCCGTGGTTCAGGGTCGAGGTGGGGAGGGATCAGGTCTGGTGGGGGCCCGGCCACTTCGGGGCGCTTCTCATCTCGGACGAATCCTACTTCTTCGATATGGTGAAGATGGATCTCGTGCTGCGCCCCGTCGAGTTCTCTTTCTTTCTCGCCGAACTCGAGCCCGGAGAGAGGCGATTCTTCTCGGCCCACCGCCTGACCGTCCGTCTGCCGTGGGGGTTCGATGTGGGTATCGCGGAGGCGGTTCTGTACGGTGCCGAGCGCCCCGAGCCCCTGTACCTCAATCCGCTCTCCCCCTATCTGGTCGCACAGATGGTGAGGGGGCGCGATGACCAGATCCTCTGGTCGGTCGATCTATCATGGCAGGCGCTGGATGGGGTTCGCCTGTACGGCGAATTCCTCATCGACGACTGGCAGTACGAGAAGGATCCGCCGGTCATGCCGGATAAGTTCGGATACCTCGCGGGTTGCTATCTCGCCGATCCGCTGGGCCTCCAGGATACTGACGTGCGTTGTGAGTATGCCCGTCTGGACAAGTGGGTGTACACCCAGGAACAGATAGAAAACACGTATGAGCACCGGGGCGCGATCATCGGCCACGAGCTCGGCCCTGATGCGGATCGCCTCGACATCGAGATGGAGCATCGCCTCCTCCCGTTCTTGGGGATCGAGGCGGGCTATCGGGCGACCAGGCACGGTGAGGGAGACGTACATTTGCCGTTCGAGATCGAGAGGGGTACGGCGTTCCCGCCCTTCCCCTCGGGCATCGTGGAGCGCAAGGATGCTCTATGGCTGGGGGGCTGGGCCGAGGTCGGCGCCCGGCTCGACCTCGCTGCCGAAGGGAGCTGGCAGGGGACGAAGAATCCGGACCATGACGATGGTGCCTATGCGAGCGAGTGGCTGGCGCGGTTCTGGGTGCGGCTCGACTTCTAGGAGGCTGACATGGAGCGTGAGCGTCTGAGGTACGGTCCGATCATCGAGTTGACCAGGCCCCAGAACTGCCTGATCGCCGGGGCATCCGTCCTTGTCGGAGCTGCCATGGCGGGATGGCACTCTTCGTTCGGTACGATCGTGGTGGCGACAGTCGCGGCGATGATGATTACCGGAGCCGCGAACGCGCTCAATGATATCTTCGATGTGGAGAAGGATCGCGTCAACAAGCCGCATCGTCCGTTGCCGTCAGGGAGAGCGACCAGAGGAGAGGCCGCAGCGCTCTCTGCGATCCTCTTCGCACTGGGGCTCCTGGGAAGCGCTGTCGTCGGATTCGGCGCATTCCTCATCGCCGTTGGCGTGAGCGTAGCGTTGGCCGGGTACGCCGTTTCAACGGCGCTTCAGGGCGTGCTGGGGAACTTCATCGTGAGCGGGGCGACCGGTATGGCCCTCGTCTACGGGGCGATCGCAGGGGGCGGTGCCAGGGCAGGGCTCTTTCCCGCCCTGTTTGCGTTCCTCATTACGCTGGGCCGGGAAGCCATCAAGGATGCGGAGGATGTCGAGGGCGATCGACCTACGGGGGTGAGGAGCCTCGCGATCATCGCGGGGCCGGAGACGGCGATGCGGTTCGCGGCTACCGTTCTGCTCATCCTCGTAGTCCTCACACCGCTCCCCTTCGTGCTCGGATGGTACCGTCTTCCTTATCTTGTCGTGGTGTCCAT
>Ga0209636_10009149_pt1 | contig 10094 bp, 10 predicted proteins | sample DeeMarSWOR152_54_FD_187464 | JGI IMG/M metagenome (GOLD analysis project Ga0209636, IMG submission 187464) | Marine sediment microbial communities from White Oak River estuary, North Carolina - WOR-1-52-54 (SPAdes) (version 2) | ecosystem: Environmental > Aquatic > Marine > Intertidal zone >... | reverse complement strand
AGCAATTACGATGACTATAGGAACGAAGAAGTTGACAACTTTATCCGCGAGCCTTTGGATTGGCGCCTTGCTTGCCTGAACTTCACGGGTCAACCTTACAATCTGAGCCAAAGTGGTTTCCTTTCCTACTTTCACCGCCTTAAACTTCAAAGTTCCAGCTTCGTTAACCGTCGCACTAAAAACGGTGTCTCCCACGTTCTTCTCAACTGGGACAGATTCACCAGTTATCATTGATTCATCTATGAACGAATGTCCGTTAGCCACAACACCATCAACTGGAATTTTCTCTCCAGGTCTAACAATCACAACGTCGCCAACCTGAACTTCCTCAACTGGAACTTCTATTTCGCCTTCATCCCGCACCACAATGGCGGCTTTCGGTTGAAGCTCCATGAGTTTCTTAATTGTTTCCCCTGTTTTTTCGACTGCCATCTCCTCTAATAGCATGCCAAGAGTTATAGTAGTGATCACAACCGCTGAAGCCTCGTAAAAAACCATGGCGTTATTAAAGACTGTTGAAAACAATGAATAAAAATAAGCGGCTGAAGCACTTAAGGCAACGAGCACATTCATGTCTGCAAACCTGTTTCTGAGTGAATTGTATGCGCCTTTGTAGAAGTGCCAACCTACGATAAACTGGACGGGAGTTGTCAGAACCAACAACAGAAGATTCTTTTCGGAAAAATCCAGAAAATATGTAATAACAACAATTGGAATTGTTAGAGCAAGCCCAAAAAAGAAAAGCATCAACTTCCTCCTCATTGCCTTTCTGCGCTTTTCAGCAGAGAAGCCCTCTACTTGCTCCACAGCTTCGTATCCAGTCCTCTTAATAGCCGCCTTTATCTTCTCAACGTTTGTCTTGTCCAAATTGAAACTCACAATGGCTTCTTTAGACGCCAAATTCACTTTGGCTTCTATGATTCCGTCAAGTTTTGATAAGCTTTTTTCAATTCGTTGCACGCACGCGGGACAGTGCATCCCAAGGATTTGAAGGATGACTTCTTGCTCTTTCATCTACAGGACCGTCCAACCGTTATAAGGCAAATTCCACATTTTTCAATGTCTATTGTTGGGTCAAATGCTTTATGCAATTTGCACATTAAGCCCTTTTCTCTAATCGTTGCGCAGATTTCGCAAAACGCAGAAATGAAGTCTTCAGGTGACGAATGGCCATTGGCTAATGAGGTTGCCAAGTCTTTTATCAAGAGTGCAACATCGCTTTCATTCTCTAAGTCGATTGCTTTTCCACGCCTTTCTCTGAAATAGAGACTTATGGCAGGTTGACTGACCCCAAGAAGTTTGGCCGTTTCCACTTGGTTCAGCTTGTGTTTTATCATTAGTTCTTTAGCCATCATGGCTCGAACTGCGGGTAAAACGCATTTTACGGCAACTTCGCAAGGAAGCAACATTTCGAGACGCTCCATTAGTAACTTGCAGAAAGACATAAATAAACGTTATTACAATCGTAATACCAACACAAAGATGGTGTTTGATAGAATTGGCTGACGATAAGAAGAGAATTTTGCAGTTTGACACTGGTTCTCTTTCGAAAGAGGAAGTTGAGGCTGTCTTGGATTCGCTTCCACTTGACATATCATTTGTGAATAAGGAAGACCGCGTCAAGTACTTCAACAAGGCTGAGGGAAGAATTTTTGTTCGAACAAAGGCTGTCATCGGAAGAAAAGTGCAACTATGTCATCCACAAAAAAGCGTTCATGTAGTAAACAGTATTCTTGAAGCGCTCAAGACAGGCAAAAAAGATGTTGCTGAGTTCTGGATTGAGTTAAATGACCGTCTGATTCACATCAGATATTTCGCCGTAAGAGACAAAGACGGAAAATATTTGGGAACCATGGAAGTAACTCAAGATATAACTGACATCAAAAAAATCGAAGGACAAAAAAGACTTTTAGACCGGAAAACCTAGTGTCAAGTTTCCTTCAAGAACGTAGTAGCATTTGGTGGAGGCTTACTTCTTCAGTTCAAAATGGTCGAGTTTCAGCTTCTAGGCTTCACGAAAGTAGATGAACGTTTCCTATTCTTGCGTTTTTCAGGTATTTTTCTGCTGCCTTTTGACATTCTAATGCCTGTTTTCTGCTTGTTGTTGGTAAATCGTTCATAGTGTAACATGGATAAAAGGCTAATAGCGTGTAGGGGATGCTCGAATCTATTTCGCCTATGAATCCAGCAATGTTTTCCACCTCTTCAATGTCTATGTACCCTGGAACAAGCAGTGTACTAGCACAAAGCACTGGCAATTCTGATCTTTGTCTGTAGAATTTCTCTCCTATTGTCTTGAAGTTGGCAAGTGTCGGCTTGTTTGAAACTCCGCACAAAGCAATGTTTAGTTCTTCGCTCCAAGTTTTCAGGTCGAATTTTATGTTGCCGCCGCTTTCTAAAGCGTATTCAACAGCCTTTTCCGCTAATCTCGTATTCATATAACCATTGGTTTCCCAACAGACGCGAAGGATACGCTTTTCAGCTTTGGCTTTCTCTAGGGCCAAGCGGCTCACCGCAAGACTATGCGGCATCTGAGGCGAAGGGTCTCCGCCAAAATAGCATATACAGGAAACATGTTTATCCACCTTGCTTGCCAAAGCCTCAGCACTCATAACCGGCTTGTGTTTAACAGCCAAGTTGCGGTAATGCCAATTCTGACAGTAAAGGCAATCATAACTGCAAGCTCCATAAAAAACAGCTAAGTTAGAGTAGCCATATTCAGGTTCTGGCTTATGGGCATATTTTGGATAGCCTCTTCCAGTGCAGCCTGGACAAAACCACCAACTAACACAGTTGGTTGGCAAACTATCGTAATACCATTCCAAAACGCCTTTCTCAACGGTACCGCCGAAACGAACCAATTTTCCACCAACATTCCAAACGAGTCCACAAAAACCGCAATTACCAGCACCGATTCTACAGCTGTTAGCGCAAACTCCACAAGACAATCCACCAACATCCTTAGGGGGCACAGCAGGCAAACCAAAAGCTGCACGACTCTTCGCATGCACACGACCAGTGATTTCCAAAGCCTGTTCAGACTTCTCCCCTATACACTTTGAACATACACCCAAACTATCAGAAATTGTCGTGGACTTTTCGCCGCAAACCAAGCATTTCCCCATAGACGAACTCCACAAAAACTTAACAAGATCTCTGAATATAACTCTTCTACGGGAATTGCAATGAATGAAGAGCGTGTTTATGTCGCGGCTTGCGGTGTATGTTGCAGCGTCTGCGGGCTTTGTTCAAAAGGAATCTGTCTTCCATGTGGTTCAGGACTGGAAAAGGATGAGGAGGTTGTTAAGAAGAAAATGGAAGAGCAGTTGAAGAATCTGGGACATGTTTGTCCAAAGCTTCAATGTGTAGTTGACAAGAGAATAGGCTATTGTATGACGGACTGCCCGGAATTTCCGTGTGAGTCGTACGAGGAACGTCTCTTTCCATACTCAGAAGGATTCCTTCAAATGTACAAAGCCAGAAACAAATAGCCCTCTTACAGCAGACACGAATTTCAATGACTTACAGCAAAATCACAGCTTCAACATATCACGGGATAGAGTTAGCCACCGCCAACAGGCGGCAATATGGCTAAAACATCGCCATCCGAGAACCTTGTTTCAACCCCCTCAAGCGAAGTTATGCTTCTGCCATTCACAAGTAACAGCAAATAGCTTCGAATTTCGCCAGTTTCCCCATCAAAAGCATACTCGACGAAATCCTTCCCGTGAACCTCAGACAAACGCTTTAACACTTTTATAACTGTGACTTTCTCGCTGTCTGGAAATTCGACTTGTTCCACCTTTTTGCCAACCAATTCTCGCAGTGAAGCGAAAAAGCGCACAGATACCCTCAACGGTCAAGCCTCCTACTGATTCAGCCGCCAGTATCAGCGTATCCAATTAGAATTGTGCAATCCGAATCTAAGGTCTCATTCCTTATGGTCAGAAGCGGCCTGCCTCCACAGATGAAAACAAGAGCGTCCATCATTCTTTCATCAACCTTTCCGTTATGGCTCATCTTGTCCTTAAATATATCTAAAAGATCTTCATACTTTACATCACCGGAAACATGAATTGTTTCCACTTTCCCAGCTGAACCGAAAGATTTCGCTATCTCATGAGTCAAATATCGTACCTTGACTTCCATTACTTATCCACTGCTGCCTTGAACTTTACAAATTATACTTTCTTCTTGATTCTATAAAAACCATAAGTTCGAGATAACTCCTAACAAGATCCTTTATCATCTTTTATAGCCAGCTCTGTCTAAGGCCTGATTTGCCAATCGATCAACCACCTGAATGTAAGCGTCTGTTCGCGGAACATGGACGAAGGATATCTTCTGAAACTTCTGCTTTAGCTCGTGTACTTTCAACCATAAGATTTCCAGCTTAGAACTTCTAACTCGATACTCTCCATTAAGCTGTTTCACGACAAGCTCACTATCCATATGGCAGACGACTTCTTGACCGAATAGTCCAGAGGCAAACTCGAGAGCAGATATCAAAGCCTCATACTCAGCCTGATTGTTAGTCCTCACGCCCACATATTCAGAGTGTCTCTTCAAGATTTTCCCGTCTCCACTCACAATTATGAAGGCTATTGCAGAAGGCCCTGGATTATCCCTTGAAGCGCCGTCAGAATAGACTCTTAAACCCGGCTTCATTTATCTTCAACCTTAGCAGTGCACGCTCTCAATCTGCAAATTGCTTTAGCCTAAATAGATAAAAGTGTATGCTCTAAACAAGCAGAGGGGAAAGGGTATGCATTTGGAGGAAATGAAGAAGGAGATAGAAAAGCTGGTTTTGGAGAAGGGCTTTTACAACAAGCCTGAGGATGTCCCGAAGAAGCTTCTTTTCGCATTCATAGAGTTAGGTGAAGCAAGCGACGCTTGGAAGAAAGGTAAGAGTGAAGAAGTAATGGGAGAAGAACTGATCGACGTAATCTTCTACGTTCTAGACGCAAGCCGGTTAGCCTGCCCCACAATAAACATGGACGAAATGTTCCTCAACAAACTCGAGAAAAACAAAAGGAGAACGTATCAATACGGCGAAGGACACAGACTGAAAAGCAACTAGTGCAAGCATATTGATGAAACAGACCATTCTTGATTTCGAAAACCTAATTATAGGAAAAACTCTAAGCTACATCTTGGAGGTCTATAGGTGCGCTTATCACCATCCGAACTAGAACGTTATGACAGGCAAATGCTAATTTCCAGTTTGGGAACAAATGGACAGAAAAAGCTCAAAACCGCAAAAGTCGCTGTAGCAGGCATCGGCGGACTAGGATGCCCTACATCACTTTACCTCGCCGCGGCAGGTATAGGAAAAATAATTCTTGTGGATAATGAAAGATTCGAACTCACTGATCTTAATCGACAGATTCTTGGCTGGGAAAAGGACATTGGAAGATTCAAAGCAGAAGTAGCCAAAGAAAAGCTTGACGCAGTGAATTCTCGGATTGAAGTTGAGGCTGTTGTTGCAGAAATCACCAAACACAACGTGCAGAATGTGATAGAAGATGCTGACGTGGTTGTTGATGGACAGGACAACTGGAAAACAAGATTCATTCTAAACGAGTACTGTGTAACGCATAATGTACCATTCGTTCACGCTGGTGTCTCTGCGTTGCACGGACAACTAACCACAATAGTGGCGCGTAAAGGACCTTGCTTGCGATGCATATTTCCGAAGGACCCGCCAGAACGGGAAAAAATCCCAGTCTTAGGCGCCACTCCGGCGTTGTTTGCTTCACTACAGGTTATGGAAACCGTTAAACTTATCACCGGAATAGGCAAGCCCCTTGTTGGAAAAATGGTTTTTGCAAATGGAACAGAAATGGTTTTTGAAACTGTAGAAGTTAAGAGAAACGTGGAATGTCCTGTCTGTGGCAATCTGTAGAGAAGATAGCATCATACAGCTACTTACAGTCATTATGAAACCGCATCTGACAGAGATAAACTTTATATCTTAGTGCATTTTTGCTTATTCAGAATTAAGATTTTAGTTTAATGGAGAAGATTGTATGGCTTACTTAACAACAACGAAAGCAGGACAACCAGTATTAATCCTTAAAGAAGGCACAACAAGAAGCCGAGGAAGGGAAGCCCAAAGAAACAACATCATGGCAGCCCGCGTAATAGGCGAAGTCTTAAAGACCACGCTTGGCCCCCGCGGCATGGACAAGATGCTTATAGACAGCCTGGGAGACATAACAATAACCAACGACGGAGCAGCAATTCTAGACGAAATGGAAGTGGAACATCCAGCAGGCAAAATGATGGTTGAAGTTGCGAAGACGCAAGACGACATGGTGGGTGACGGAACAACAACAGCCGTGGTCTTAGCGGGTGAGATGCTAAAAAAGGCTGAAGAACTTCTAGATCAGAACATTCACCCAACAGTGATAGTGAGCGGCTACCGAAAGGCGGTGCAAAAAGCGATAGAAACCATAAACAACATTGCAATACCAGTAGACATTGAAGACCGCGAAACACTGAAGAAAGTTGCGTTAACATCCATGTCAAGCAAGGCAGTAGGTCCAGCAAAAGAACACTTCGCAGAGATCGCAATAGACGCAGTAAAGCAAATCGTTGAGAAACGCGGAGAAAGAAAAGTGGCAGACATAGACAACATACAAATCATAAAAAAGGAAGGAAAAAGCCTATTCGAATCCCAACTCATCAGAGGTTTAATAATAGACAAAGAAGCCGTCCACTCAGGCATGCCCAAAAAAATAGAAAACGCAAAAATAGCCTTACTAGACTGCCCATTAGAAATTGAAAAAACAGAAACCAGCGCCGAAATAAGAATACGAGACCCAACCCAAATGAAAGCCTTCCTAGACCAAGAAACCCGAATGCTAAAAGAAATGGTCGAAAAAATCAAAACTCCAGGAGCCAGCGTTCTCTTCTGCCAGAAAGGCATAGACGACATGGCACAGCACTTCTTAGCAAAACAGGGGATACTTGCAGCGAGAAGAGTGAAACAATCGGACATGGAAAAACTTGCACGGGCAACAGGAGCGAGAATGGTTACAGACTTGGATGACTTGAAGCTCGAAGACTTGGGCATGGCAGGCATGGTTGAAGAACGCAAAATAGGTGAAGACAAAATGATTTTCGTTGAGAAATGCAAAGACCCACGTTCAGTCGCTGTTCTCATCCGCGCTGGACTGGAAAGAATGGTTGACGAAGCAGAAAGAGCCATGCACGACGCCTTATCAGTCGTTTCAGACGTAATAGAAAACAACAAAATAGTTCCAGGCGGCGGCGCAGTAGAAGTTGAAATAGCCAAAGAACTGCGAAAACAGGCCACAAAGGTTGGAGGAAGAGAACAACTTGCAATAGAAGCTTTTGCCGACGCCTTTGAAATCGTGCCAAAAACCTTGGCTGAAAACGCTGGACTGGAAGCAATAGACATAATCGCGGAACTCAGAGCTGCTCACGAAAAAGCAGACGGCAAACCCATGGGCATAAACGTCTTCAAAGGAAAAGTTGAAAACATGCAGGAGAACGGCGTAATTGAACCATTAGTGGTCAAAGAGCAGGCAGCGAAATCAGCCACTGAATCAGCATCAATGATACTACGCATAGATGATGTTATAGCATCAACAAAACCAAAAGAACCATCGGGACCGCCAGGCGGACCTGAAGGCGAAGAATACTAAAAACACACCCTATTTTTTCTACTTATCGTTATTTCTATACACCAAAAATTTAAACAATCAAACACCATTTTTATTCGTGGCTCCAGTAGTATAGTCAGTCAGATGTGTCTAAAGTGGAGACATCTCCAGCAGATTCTTTTCTTCTGCTCATGTCAAATGTGAAACCAAACTTTCGATGCTTTCGCCTTCTCCACGTGTTGTCTATTGTAGAAACCAAAAACCTCTTCGCCGAGCTTTATGTAGGAAACTTTCTCAGGATCGACACCTATGAGCCCGCAGAGGATGGCGTCAAGGGAGACAAGGTTTCGGCCAAAGGTTAAGACACGAAGGTTCTTTGCAATGTTGTAACTACCCCAGGGTACCTTCACCTTGCCTTTGAGGTCGCTGACTGTCGCATAGCGAAGTGCCTCGCAGATGCCATAGACTTTGAAAAGGGCTGCATAGATCTTGTTGATGTCGACTATGCTCCTGCTAAGCCATTCATCGTTGGGACCGTGCCACCATGACCTTAGTGGGTCAGGAATTAGGCCAAAGAGGTTCTTCATCGTAAGGCTCGGAAATGCTCCCCGAATTCCTTTCACCTTGCCGAAGCTAATGAAGGTGGCGCCTCGCAGTTCATACAACCGCTGAGGGATGTTCTTGTATAGCTCCTCCTTAAGAACCGGGGTGAATCGAGTCTCTACAGCTTTCTTAATCTTTCTGACATCTGCTGTACGCCCTTGCCATACCTCTTCTGTTACATTTATATAGTCGACTCCATATTCGCTAAAGAGATCGCTGAAACCAAACTTGTCAAGAAACCACCTGTCTTGCTTTCTCATCTCGTCCCATCGAGCTTTCTTCTTGATCCAATCCCAATTCGGGTGCTTCATGATCCATTTCCAGTCAACTTCCTCACCGTCTACAGTGAATTTCATATTGCCATCCTGCCGCTCCATTGAATAAGCCTCAGTGACTACAATTTGACCGTCCAGCGCTTCTAATAGCACTCGCAGGGTCTCGACGTCCGTGAAATTAGCGGGGTGCGGACTAAACCAGTTCGGTTTAACTATGAAGATGGGCGTCTTTAGCCATGGGTCTTTGAGAAGTCGTCTTAGATCAACGGAAGTTCGAACTTTGCTTACTGTGACTGAACCGAACTGTTGTAAGTTGCGAGACATATCCTAACCATTCGAGTTAATCAATGACAACATATAACAGTTAGCAGTTTGAATAAGGTTCATTCGGACAATAATGCAGTGGAGATATCTCCGAATTCCCGCGCAAATCCCCATTTTTTGTCTACTTTCTCGTGCGTTTCATGACTTTGTCCCAAGGTGCATCATGCAAGTAGAGAAAAATATCCGACAGAAGAATAGAATAATCAGTCGAGAGTGGAGAAAATGAGTGAAATCGGGAAGGAAGTGGAATCTCCGAAGATTCGTCCCAATAAGCTTAATACAAGGCTTGCGCGCGCAGGCTGAGCTATTTTATGAGGGCTACATTCCTAAGCTTCGCTTCTACGTCTTCTAGGCCCAGTTTTCGCAGCGTTTCTGGTTTTGGCACTCCGTTTTCGCTCCAGCCAGCAGCTTCAAAGTATTCAAGTCTTGACTCCTCGAACTTCTTTCTATCTAATGTTTTTCCTTTGTAGGGTCCTGAGGGCAGTGGCTCCCAGAACCTCGGCGGATTATCATCATCCAGTTTAGGCCTCCACTTGGCATCCGGCCCGCCTAGTAGCAGCATTGCTCTTTGCAGGTGCAGTATTCTTAGAGCTTTTTCCTTGTACCATTCTTTTTCTGTTAGCTTCCACCCTGTTATTGCCTCGTAAAAGTTGATTTTTTCATCGTCTTCGATTCCGAATGCGGCGAAGATACAGAAAACAGCTGAGTCAGCCATTATTGAGGATAGTTCGCCGCCCTGGTCAAGCGGGAGCGAAGCTGACGATGTGTGGTCCCCACCTTGAACTGAGCACGCGTAGGCAATGTTTTCTGAAATGAAGTCTTTTCCGCTCCTAATTCCATGCGCTCCTATGGCTACTCCCTTCTCGTGAACAGCGTACTTGAGCAGATCGAGACCTTTGATTTCTCCAAGCTTTAAGGCTGCCCGATAGACTCCCTCAGCTAGAATGTCGCCGATTCCCTTCCTAAAGGCTACTTTCTCAGCTAGGGCTGCGAAGGCTTCAACGTTTGCCCATTCAGGTTCTATTCCATCTAGATCTTTCTTTGTTAGTATTCCTTTCTCGTAGAGTTCTGCTGCGAATCCTAACACTGCTCCACCTTGAATCCCACACAAGCCCAGCTCGTTACTAACGTAGGATAGGTAGATGTTCTCTTCAGGGGTGAATATTCCGAGGTTTGTTCCCAAATAGGCTTCAAGCTCGTAGTCTGGATTGTCGCATATTGCTCCCCTAAACCTTCCAGTTTTTAGCACCGCGAGCTTTAG
>Ga0209636_10009148_pt1 | contig 10094 bp, 7 predicted proteins | sample DeeMarSWOR152_54_FD_187464 | JGI IMG/M metagenome (GOLD analysis project Ga0209636, IMG submission 187464) | Marine sediment microbial communities from White Oak River estuary, North Carolina - WOR-1-52-54 (SPAdes) (version 2) | ecosystem: Environmental > Aquatic > Marine > Intertidal zone >... | reverse complement strand
TCCGGGGAAAAAGAGTGAAATGTACACTATGGTCAACAGAGAACTCTGTAAGATGAAATCAAAGACAAAATGTAAGTGTGTTGCTGTAGAGGACACCAGAACAGGCATGCAGGCAGCACTAGACGGTAGAGTACCATGTGTCCTGCTCTGCAAGGGAAAATTCACAGAAAAAGTGACAGCATTTATTAAAGCACTTGTAATGCCGAATATGAGAATGAAAGAACCCTGTATCGTGGGGATCGATTTCGGAGGATTACACACTACAGTGGGCTTCGGAGATATCCTCTGGTTGTGCTTTGATTTCTCGTTTAAAGAAGAGACTCATGAGAACATTCTTGATTTTCTGAAGGATATGTGCGGGCTCTGTAGAGTCAAAGCACTGGGAGTAGCATTGGCATGCACAATAGTTCCTACTGAAGATATGAAAGAACGACGCATCTCGGAGCATTCCACCAAATTCTCAAAACTATCAAAAGTTAAGAAGGGATATATCAGTGAGATTGAGAAATTGTGGAAAAGGGAATTGGGGGGAATTCGGGTGGCTATTCTGAACGATGGTGAGGCAGCAGCTATAGCAGAACATAAGGAAGGAGCCGGGCGTGAGTACGACAATATTTTGGTAATAACCCTCGGTACCAGCATAGGTGCAGGATTCATCTTTCATGGTGAGCCCCACATTGGGAAATACACCAGTCGAGCATCCCACATCATTCTGGATCCGTGCGAGGAATGGTGTAGAGGTGAAAACCACAAGGGCTGCTGGAAAGTTCTGGCTGGAAGTGATGCATTAAAAAAATTGGCTGAGAATATGGGCTTTCAGAAAAATTCAAAGGAAATTGCAAAGAAGGCACAAAGAGGAGACAGAAAATCAAAATTGTTCTATGAATTCTATGCTGAAAAGGTGGCAATGGGTATTGCCAGTATTGTTGGTGCTGTTCCTGTAGAATGTGTGATCACTGGAGGCGGAATTGCACAGGCGGGTAACATACTCTTTAATCCTTTGAGAGCACGATTAAAGAAAGGTGACTTACTGGACTATTCAGTCGCTTCAGTCTTGGAAATAGTGCCTGCTGAATGCGAGGAACCGGTTGTGAGGGGAGCTCAATTATATGTTGGTTGAATTGTCACATAAAGACACTAATTTGTCGGTTGAAAAGTTCATAGAACTGGTAAGAAAATAATCTTGGATCATATAGGGAGTTGAAATACAGAAAAAAGACTATTTTTCTTTTTCATCTCAACTGCTTCCTATGAGGTGAGTCATACGAATCCTCCAACACCTCGATACCAAGTATCACGCCACATATGCAAAACTGCTGGGTTAAAGTGCACCTAGTAGATGGGACTGAATCAAGCGAATGCTTCCACAGTGATCTCCGACATCTGAACTAATCCATCTGCGTTAGAGTCAGTCCACCGCAACAGTAACATGTGGGCATCTGAATGTGTCTGCCAGTTCATTGGATCTCCCATGAATACAGACCCCGCGTACGTGCCTCGCCAGCCATAGCCCCAGACTAGCATCACATTTCTCATACCATTTTTACCTGAGTACACAACACATACGTCCTCATTGGGGTACTGAGTGAGATCCAGAAATATGGATTCATATACATAATCTCCTCCAATAAAAATTTCAAAGCTCGTTCCTGGATTGTAATTGTAGGTAATCCCAAACAAATCACCAAATTCAACAGCCAATGGATTAATCCCTGGTCCTCCCACAATTATCAGATTTCCTGTTTCATGTTCTATTGCAGTTAAAATGAGATCTGTTCTTCCTTCAGGATTCTCTAAAATGCCACCGATTCTCAGTCCAAACGCAATTTTTGAAGCGCCTAAAACATCAGTACAATATGCAGCATCTCCTGCTACAAAGAACGTACTGGTACCGAAAAACTCCGAAATGTCAGAGAAATTGCACTGCTCCCGCCTTACACTCAGACTGTACGAATTCTTTGCTCCACAAAATCCAATGATGCTGAAATAGTAAGATCCTTCAACTAGAACATTTTGAAGTGAACACATCTCATCATCTGTGTTTGAGGATGAGGATGCTTCAACATCACTGTGCCCTCGACCCCATATTAAAAGGTCGAGATCGCCATTTTCGTGAATGAAATCAATCTCTACATACAGAGAATCTCCCTCTTCTAGATTTACCTTGAAATAGTCATCATCTCCGCACCAGAGATCATTAATGACAACAGTCTCGTCGGGAGCAACTGCAATTTGTTTGGCAGGCGTAAAATCATCATTCTCTTCATAGATATCATCTGGATGGAAAGCATTCTTCACAAATGCACGAATCATCAAATTGCCAGTTGTTAAGGAAAGAGAATTGATGGTGCCAGAATAACTTCTCTGGTTATCAGGCGGATCTGTATCCATGCCAATATAAGGGCTAGAACCTCCAAGAGTGTATTCTGCAGCCACATAGAAATCACCATTCACAAGAATTTCATGATCAAAGATATCTACTTCGAACCATCCTGGAGCAGAGGAGGTAATACTCTGTGAGTACAGAACTGTCAGGTTGTTGTCGAGTACATACACATTGATGTCTTGTGGGTCGCCAATGTAGTACTTCAGTTTTACGATCTGCGTCCATTGAGGTACACTGCACTTTGCTGCTAAGGCCCCACCCACATCAGAAAAGTAAACGCCAGATTCTTCTGTTCCATCATCATAGGTGAGCTCTTCTTCCTCCTGGACCACTGCCCGTATGCCCACATCCAAATTGTATCCTTCTTCAGACAAATTGAACCACGTGCCGCCACTCTCACTTGCATAGGATTCACCAGAAAGTGGTCCTTCATTATCAATAGGACCAGGATAATCAGTCTCAGTGGTAACGAACCGCATGGATACAATGAAATCATCTCCCGCATAGATTCGGGGTTTTACTGGAAGCTCCACCGAGATGTAACCTGCTTTTTCAGCTACTCCCTCAATAGGTACCCCAACTAACAACCCTTCAAACTCGTATTCGCCTGGTTTTGTAATTGATGGGATTATGGTGTCATGGATGGAGATCTCATAATACAAATTCTTGTCAACAGCCCAGAATTCCACACGTTCTAGTACACCGTTTGCAATCGGTACGAACCGTACAGCACCGTGGGCACTACCGGCAGAGTCTGTATAATATTGATTTAACCATCCGCCCTCATCGTAATAGTACAGATTTTCTTTGTCATCAAATTGTTTTGTACGACAAAACGCAGATACATAATTGCACATTTTGGCAGAGCCGTAGGCAATCTTGAAGTATCCACCTTCACCCCAGGAGGTATCCCAGCTGTTCTTTGCAATCCACGCACCTGTTCCTCTGGAATGAACAAGGGAGTCGTCCCATCCTATCAGCAATACTCCATGATTCACATTTGTACTATCCCAGTACTCAAACACCCCTCCCGTATATGCTGAAAATCCGGGAGCTGAAGCATCCATTGTCACGAAAAGTGGTCCATACTTTGAAAGTGCCTGCTTAACTACCTCGATCTTTGCAGGGTCACTGCTATCCAGGTTTGTACCAATGATGTGCCATCCACGCAACCTCCTGACAATATCACAATCCATGCAGGGAGTTCCATCAGCAGCATCGTAGGGTGCACAGCTCTCTAAAGAGGCCCCATACTTAATCAGGTAATTTGCGACAATGAAATCATTTCCACCGCCGCAGCCTGCTCCAAAGAAATTACAGGAAAGAACATTTTCTTCTGACAAATCATATTCTGGACCTCCTTCAAGAAGTATCTTGGATTCTGTCACTCCAATTCCTGCAAAACACCAGCAAGACCCGCATGCAGCTTGATTCTTAGGAGGAGTTACCACGCCCCGATTTCTATAATCGAAGCTTGATGGGAGGCTCTGAAGAGGGGCTGTATCTGATACAGAAAGATGACTCAGGTCCATAGGTGGTGAATCATATCCTAATAACTTGATCATTTCAGAAGGAGGCAATTGTGAAACCCAGGTTTCTCCCACCGAATAATTGAATCCATTTTGATTGATCATTTCTCTGATCTCTTCAATAGAGAGAGAAGGAGCAACTGGAGGCTGTGAAGGTTCGCTTTTTGGTGCTTGATGAATCTGTGATCCAGTATTTCCACTCAAAAAAGCAGAAAAAGATATACAAATAATCAAAACAAGAAACCATGCTCTCATTCTATATCGTGACCCTTTCATATTCTTCACCTCTCATATTCCCTACCACCTCATTGACTACTGAAGTATATAAGTCTTTCGAATGACTGCTGTCACGCCTTGAAGATGAATTACCCAAAGATTTGCTTCTTGAGAATGTAGTGTTCAGAATCACTCATCTAGTATGCTACTATCACTCTACCTACTGCCCCCTCCTGAATCTTCTGATAAAATCCATTATTGTCCGTCTTCTACTACAGGAGTCACAACAGAACCGTGGTATAACCCATAGTATTGTATGCTCTTGAGCAGAAATTTGCTGTCATCTCTGCTTTTGATTCAAGATCTTCTGGTGTATCTGCATAAAAGAACACGGTGGACGAAAGCTTCCTGTAATCCTCCCTCCAAGATAAGCACCATCCCACATAGGCATGAGCATACGCTGAAAGAAGTTAAATCCAGATATTTCAGCATCAATTTTATCAAAAGAGGAATAACCTTTTTCTTGATGCCCGTCCTCTTAGCATATTAAGTAAAACATCAATATATCAGATAATTCAAGATCAAAAAAGAAAAGAGTTTTAAATAAAGTACAGCTGGCTGTTGTAGGCAGCAAGCCTTATATGTTGTCTATCTATCCACTGAGTCGCTTTCGCGAGAGGTTGATGTCTTCAGCTCTGACAGTTTTTCTTCCTGCATGTTCTGAGAGGATGACAGCTTCTCGTGCGATTTCTATAGCTACATCGTCGAGATAGGATGCAAGTTCTTTGGCAGCGCCCTTAGACACTCGATGGGCACCTGCTTTTCGAATCAGTTTTTCTACAGATGCAAGGGGTAATGGCATATTGATACCTCCTTTTGCTTGGTCTATTTCACCTTTCCTTATTAATGTTTTTTTCAATGGAAGCATTGTTCACTTGAAAGCATCTCCAAGTCATCCAGATTTTGTACTCTAAAGCACATAATCGTTGCCGGATACTTCAGCTGTCTTCTTGGTTAAATACTATTGTTTTGTCTCTGGAATTTGGAATAACAATAGCGGCTGTAACTAGCCAGATACCTGCCACATAACACAGAGCCATTCCAGCAGTACCAACATATATGCCCCAGCAACCGCACCTGCATGCCCGAGCACTGCAGTAAGAACACCCCCCAGTACAAGAAAACTGCGATTGCTGCGTTCGTATAAGGGAGTGACAAGCAAGAGGATTACCAGTCCAATAACAGTCGCAGTAATCCCGCTGATGATCCCCACATGACCCATTCGGCCGCCTGGATAGACCTCATACAGCAGTGCTCCAATGTGTACCCCAAGCACAGTATTGACCACTCCACTACAGCAGATCAGCACTCCACCGATTGTCGCAATTCTCTTTGGCTTTCCGGTATTCATCATGGCATCTGGTATTCGTAGATCTTTAAGTATTTTGATGAACTGATCAACAATAGGTTTTCAAATACTCTGAGTTTAAATACTCTGAGATAACCAGCAACCCAACAACCTTATAAGCGTAGCACAAATTAAAAATTCGTGATACTATGAATCTCCCAGATTCATTCATACAGCAGGCGAAAGCCTTTCACGGTCATTTGGGCCCCTACCTTGTCCTGGGGCTCAGAATGGGTCTTCTGGCCAAAAATACGTTGAATGGTGATCCTTTTACATTGAAAGCGGAAATTCACACACAGAAAACCCCACCATGGTCTTGTATTTTAGATGGAATACAGTTTTCATCTGGGTGTACCTTGGGAAAAGGGAACATACAGGTACAGGAAGATAACGATATCTACGGAATCTTTTATAAAGATTCTCAGACTGTAAAAATTGAAATCAAAAAAGAAATTCTAGACAGTATCCCTCATATACCAAGAGAAGAACTGGAATCCTACGCACTGCAATTGGCTACACAAAAAGATAAAGATCTCTTCGACGTGATTTCATGATAGAACTGAAGAATGTTTCTGCTATTTACGAAGGAGAAAAGATACCTTCCATCAAAAACATAAACCTTACTGTGGCCAGGGGGGAGTTTGTCACTATTGTGGGTCCCAATGGTGCGGGGAAGACTACCCTTTTAGAAACTATCAATGGATTGTTGGAATCTGAAGGGAAAATTTCTGTACTGGGCATGGATCTTAGAAAGAATGGATCACAGATCAGAAAACGAATTGGGTATGTCCCCCAGGAATTCACCTGTAATAGTTTAACACCCTTTTTGGTGAAAGATGTCATCTTAATGGGCAGATTTGGAAAGATTGGTTTATTGAAATCCCCCTCTGCAGCCGATTACCAGGTGGTTCATCACACCATGGAATTCCTGTCTGTTGTATCTCTCCAGAATAATCCAGTGGGAAAGTTGTCTGGTGGGCAGCTCCAGAAAGTAATGATTGCCAGAGCATTAGCTAAAGAGCCAGATATCCTCCTTTTAGATGAACCCTTCAGTAACCTGGATTTGAAGGCTCGCTCTGATATATCTTTGAAGATATCCTCATTACATGCCCGGGGGCTAACTGTGATAATGGTGATTCATGACCGTTCTTCCATTCCTGAAACCTGCAGGAGAATCATCACCATAGAAAATGGAGAAATTACTTCTGATAAGAAACTGGAGGTGACATAATGCTGGAAAGGCTGATCATATTGGCAGTAACAGGAGCAGTGTTAACTGGTATCTCCTGCTCTTTGGTGGGCTCTTTTGTGGTGAGAATGAATTTGTCTTCTCTAGGATTCTGCATGTCCCACGCTGCCTTTGCGGGTGCAGCTTTGGGTCTGGTCCTTTCAGTAAATCCTTTAATAATGTCCATTGTGTTCTCCACCGGGGTAGCCATAGTCTTAGGACCACTGGCAGAAAAGGCCAAATTGCCCACCAACGTTATTCTGGGCATTATTTTCTCCTTAATGATTTCTTTGGGTCTCATTTTTCTCAATTTGACACCCCAGACTGCCATGAGTTCAGTAGCATTATCCATTCTATGGGGCAGTATTCTGGGCATGACTGTACAAAACGTGCTCTTTTTACTGGGGCTGACCTGTGGCACTATTTTAATATTTTTTTTGTTTTTCAAAGAATTTCAGTCCATTATGTTCTCTCGAATGTTGGCAGAGGCTTCTGGTATCAGCACGAAACCTTTTTACTACCTCATGCTGTTTTTGACAGGGGTTACCGTGGCATTCTCATTAAAACTGGTGGGGGGGCTTCTAGTATTTGCGCTGATGGTGAATCCTGCATCTTCTGCCTATCAGTTCTCTTATGATATGAAAAGAATAACTATTCTTGCCCCTTTAATCGGTGTTATCTGCTGTGTTGCTGGAATTGGTGTTTCTTTTGTGCTGGATCTACCAGTAGGTTCTTCAATTGCTGTTATTTCTTCTGTAGTTTTTGGATTATCTGTTCTGGTATCCCCAAAGAGGAAGAGAGGGTAAACCGTCAAGAAGTTGAAAAGGAAATTACGCCTCGTCCTGATGAGTGCACGTGAATAGCATCATCAGAAACCATATACCTTGATGTATGTAAAGGGTCGGAGTTGACTCTGAAGGACTATACACCAACGACCTACGAGCCTATACATTTAAATGGGGGAAATAGGTCAAAGATAGCGTGATACCATGAAAAAGCTCACTACATATGATATACTGTCTCTACTGGTTATTGGAATCTTTCTTGCGGTAATACTATTACGGTTTGATATATATCCAGTATTTGTAGATATATACTACCACATGTCTGTGGCTGTATCGTTTGAAAAGGCAGGAGGAATTGTTTTCTGGGATTTCTGGGAGTTTGCTCCAGAAGGAAGAGTCCATTTATATCCTCCGTTCTTGCACTGCATCATGTTATTCTTATCAGAATTTTCGAGTGATATAGCAGTGGGGAAGTTCATCAGTTTTGTCATGTTTCCTGCATCCCAGATTTCAGTCTGGATTTTTGCACGGGAGATTTATTCCAGAAAAACTGCATTCTATTCTGTACTGGTGTTATCATCCTGCATGGAGTATTTCAGGCTGCAGGCTATCACGTCAGCAGCTGCTCTGGTGCTGGTGTTGATGCCGTTGGTGTTTTTCGCCTTTGAAAAGAGGAAGTACATTGCTTCCAGCATACTCCTGGCTTTGTGTCTGTATACGCACGTGGGCATGGGACCTATTGCTGTAGGTTCATTTTTATTTTATGGCATATTATGCAGGGAGAAAATGAAAAAAGCAGCAAGAGTCATTGCAGTCTCTCTGCTATTGTATGCACCGTGGGGGGCGCATGAACTCATGAACATGGGAAACCTGGCTGCCAATTCTCCTCCATCGAGTGGAGCTCTTGTGGTGTTTCCGTGGATTCTGGGAATTATTGGTATAATTTTGTGTTTGAGAAGGAAAAAAGAATTTCTGATTCCGGTCTGTATATTTGTGTGCATGGTCCCCATAGCATTTTCGTACATGGGGAGGTTTACTGGACATGTTGTGCTACCTCTGGCTGTACTTTCAGGGATCACCTTATCGTATGTAGACGAGCGTTTAACTGGGAATAAGAGGGCTGTCTTTGTCATAGGTTCATTGTTGGTGTTGAGTCTGATTGCACCCACGGTGGGAATACAGTCCCAACAGGTGAGAGGTATACAGCCTCCAGACAGAGATATAGTGCAGGGTGGCGCAAGAGGGTCACTACAAAGAGGTGTACCAGGAGCACAACAACAGAGAGGTGCGCCGCAGGTACCTGTGCGAGAACAGCGCCTGATTGTAAAAATGAGGTCATTGTTAACATCTTTGTTGTTCATGCGGTCAGATTCCTATTTGACTGCCGATAACCTGAAAATGGCAGAAATTATCAGAAAAAACTCTCAAGATAATGAGATCGTTTTCATCCCGGGAGGAATCATGGGGTGTTTTGTCACAGCCACCACAGGGAGGCCGCAAATGTTTGGTATGTGGACTGAGGTGGCTGCAGATTACGAACCTGATCCTAAAGCTGCATCTGTATTTGTGATTCCCAGAGAAGGGAAAATGCCAAAAGGAGTGGAAAAAATCGAGGAGACAAACAGATGGGTGGTGTTTCGAAGCCCTCAAAAGAAAACGGTGGATATTCCAGATGCAATAGTCAGAAAAGAGATTGTTTACCTGATTATGATTGTGGCCTTACTTGGATTGATTTATGATTGCAGTCGATAAGTGCATCTGCTGGAGCCTGTAGACTGACAGGATTATGTATCACAATTGATCATCAGCGATAATGGTATTGGTATATCCGGGAATGTGGATTTTGACACTACTCAATCTCTGGGGTTACACCTCGCTAATCTTGGCAGAAAATCAATTGAATGGCAAATTTCCCTGGGAAATAGATCAGAAATTATTCAATTATCTATTGAAAATTTTATAAGCATTCACAATCATGCTGTGTAATGCATTATATTGAACTTGAGCGACCCTTTCACCTAGATCACACACTAACCTCAGGCCAGGTTTTTAGATGGCACAAAAATGGAAACGTGTGGGAAGGAATCGTCAATGACCAGTTGATCCAGATTTCTCAAAAAAGTACCATTACCTGTACCTGTGATGAACAGTTCTTGAACAATTACTTCAGACTGGATGATGACCTCGACTTGATTCTCTCTTCCATTGACAAAGATGAACACATCCATAAACCTATTAAAACTTTATATGGAATGCGATTGATTCGACAGGACCCCTGGGAGTGTCTTATTTCTTTTATTTGCTCTTCATTTAATAATGTCCCCCGCATTAAATTGATCATAGATAATTTATGTAGAGAGTTTGGTACACCATTACAGCACGGATACGCCTTTCCCACACCTGAGGCTCTAACCAGTGCATCGCTGGACCAGTTACGGAAATGTGGAACAGGATATCGTGACAAATACATAGCGGAAACAGCTCAAATTGTTGCTTCAGGGCTAGACCTTTCATCTCTCAAACGGAAATCATATGAAACAGC
>Ga0209636_10009147_pt1 | contig 10094 bp, 8 predicted proteins | sample DeeMarSWOR152_54_FD_187464 | JGI IMG/M metagenome (GOLD analysis project Ga0209636, IMG submission 187464) | Marine sediment microbial communities from White Oak River estuary, North Carolina - WOR-1-52-54 (SPAdes) (version 2) | ecosystem: Environmental > Aquatic > Marine > Intertidal zone >... | reverse complement strand
AAAGCAAAGCAAGTTAAGGTGAAGGAAATACATCTAACGAACTACCTCGATATTTTCCGTCAAATCAGCGATATTATCAATAACTCGCTTGGTGAAGATGATTTCATCGAAAGGATTTTGGACATACTTATCGCAGTCACGAAAGCACAAAGAGGGGCACTTTTTCTCTTTGACAATGGAAGAATAGCATTGGTGGCGGGCAGAAATATGGACAAACACACTATCGATGACGCAAGAAAAATGTCGAGAAGTGTTGCTAGAGAAGCAAGCAAGGGGAAAGGAATCATCTGTTGCAGCGACGTAATGGCTGATGTTCGTTTCAAGAATGCAAAGAGCGTTTTGTTAAATCAAATTCGTTCGATAGCATGTGCACCATTGACTATTGGAAAGAAGGTGCTTGGCGTTATCTATCTTGACAGCCAGGAGGTTAGTGGTCTTTTCACGGCAGAAGACGAAAAATTGCTTCGTGCTGTTGCCAATTTCGTAGCATCAACCATCGAAAAATCAAGATTATTCCGGAGAATCATGGACGAAAACATCTCCATGAAAACTGGGAGTTACCTCGAGTACGGTAACGATTATCTGTTAGGTGAGTCTCACATAATGAAGGAAATCCGTCAGAAAATAGAAAAAGTTGCTAAGACTGACGCGACGGTTTTGATAACCGGAGAAACTGGTTGTGGCAAAGGAATAGTTGCTAGACTCATTCATCAAAGCAGCTTAAGGAAGACCCATAGATTTGTATCGGTGAACTGTGGCTGTTTGCCGGAAACGCTTTTTGAATCAGAACTTTTTGGCTATAAGAAAGGTGCATTTACTGGTGCGTTCAGCGATAAGAGAGGACTATTTGAGGAGGCTCACGCTGGGACATTGTTTCTTGACGAAATCTCGAATGCACCAATCTCCACACAGGGAAAGCTTCTTGAGGTGATAGAGGATAAGAAAATGAGGCGATTAGGAGAAACAATCGAACGCAGAGTGGACGTGAGACTAATCAGTGCAACGAACCGAAATTTACAGCAAATGATTGCGCAAGCGTCTTTCCGGGAAGATTTGTTTTACAGAATAGGTGTACTTACGATTCATGTTCCTTCCCTGAGAGAACGTCCCGGTGATATTTCTATACTCTCCAATCATTTACTCGAGAAGTTCAACTCCCAAATGAATCGCAATATTCTTGGTTTCGAGAAAAAGGCATTCAAAATGATGTTGCAGTATCCATGGCCAGGTAATGTTCGAGAACTCCAAAATGCGATCGAGCGTGCTATTATATTTGCGAGCGGTGAATACATATCACTCAATGATCTTGAGATAAAAAGCGAAACACCAATGTATTCAAGAAAGGCGCAGGTTGATAAACAGGCGATTGTAAGCGCCATAGAAGCAGCTAAAGGGAACATTGTACTGACATCGAAAGTACTGGGGATTTCCCGTCGGACCTTATATCGATACATCAAAAAATACGACATAAGGGTCGCGGATTACTATTGAAATTTCAACATCTTTTACAGATTTAATTCAAACAGTGCCAGCATTTATGTGACACTACTGACACAGTTGTATACATCTACACACTTCTGTGCGCTCACAAAACCGGAGAAAATCAATAATTTTTTGATACGCAACGAGATCGTGTCATTGTATACACCTTTGAATTCGGTTATCTTGTGAAATAATGAAAAAAGCGTGATATTGCAGAACTTTTAGGTAAACAGTTCCCTGGCACAGGATTTGCTATACATATCGTAGGAGGTCTTTATGAAAAAAATCGTCACATTTGTGCTAATGCTGTTTTTCTTGAGCGCGGCATTGTTTTCGCCGATACCGAGCTTGGCTCATGCACGTGGAGTTTCGACAGTGCAGACCCCAGAAACAAATCCCGAACCACCACCACCGCCTGAAGATTAGAGATTCATAGCGTGATAATAAATAGGAAGCATGAGGGGCGGTCGGATGACCATTCGGGGCCCGTAATTTCATTCCCGCGTTGTGTTAGAGGATGTTTCTTAGGTTGTATCGTTATCAGACTGCCCCTTTATTTAGGGAAGGCAATAATGGAGATCGGAGTTGAAAATGATGGTGCGACGCAGAGGCGGTATGGAAAACATAACACCTCTTGTTGTTTTTAACGAATACTGCGGGTCTCACAAGATGCGTACCGGAAACGGATTCGCTGATTAGACTAGAACATAACAAGGAGGTGCCCAAGATCTTTATTAAGAAAATTAGAATGCAACTAGCATTATGCACGCACAAACTTCAGGCTTTGAAAATGGTCATGAGAGACAACGTTGAGTTAGTTATTATGGATATCAAAATGTGGAGCATGCATCGTCTGGAAGCGATTGCACGCTTAAGGCAGCGCAGAAGTAACATTCCCATAATAATACGCTCAGCGTACTACGCGCTGGAAAGTGATTTTATTGTCAAAACCTCCAATGTCGCGGCATTTATGGTTAAGCCAGTCGATATCAATGTCCTCAAATCCAGGGTCTTTGACCTTATTGGAGGATAGAATGTCTCTTATTGGCGAGATGCTTGTTAAGAGCGGAATCATAAACCAAAAGCAATTAGATGAGGCTCTCGACCAGCAAAAAAGGGAACAGAGAAGATTGGGTGAGATTCTGATCGATCTTGGTTACATATCAGCTAAAGAGCTCATATGGATTCTGAGCGAACAGGCTGATATGCCATTTGTTGAATTGAAACCTGAAATGCTTGATAGTGCGTTAATCAACAGATTCCCGGAGCAAATGTTGCGTGAGAATAATCTTCTGCCGCTTTACCAAACGACTGAGCGAATATATGTTGCTCTGGGTGATCCAACAAATACCGATGTAATACAGAAAGCGGAAGCACACACAACCAAAGAGATCGTTGTCTCGGGAGCTGAGGCTGGTGTAATAACCCAGCTCTTAGAGAAGTTCTACTTGACGCAAAGTATCGAGATCGTACTTGCACAAGGGAATACAGACGGCACTAACCTGAGGGTGCTTGACAATCAGGCAATAATGGAATTCACTGACGAGTCAGGCAATATTATCAGAAAAAAAGTCATGGTGAATATTGAACTCAGAATCAAAGGAAATGGCGGAGGGCAACCATGAACGAAATGCAGCGATTATTGCAGTATTCGGTGTCAGCAAATGCGAGCGACCTGCATATCAGTGCCGGCTCCCCGATTATGATAAGGGTTCACGGTGCAATGCAAAAGATGGATGGTAAGGATATTACACAAGAACGCGCAGAAAATATCATAAACCAAATACTGAGTGATGCACAGATCGAGTATTTGACAAGAGAGAATGAGATTGATTTCTCGCTTGACATTCCCGAGGTCGGGAGATTCAGGGTCAACGTATTCCACCAACGTCAGGGTCTGGGAGCGGTATTCAGAACGATACCTGATAAGATACCAACCACGGAAGAATTACATTTACCCAAGGCCCTCAGTGAATTGATCGATCTTGAGAACGGACTCATACTTGTAACCGGTCCTACGGGTAGTGGCAAATCAACAACACTAGCTTCTATGATAAGTTATATAAATGAAAACAAGGATGGACATATCATTACTATTGAAGACCCCATAGAATTTATCCACAAATCCATCAAGTGCGTTGTTAACCAGCGACAGGTTGGCACAAATACCCATTCATTCGCTAATGCCTTGAGAAGTGCGTTAAGAGAAGATCCAGATTACATACTTGTCGGTGAAATGCGCGATTTGGAGACAATATCACTGGCGTTGACTGCTGCAGAAACCGGGCATCTGGTTTTCGGGACATTGCATACCTCCAGTGCACCAAAGGCCATCACCAGAATCATTGATATTTTCCCTAACGACCAAAAACATCAGATAAGGTTGCAGGTCGCAGAATCATTGCGTTGCGTCGTTGCTCAACGGCTTTATCGGCGAAGAGACAATACTGGTCGCATTGGGGCATTTGAATTAATGATCGCGACCCAAGCAATCCGAAATCTGATTAGAGAAGACAAGATATTTCAGATTGACTCAGTGATTCAAACTGGACGCCAGATTGGCATGCAGAGCCTGGAACAATCCAAGCGGCAACTAGTGTCAGAGGGTATGCTGTCGCCCGAGTGTCTGGAGGAGCGCAGTGTTTTGTAGCAGATTATTTCTGGGAATAATACTAGAACATTCATATTACCGAAACTATCCTGTTCCTGTAGCAGCGTGTAATGTTGTTAATGCCTTCTGTGGAAATAATGGAGGCTCACGACTAGAGGTTGCTCTAATATGCCTACCGCTATAAAGGATCTAGATAACGCAGGGGCGACAATTCGCACAAGCACTGCCTACATGTCGGTGCTAGATAACAGCGAACGTACGATTCGATCACGAAGCAACGCTCGCAGAACCGAGCCAAAGCTGAAACGGCTATTTGACATCACACTATCCGTGATTGGTCTTATACTTGCTGCGTGGATATGGTTTATCATTTGGATAATGATCATCTTTGACGATGGTATGCCCGTGATCATTCGGCAACGCCGCATTGGTAAGGATGGCAAGGAGTTCGACTCATTTAAATTTCGCTCCATGGTTAAAGCCGCGCTCAATGACAGAATCAATAATCAGGCGATCGAGCATGACGGCCGCGTGACGAGAGTTGGCCGATTCCTGAGGCGAACGGCGCTCGATGAGTTACCTCAATTGCTTAATATACTAAAAGGCGACATGAGTTTCGTAGGCCCCAGGCCCTTACTGTCAAATGAAGTCGAAGTCAGTGGCGATCCTGAAGATACCGATATTAAGGCTATCACCGGTTATGCTGCCAGAACCGCAATTCGCCCCGGACTCACGGGTGTTGCTCAAATCTTTGCACCGCGCGATATTCCCAGAAAATACAAATTCAAGTATGACCTCTTGTATATGAGAAAAATGAGTTTTCTGCAAGACCTTGCACTTATTATGATATCATTCTTGATAACCCTGAGCTGTGCATGGGAAAAGCGCACTGACAAGCTTTCTATGTTGAAAAGAGATAGATGAACCTATGATAATATATAAGCGTCGTCGATGGCGCACAGTCGGATCATATGAGTCCGCGTATTTGATGAAAAAGAAGACACAGGCGAAGATGTCCTTGTGCTAACGATGAACCGCTTAGTACGAAATTCTCTTGCTGTATCTGTGCGACCTCGCGGAAATTTAGAATTAGCTAGTGGCATCAACGTAGAAGGTTCCCGGAATACAAGGTCGCCCGGACAAGTTGATGTATCGGGATATAATTTTGAGAATGGGGTGAAACAGTATGAATGAGCATGTCAAGCAGGCAATTCCCGGATTTGAAAAGACTATAGGAAGAAACCCCGCTAACTTTAATACCTAGTAATATGAGATCTTTCCTGGAACATTTGGAAAAAATATTCGAGTTTGTGTTGAAAGAAACTGCGCCTGAGAACATGATTGACGTTCTCCAGGGAAAAATTAGAGATATGACTGAATCCTATGGGATATTACGTGATACTGAAAATTTCATTGCCTATTTCAAATGTCTTCTTTCTATTTCACATATTCCGAAAAAAATAGAGTTTGGACGTGACCTGGTTCGGGCATTTATCAATCGTACCTGTACTGGGTTAACCAATGACTCACTTGATTATCGAATCGAACAGCTTTATGAATATGTGGAAGATAAAATAGGTGAGGGTAATGAAATCACGGAAGAATGTCTCAATGAAATGGTTGAAGAAATGAATAAAATGAGGAAACCCACTCTAGAAAGAGTCATGGAGCGTGTCCGAATTGCCACGATATTGAAATGGTTACAAGGACCGCTAAATGATCGTTTGTCGCATGAACTGCAGGATTGTGTAATATTTCTTGTGGCAGTATATGCCCAATACAAGAAAAATCTATTGACCAATGTCGAATGGCAGCCATGTCAAGTTTCGGCAGAAGATGTAAATATACTTGTTAGTGAATATCGGATTTTTGAGATAGCAGTCATTGAAGCACTGCAGACCGTCCGAGACGCACGGGCAGCAAATCCGGATTTAAGTAGGTACGAAGAGCAGTTTCAAATCGTGCTTTCGAGCCTTGATAATTTAGCCAAATTGGAAGAAGCAGGTAAACTTGCTTCTTTTGATTCATTTAAGGATAGGTTGATTGTATCAACTGCATTGATCTATATTCAGGATGATTTCATCCAAAAAGACGCAGAATTGAAGAAACTCATCCAGTTGTTCGTTTCACTGTATTTCAAATATCGGGACAAACGTCATAAATTAGACATGAGTGTCAAATCGAACAGCAAGCTGACTCATAGAGAGAAATAGCAGGATATACACATCGCTGTTGTCTGAAAGATGCAGAAAGGTCAGGTTACAAAAAAAACGAGCTGACTACGATAAGTTTTAACAATTAGGATAATTCTGTCCCTCATCCCGCCTTGCGATCTGGTTGCGTATTCACCATCGATTGATTCAACACCTTATATTGCCACATGGCTGACTGGCACCCAGGTGGATTGCGTGTCGCAAAGAAGACTTAGGATGACCGTCCGGCGGATAATTTTGTCAACAGTTAAGATTTAACCCATTTCGTTGCTGTCCGTAATCTATTGACTTGGAAGGATGTGGAGATAGAATAGAGAATGGCTGAACTACAGGAAATCCTAAAGAAGAGGGTAGCAATTCTCGATGGTGCTACAGGTACCAACCTTCTCGGTGGCAGTTTAAAACCAGGAGAATCTCCGAGCGTGCTCAATATTAGAGATAGGAATAAGGTGCTTGGGTTGCAGAAGGATTATGTTGCGGCTGGTGCCGATATCATCCTTACCAATACGTTCAGTGCGAATAGACATAATTTCAGCGGGGCTATGTTAGGTAAGGTCATCCTTAGCGGTGTGGTATTGGCCGCCCGCGCGGCAAAGAAGAAGATGATTCTAGGTGATGTTAGTCCACTCGGTGATCTAATCAAACCTTATGGCGTGAAGGATTTCGAAACCGCAGTGAATGACTACAAGGAGATATTCCAGATTTTCAGTAGCGTTAAGTTAAGAAAATTCTTGTTTGAGACTTTCACATCGATCATCGAGGCGAAAGCAGCGTTCTTGGCAGCACAACAATACGCAACAGAAATATACGTTTGTTTTTCATTTCAGGATAGCGGCCGGACAATCATGGGGGACACGCCGGAAGCGGTTGCGGTCACTTTTGAAGCGCTGGGCGCCCACGGGGTGGGGGTGAATTGCTCGTCTCCGGATGTAGTCGTTGAAGCAATCCAGAGAATGGCGCGAGTGGTGCAAATTCCCCTCATTGCTAAGCCGAACGCAGGACATGTGACAATCAAAGATGGTGTCGTTCACAATTCCATGTCCGAATCAGAACTGGCGAAGTACTTCAAGAAATTTGTACGGGCGGGTGCAAATATGGTTGGTGGTTGTTGCGGCACGACATCTGAATACATCAGGGCAATCGGGGCGAAGAAAACAAAGCCAATACAACGCAGAGTGAGGAAATTGTTTTGGTTAACCAGCCCCTCGAGAACAATCAATATCGACGGAAAAAAGACGCTGGTTGTGGGTGAGCGTTTGAATCCGTCGGGACGCAAGAAGTTGCGGGAGAGTCTCAAGCGAAAGGATTACCACGTGTACGGAACAGAGGCAAGTGCGCAAGAAAAAGCTGGTTCCGATGCCCTGGATGTTAACGCTTTTGTAGATGTACTCGACGAGGCGGACACGCTAAGTAACGCGGTTTGCGAGGTCATCAAGAACAGCAGTCTGCCACTATTTATCGATACCCAAGACTACAAGGCAGCTGAAACTGTATTACGTTTTTACCCCGGAGTAGGTGTATATAACTCGGTACCTGCACGGCGCGAGGCACTAGTGAAGTGGTTGTCCATGATACGCCGCTATGGTTTCAAGACTGTCGTATCATTGATTGGCAAAAGAATACCAGAGAATAGCCGAGAACGCATGCGCAATGTCGAGCTCACGCTAAGTGTTGCTAAGAAGTTGAAATTCCCGACGGATGATTTGATTTTTGATCCATTGGTATTTCCCGTTGCCACCGAGCAAAAGCAGATCGTTCACACGTTGGAAACGATGTCGAGACTACACCGTATGGGACTGAAAACAATTCTCGGTGTTTCTAACATATCTTATGGATTGCCTAATCGTTCTTTGTTAAATGCAGCATTGACTACGGCTGCGGTGAAAAAGCATGCAACGTGCCTTATCTTAAATCCTTTGGATGAACACGTAATCGGTGCGGTTAACTCATCCATGGTTCTGTTCCAAAGCATGGAACTAACTAAATTTATCCATAGATTTCGTGCAGCGAAAAGCACTAAGGAGTCGGCAGACGATCTAATGAGCGCAATTGTGCACGGTAATGTAGAGGTTGGAACACGTCGAGCAAAGGAATTACTAGAAAACGGTATGGGCGTACAGGAACTAACCGAGCAACATCTGGCCAAAGCGTTGGAAATGGTCGGCGAGTATTACGAGCAGGGTAGGTTTTTTGTACCTGATTTACTAAAGGCGGCTGAGGTTGCTCAATCGATTCTCAATGTGGTTAAACCCTATATGCCGATAGGTGCTAAGTATGGGAAGATTGTTGTCGCTACGGTCAGGGGCGATATTCATGATATAGGAAAGAACATAGCAGCGATGATATTTGAGTCTGCTGGCTATAAGGTTGTTGATCTAGGTAAGGATGTCGCCACTGCTACTATTGTGAAAGCAGTACTCAAGTTCAAGCCCGAATTCGTGGGTCTGAGCGCATTATTGACGACGACCATGGCCGAGATGGAAAACGTGGTGAAGGCATTGAGGCAGGCAGGGTTAAAGACAAGGGTAATAATCGGCGGACCGAACGTCAGTAATGGATATGCGCAGAAAATCGGTGCGTTTGGCGCGGCGCGAAATGCCTTTGAAGGATTGCGATTGGCGAAAAGTAGAAATCGTGCTACGCGATAAACTATCAAAGAAAAAAATCATTACCTTAGAAATATTATTGCCAATATCGTTTTCAATCGAGGGACTACTGGATGAATTGAGAAGTGTACAGCCCTTTATTGATGCAGTGAATATTCCCTCAAACCCGCTAGGTAGGCTGCGTCCGGATCCTTTGTCTTTCGCCCATATCATACAAGAAAGCATTAATGTTGAAACAATACCGCACTTTGTTGCCCGCCATCTTACATTACTTGGATACGAGAGTCGACTGCTTGGGGCAAAAGCTTTGGGCATCAGTAATATTCTCTGTGTGACAGGTGATTTGCCGTCAGAGGGGCGTAGTGCGTTTGAATTGGATTCTTCGCGACTCTTGGCGATTGCGAAAAATCTGGGTCGGGGGCAGACATCAGCACGCAAGAATATCGAGCCTATTGATTTTTGCTGTTGTACCAGTTTTAACCCTAATGTTCCAAATATCCAGGGCGAATTTATTAAAGCTGCATCCAAGTATCGAGCCGGTGCTGAGATTTTCTTCACGCAACCCGTATTCGCACCGAATTGTGCCATAAGTGTGTTCAAGGAATTCAGAGTGCGCTACAAGGAGGCCCGACTTATCGCCGGGCTATCCTTCTTGTATACAAAGAAGAGGGCTTTTTCTCTGATGAAATTCTTGGGTATTCCTTATGAATACATTGCCCGCCTCGAGGTTGAAGATGAAGGCAAAATCCTACTCTCAACAGCAAAGAAGATTATTGATTATGTCGATGGTTTTTATGTAATCACTATCGGTAAGTACCGTGCCGCCGCGGGTTTCCTCCAGAAACTCAGAGCACTATTGGGGTCAGACTTCGAAATTCGAAATTAATGGAACAGAGTCGGGGACAGGCATGCACTTTTGCACTTTTCACTAAAGGGATCTTGCCGACAAAGCATCAGCTGACAGACTATAGCAAGTTGGTTCTGTCACGATCGATGGATTTACTGATTTACAGCTTTGTGCCTATGGCGTCAGGCGTAGCGCGTTCGTGCTCCCGGGTTAAAACATCTCTTCATCTTCAAATTCCTCTTGTTGTTCTCCACGCTCTCGTTCCGGTTTATACCGGTTAAAATTAAATGCAAGCGCGAATATTACGACGGGTGCTTTACGCGAGAACTCCGTGT
>Ga0209636_10009146_pt1 | contig 10096 bp, 6 predicted proteins | sample DeeMarSWOR152_54_FD_187464 | JGI IMG/M metagenome (GOLD analysis project Ga0209636, IMG submission 187464) | Marine sediment microbial communities from White Oak River estuary, North Carolina - WOR-1-52-54 (SPAdes) (version 2) | ecosystem: Environmental > Aquatic > Marine > Intertidal zone >... | reverse complement strand
TCCCAAGAATTGCTCTTCCACAGCTTTCATGTTATCTTCCCAAAGAGCTTTCTCTTTCACGAGAGAGGTATTCTTTTCCCTGGTATCGCTCCAATCGGTGAATTCGTTTATTGCATAAATAATCTGTTTTGTCAGAGCATGGTGGTCAGAAATCGGAAAAAGAAATCCATTCTTTTTGTCTTCTATCCATTCCCGGTTTCCCGGAATATCGGTCACCACGGGAATAAGCCCCAAAGCCATCGCCTCCAAAAGGGAAACGGAGGTGGAGTCAGAGAGAGAGGAGGATATGTATATGTCAGAATTTTTATAACAATCTATTAAATCCTTTCGTGATAGCTCCCCCTTGAACTCCGCATATTCTTCCACTTTCAAATCTCTAACCGCTTTCATCAATCTGTTCTTTTGTGATCCCTGGCCCACGATTACAAATTTTACTTTTTTCTCGGCTTGTTTTATCACCAAAGGAACAGCTTTTAAAAGCGTAGCGAGATCATAAACCGGCTCCAATCTTCTGTTGCTTAAGATGACAAAAGTCTTGTTCTCATCCCGGTAAGACAAATCAGACTTTCTCTTCTCACCCTCAAGAACCAGCTCCCTGTCAACCCCCATAGGATTTTGGATCACCTTCTTTTTCTCCACGCCTAGATCCAAAACCGCTTGAGTCAAGACTTTCGCATCCGTAGTAACCAGGTCTGCTTTGCTCAAAACATATTTTGCCCTGAGTTTATGCAGAAAGGATTTTTTAGGTGAGATCAATATATCTGATCCCCAGGTGGAGACCACCAGAGGGTGCTGTCCCAACAAAGCTCCGATTAGCCCATAGCTGGGGACAAAATGAGCATTGATCAAGTCAGGCTTTATCTCTTCTGCAATTTTCTTGACTTTGCGAACGGATAAAGGATACTTCAAAAAGGAAGGAAGGATTTTGGATTTGATGAAAAATTCCTCAGCTTTGGTTGGAGCCCCTTTTTCCAAAGAGATCAGAAAACACTGGTGTCCTTCGTCAACAAAGTAGTCCACCCATCTTTTGGTATGATAAGCCCTAACATCGGAAAGGAAAAGAATTTTCATTCTTTGGATTTCAAGTCTGGCTTTGTGAGAAAAGTGAGGTTGCCTGCGAATCCAATCCCGTTGTTGCGCAACCTGAAGGTTGCGGCTACATTTTCTTATTCTCGGATGACGGCAATCTTCCCCATCGCCTTATCGCCTGAGGGATCAGTAACGAAGAAGAGATATATTCCTCCCGAGACTAACTCTCCGGCTTCATTCCTCCCATCCCATTTGTCCCCAGAGTCGATCTCTCTCACTAATTCCCCTGCTACCGTGTATATTCTGATCTTTGCCCGATATGGTAATTTGTCAAAGGTGAGCTTCTCCCTCCCCTCTCTTATTACAAAGGGATTGGGATAAGGGGTCACTTCTGATAAGTCCTTAGCGGGTGCAATGCCCGATTCATATCGGGAAAGCCCATTTGTGGTCCCGATCCATACCTCTCCGGTCTCATGGTCGATTTTTATTGCCTTGATTTCGTTATCACAGATCTTGCTGTTGAAGGTGGTGAAAACATACTCGAATTGACCTCGACTGTTTATCATCCCCAATCCATTTTGGGTTCCAATCCATTTGTTATTTCGTCCATCCACAGCGATGACGTCTACCTGAGGTCCCAAAGGTTCAGGCAAAACCACCCTTCTGAATCTTCCCCACTCCAAATCCAGCGTATCCAATCCTGCGCTGGTTCCTACCCAAAGGGTGCCATTCTTATCCACCTCCACAATCCTAACCGTATTTGACGAAAGGTGATCTTCCGTCTCAGTATAATGCGTCACCCTATCATCGGCTTTGTCTTCCACGGTCCAGTTATAATTGTAATCCAAAAGCCCTTCACCCCGAAAACAAATATAGAGATGTCCCTGGTTGGCTTTCACCTTCCACATGAGGAGTGAGTTTATCCCATCATCTTCATAATATATCAAGAAGGTATCCTTGGATGCAGGAACGCACAACACTCGGGTGGCATCCAAAGCTTCCCAGTTGGGGAACCAGCGATTGCCCATCTCATCCACGGCTATATCGCTCACCACCACATAGTCAGGATCGCTGGCTATCCCTTTAAGGGGACTGTTTTTCTCAGTATATCTGAACCAAGTCGTATCCTCCCAGTTCATTTTAATCACTCCGCCACCCCAGCTTGAAAACCATATGTTGTTTTCTTTATCCTTTTCTACGGCGACTATGCGACGCGTGGGCATTTCTGGAACCGATGAAAGTGAGGTCCACTGCGAGCCGTCAAAATAAGATGCTCCACCGATCTCATTGGCACACCACAACTTGCCTTCAGCATCTACTTCCATATCCCAAAAGAGATTTTCGGGAGGTCCATCTATGACATAATTTTTCCATTGATTCCCCTTATAACAAGAGATTCCCTTTCCCGCGGTTCCAACCCATAAAGACCCGGACTCATCCATCACCACCGAAGTAAGATTAGCGGTTGAAAGACCTGTGTTAGAAAGATGAGACCAAACTCCATCCTCATGGATGTATATTCCTCCATTGGTGCAGGCAATCAATCTACCATTTGCATATTCAAAATCCCTAACTGCACGATTTTCCAATCCAAATGAATTCCAGGAAGAATCAACAGGGTTAAACTTAAAGACCCCCCTTCTCGTCCCGATCAGAACCTCGCCTTCCACATCCGTTACGGTGTAAACGTAATCGTCAGTCAAACCCGGAGACCTCTCTTTAACAAACGAGGTCCAATTAATGTAGTCCATGAGATTGACTTTGCGGTAGTCTTTGGGAGCAAAAGCTACCCCCTTTTCAGTTCCGACCCAGATTTTATCCCCTACCAGATGTATGCTGTTAACATCAGCCTCCACATTCAAAAGCTCTCCCAAACGCTTATATGTTTCAGTGATTTCGCCATGTGGCGGCTTATCCGGATTAAAGACGCTCACCCCCACGTCTGATCCTACCCACAATATTTCTCCGTCTGCCACTATTTCTCTAATGGAAAATGTCTTTTCACCAGAGACAAAGGTGTAATATACATCCCAATAGTTTTCTTTCGAATCATATTCATTTAAGGTGCCGTTTGAGGATCCTAACCATAGATTTCCACTTGAATCAAGGGCAACTGAAGATAAATAGTTTCCGCCTAAACCATCCACGTTGGTCAGCTGGCTTATGCTGTCATTTTGAGTATCCAGCACCGCCACTCCACCAGTGGTGGCACACCAGAGTTCACCATCCTTCAGAGTCACTTCCTGAATGTGGTTTTTGTTGGTGTAAGTGGTCCAGTCGCCGATCCCAGCAAAACCAAGCTTGAAAAGAAGGACTGAAAAGATAAAAGCCAAATAGATTTTCTTCTTCATAATTTTGGAAATTATCTGTATCGTATCAGTGAGCAAAACAGGCGCACAGAGTTTTTTTATTCTATTCTATTTTCCCCTCACCCTTCCCTCTCCCCTGAGGGGAGAGGGTTCATTCTGAAAGCTTAGGGAGAGAAGGGAACTTCATATCAGAAAAATATACATTTGCATTATTTCTTAGGCTTTTTTCTAATCAAAGATGCCAATATTACAAAAAAACTAACCAAAAAGCATCCCTGAGCAAACCAATCACCATGCTTGGTGTAAAAAGTCTCCTTCAGCTTTAAAGGTATCCGATCGGTTACCGTGGTCCTGACAAAAATTTTCGTCGCATTTTTCACCCGCCCAGAAGGGTCGATGAACATGGAAACCCCGGTATTGGCACAGCGGGCGATTGAGATTCGGTTCTCGATTGCTCGAAACACTGCAATCTGAGCATGTTGAAAAGGTCCGGCAGTTTTTCCGAACCAGGCATCGTTAGTAATATTCACCAAAAACTCCGCTCCTCTGTTGACGAAACTCCTCACTAAAGCCGGATAGACGGACTCAAAGCAAATCAAGGTGGCAAATCCCCCTTTGGGTATATGAAAAATAGTAAGGTTCTTTCCCGAAGAAAAATCTGATTGTCCCAGCTGAACCTTGTCTGAGATACGAAGCTTTTCATCATAAGGAATCTTTTCGCTGAAGGGAACAAGATGTATCTTATTGTAAATCTGGGGATAGCTTCCTTTGGGTTTAAAAAGAAAGGCAGAGTTAAAATACGAAAACCTCCCTTCCGTGTTAACCTCATAATCGTTGGTCCCCACCAAAAGAGGGATATTTAAGCTTTCCGAGGTTTTTTGGATTTTGTTGATATAGACCGATTCGGAAGCCAAATAGCAGGGAGCAGCAGTTTCTGGCCACAGGATCAAATCCAGATCTTCTTTGGTCGCCTCCTTGCTCATGCCTATGAAAGTCTGGATGTTATAATCCAAAAATCTCTCGTCCCATTTCACTTCTGGTTCGATATTTCCCTGGAGCAACGCTATCTTGATATTTTCCTTCTCGATCTTTTCAAGCATAACCGCTCTCAAGACACGGGATTCGTGCCAGCCGTAAATATAAGGCAAGATGATTAAAATGGCAAAGATCGAAATCCCTAAAGCAATTCCTTTCTTATGTTTGAGGCTAAGATAAATTATCAGATTGAGGCAAACGATCCAAAATGAGACCGCATAATTCCCAGCAAAGGAGGCGTATTGAATCAAATTTAGGTAATATGTTTGGGTATATGCTAAATTAAGCCAGGGAAAGGAGATTTCAGTCAAAGATCTCACATATTCCATGGCTACCCAAAGGAAAGGCAGGAATAAGAAAGAGCCCTTTCCCCACTTTCTCTGCATCAACGCATAAAACCAAGTCAAAAACGCGGTATATAGACAAAGAAGCAAAATGGCAGCAACAGTCCCAGGAACAGTTGCCCAGCCGATCCAAAAGAGCAGAAGAGAGTTTGAAATCAGCCCGAAGACGTAGCCAATCTTGAAGGCATCGAAAAGCTTTTTACCCTCCAAGGCAAAAATTAAAGGCACCAGGGCAAAATAGATCACAAAACCAAGGGGCAATGGAGGATAAGCCAAGCTCATCAAGAACGCTGAGAATATGACTAAGAACCAATCTTTTTTCAGCATAAACAACCTGGTAAGGGCTCTGAAAAGCTGCGCGAAGAGGATATCCTGGAGTGTTCACCTTCAGGTGAACTCAGTAAAGATTTTTTCATAAAAAACAATTTGTCGGGCAGTTCGTCTACTACTCACAGCCCGACCTACAAGTCTTGTGAATATTAATTCTGAATTTTGAACCTTCATTATGTTATCAGATTTACTCCCTCCATCTCCTTAGGTTTTTCTACGTTCATCAGATATAAAATGGTGGGAGCCACATCCGCCAGCCTTCCGTCGGATCTCAAACTTCCTTTAAAATCATCCATTATCAAAGCAAAGGGAACCCGGTTCGTGGTATGAGCGGTGAAACTCTCACCACCCTCCAAATCTATCATCCTCTCCGCATTGCCGTGATCTGCTGTGACCATTGCGATTCCCTTAACCTCTTTAACTGCGCTTATCACATTGCCCACACACTGGTCTACTGCCTCGATAGCCTTGACCGCAGCGGAAAGGACTCCCGTGTGACCCACCATGTCTGGATTGGCATAGTTGAGCACACAGAAATCATATTTTTCTGATTTGATTTCCTTGACCACCTTTTCGGTTACCTCATAGGCGCTCATCTCCGGCTTTAAATCATAAGTGGGAACTTTGGGCGAAGGTATAAGAATTCGATCCTCCCCTTCAAACGATTTCTCTTCTCCTCCATTAAAGAAGAAAGTAACGTGCGCATATTTCTCAGTTTCCGCTATGCGCAGTTGTTTTTTCCCTTCTTTGCTTAAAACCTCACCTAAAATATTGATCATCCTGATTGGAGGGAAAGCGACTCTGGTCTTGAGCTTTTCGTCATATAAGGTAAGATTGACCAAATCTATCGTCATGTTATCCGGTCTTGGAAACTCTTTGAAAGCCTCATCGGTCAAAGCGTAAGAAAGCTCTCTGGCTCTGTCTGCCCGGAAATTAAAAAATATCCCCACATCGTTTCTCTCAATCCTTCCTATTGGTTGATTTTTATCATCATTGACTACGATGGGAACCACAAATTCATCTGTGGTTTGGTTGTTATAGGATTCTTTTATGGCACCTATTATATCATTGGTCTGATTTCCCTTGCCGTACACCATAGCTTGATAAGCCTTTTGGACCCTTTCCCATCTTTTGTCCCGGTCCATGGCATAATATCTGCCGGCTACCGTAGCTAATCTGCCGATCCCATATTCTTTAAATTTATCCAGCAGTTGCTGGATGAACCCCGCTCCACTTGTTGGCGAAGTATCTCTCCCATCCAAAAAGGCATGCACCAAAACCTTTTCCACACCTTTCTCTTTAGCCATCCTTAAAAGAGCGTAGAGATGATTTAAGGAACTATGTACACATCCATCTGAGACTAAACCAAGAAGATGGAGGCTTGCGCCTCTTTTATTAACCTGCCCCATGGCTTCGATTAAAACTGAATTCTCGAAAAACGTCTTATCTTGAATAGACTTGTCGATGCGGGTTATTTCCTGATAGACTATTCTTCCGGCACCAAGATTAAGATGCCCTACCTCGCTGTTTCCCATCTGTCCTTCGGGCAAGCCCACGTCCAATCCAGCGGCACCCAGAGTGGTGTAAGGATAGATTCTAAAAAGTCTATCTACATTTGGCTTCTTTGCTTGGGCAATGGCATTCCCCTCTTTGTGGGAGTTCAGTCCATAGCCATCCATTATGAGAAGTAGAATCATAAGATAACTTGCAAAAAGGTTTTTGAAAGTTTACGTTAAGATTTTAAAAATTGATGGATCATTACTTCGTGAAGCTCGTTTATAGGTTACGAAGTTGGTATCGATGGTCGAAGTTTGTCTTTCGAAGCTCGTCCCGAACTTCAAGCTTAGATAAACGAGTCTCAATACGAGCTTCACCACTGAAAAACCAGGACGATTACTAAACTTTGTTCCTAATCAATTACCCATCTCCCCAAAGAAACAGAGGGGGTGAACTCTTGAAAAGTCCACCCCCAAATATTCTTGATCAATGTCGGTAAAAATGATCCGGGAAGATGATTCATCTCTTCTTGGCTCTCTTGGGCTTCATTAACTCACCACAGCACATCAAACGAGTGGCACCAATTCCTCGCTTGCTTATGGTCACCTCCATCCCGCAAGGGACACAGACATAGGTTTTCTTTGGTTTTCTTGCTGGTGCTTTCTTGGTGGTCTTCCTAACAGGTCTCTTAGCCGCTTTCTTCTTCTTTGCCGGCATGATTCACCTCCTTTAGGTTTAAAGGTCTACGGTTTTGAGAACTTTGTTTACAACTACGACCGAACTTTGCACAGTGTTCAAATAACGAACACGAACCAAATTAGAAACCCACAGTTTTTTTGTCAAGAAAAAAATCGCCAATAGCGCAGAAGCCAAATCAGAATCACCCACTTTTTGAAAAAAGATTAGGTGCAGCCCAAAAGAGAAGATATAGGATTGATGCTCCTCATATTGTTCAAAAATCCTCATGTGTATTAGACAAATAGTTAGTCATTACGACATTTTTCAGGCAGATTTTTCTTGACAACTCAGAAAAGTTTTATTATCAATTGAGTAAGCAGTAGTCTTTTTTTCACGAAAGAAATTCAAGATGAGATGCCTGTATTTTCTCTAACTCCATGCCTCGGAGGCCTTATGCGTTATCCAACGATCATTCTCTGTGCTGTCATTGTTGTCTTCCCTCTCTACCAGGCGCAAGCAAAAATCATTCACCTCCCTGGTGATTCTTCTACCGTTCAGGCAGGTACAAATGTTTCTTTCGATGGTTATACCCTGTTTGCGCCGATGAGGTCTACAACTACCTATTTGATCGATAACAGCGGGGAAGTCGTTCACACCTGGGAGAGTGGCTACAAACCCAGACTATCTGTGTATCTGCTTGAAAACGGAAATATTCTTCGTACAGCTTTTCTGGGGTCCAATCCAACCTTCCCTGGTGGTGGAGCGGGTGGAGGTGTGGAGGAAATTGATTGGGACGGAACCGTCGTGTGGGATTTTGAATATTCGAGCGATCAGTATTGTCTGCATCATGATGTTGAGATGTTACCGAGCGGAAATATCCTAATGATTGCCTGGGAATATAAAACCGCCGCCGAAGCCATTGCCGCAGGTCGTAATCCTGACTTGGTGACAACCAAACTGTGCCCGGACCATATTATTGAAGTCGAACCAACCGGTGCAACCGGCGGCAATATCGTTTGGGAATGGCATGTCTGGGATCATCTGATCCAGGATTATGATTCCACCAAACAAAACTATGGTGTTGTGGCAGATCACCCTGAACTGGTCGATATCAATTTTGTAGTTCAAGGTCCGTATCTTCTATGGGACTGGAACCACACAAACTCCGTTGACTACAACCAAGAGTTTGACCAGATCATATTAAGTGTTCACGCCTTCAGTGAGATTTGGGTGATCGATCACAGCACCACCACCGAGGAAGCTGCAGGCCATACTGGGGGGAACAGTGGAAAAGGCGGAGATATTCTTTACCGGTGGGGTAACCCTCAAACTTATGGTGCCGGGAGTGCAGGTGATCAGAAGTTTTTTAAGCAACATGATGCTAAATGGATTGAGCCGGATCACCCGGGAGAAGGGAACATTCTGGTCTTCAACAACGGCCTGGGACGCCCGGAGGAAGAATATTCTTCTGTGGATGAGATCGTGCCTCCTGTAGATTCCAACGGCACCTATTACCTGGCCCCAGGTTCTGCCTACGGACCAGAAAACCAGACATGGATATATACGGCTGAAAATCCGGGTGACTTTTATGCAGACAGAATTTCTGGCGCCCAGAGGCTTCCCAACGGAAACACACTTATCTGTGACGGTCCACATGGTGTTTTCTTTGAAGTAACCCCGGAAGAAGACATTGTCTGGGAGTATGTCAACCCGTTTCCAAACCCCGATCAGAATAACACGTTCAAAGTCCATCGCTACGCACCGGATTATCCCGGGCTGGAGGATCTATTTGTCAATCACGGCGATGCCAATGGCGACGGGGTGATCAATTCAGCTGACGTTGTGTATTTGATAAATTACCTCTTCAAAGGTGGACCTGCTCCCGAACCTCTTCAGGCTGGCGATGTCAATTGTGATGAGATCATCAATAGTGCTGATGTGGTTTATTTAATCAACTATCTGTTCAAAGGTGGACCGCCGCCATGCGAACCGTAGAACGAAAACGATAGACTATTACGTAATCTCCAGGAGGTCTTATGCGTTACCTAACTATCATTTTCTGTTCTGTCCTTGTTCTCTTTTCTCTCCAACAGACACAGGCAAGGATCATCTACGTCCCCGCTGATTCGTCCACTATCCAAACGGGTATCAATGGTGCAGTTGATGGAGATACTGTTCTGGTGGCAAGAGGACATTATTATGAAAGGATAAATTTTCTGGGCAAAGCCATCTTGGTCGCCAGCAACTTTATCTTTGATAATGACACCACCACCATTGATTCCACCATCATAGATGGGGATACTGCCGTTGTGGGGGTAAGTGATACCGGAAGTGTGGTTATTTTTTGTAATGGAGAGGATTCTACCTCAGTCCTTAAAGGGTTTACCATACAAAATGGTATAGGAACGTTTCCTGATTATCGCTGGGGTGGCGGAATCTACTGCTATTACTCACCTACCATCACCAACAATGTTATAACCGGCAACTCTGCTTACTTCGGCGGCGGGATCTACAGCTATTGGTTAACGCCTGTCATCAGAAACAATACTATAAGCGGGAACTCTGCCGACCGTGGTGGCGGAATCGCCCGTTACCAAGGCTTTGGTCCGGGGGTCGTCATTAGCCATAACACCATAAGCGGAAACTCTGCTGACCGTGGTGGTGGAATTTCCTGCTGCGGGAGTGGCCTGCCTGCCATCAGCAACAACACCATAAGCGATATCTCTCCCTACCCGGCTAGCGAATCCTTGTGCCACAGCTCCGTCTCTACCATAAGTAATAATACGATAACCGACAACTCCGCCATCACTTATGGAGGAGGAATCCACTTCGACATTACCGCGCCTCACACAGGCAGCAAAACTGCAGCCGACA
>Ga0209636_10009145_pt1 | contig 10096 bp, 12 predicted proteins | sample DeeMarSWOR152_54_FD_187464 | JGI IMG/M metagenome (GOLD analysis project Ga0209636, IMG submission 187464) | Marine sediment microbial communities from White Oak River estuary, North Carolina - WOR-1-52-54 (SPAdes) (version 2) | ecosystem: Environmental > Aquatic > Marine > Intertidal zone >... | reverse complement strand
TTCTTTTTGCAGGGTAATTGGTTTTTGTCCAACTTATGGAAGAGTTTCAAGATATGGGCTAATAGATTATGCAAATAGTTTTGATAAGATTGGACCAATGGCTAAGAGTTTTAAAGATATTGCTTTAATGTTAAATATTATTGCTGGTTTTGATTCAAATGAAAGCACTAGCTTAAAAGAGCCTGTAGATGATTATGAAAAATTTATTAGCAAAGATGTTAAAGGAATGAAGATTGGAATCATTAAAGAAGCTTTTGGAGAAGGAGTCGATGAAGAAATTAAGACTAAAATTTGGGATAGTATTAAGACATTAGAAAGTAAAGGTATGAAATATGAAGAAGTTTCATTACCAACTGTTATGAAATATGGTGTTTCTGTTTATTATCTGCTTGCAACTGCTGAAGCTAGTACTAACTTAGCAAAATATTGTGGAATGAGATATGGTGCTGAAGAGAATATTGAAGGTGGATTTAATGAATATTTTTCTAAAATTAGAAGTGCTAATTTAGGAAAAGAAGCTAAAAGAAGGATTATGTTGGGGACATTTGCAAGAATGGCTGGTTATAGAGATGCTTATTATATTAAGGCTGCAAAAGTTAGAACTTTGATTATTAATGAATACAAAAAGGCTTTCAAAAAATTTGATGTTTTAGTAAGTCCAACTGCTCCTATTTTACCACCTAAGTTTAAGGATATTGAGAAATTGACTCCTTTACAGAATTATATGGCAGATATTATGACTGTTGGACCTAATTTAGCTGGAATTCCACATGCAAGTATTCCTGCTGGTTTTTCTGGAAAATTACCTGTTGGTATGATGTTAGTGACTGATCATTTGCAAGAAGGTAAGTTGATACAGATTGGAGGCGCTTTGGAATGAAAATTGTATTGGCTTCAAAATCACCAAGAAGAAAAGAAGTTTTAGAAAAACACGGTTATGATGTAATTATAGATGTGAGCAATGTTGATGAGAATTCAGCTAAAAAGAAAGATGTTAAAGAACTTGTTATGGAATTAGCTAAATTAAAAGCTCAAACTGTTGCAAAAAGACATAAAGATACTATAATTGTTGCTGCAGATACCTTAGTTTATTTTGAAAGAAAAGAACTCGGACAACCAAAAGATGCTCATGAAGCTGAAGAAATGATAAGAAGATTGATTGGAAAAACTCATGAAGTTTACAGCGGAATATGCATTATTAATACTTCTAATAGTGAAGTTATGCAGGATTTTGATCTCTCAAAGGTTAAATTAAAGAAAGTTTCTGACGAGACTTTAAGGGAATACATTGCATCTGGTCAATATAAAGGGAAAGCAGGAGCATATAATATTAATGATCCTGAATTTGAAAATTTTATTGATAATGTTAAAGGTAGTTATTTTAATGTGATGGGTTTGCCTATTGAGAAAGTTGAAAAAATGATAGATAAAGCTGTTGCAAAAGTAAAATGAATAAGGAAAAATATGTTAAGATTTGTCCAAAATGTGGAAGTACAAACATCAGAATACCTCCTGCTGGAATGGATGTAAAGATGACTATTCGAGATTATTGCGAAGATTGCGGAAACAGAGGCAATTTTCCTGAAATTAAAGAATTCGAAATTAAAAAATTTAGGAAGGAATTGGGAAAATGAAACAAGTTGATGTTGAAGAAGCAATGAGTAAAAGATATCCAGAGATTGTTGTTTTAGTTACTCAGAAAAGTAAAGATGGTAAAGTAAATATAACTCCTTTGGGTTGGGCTATGCCTGCAAACAGTAAGCCTAGATGTTGGGCAATCTCTATTGCTAAGAAACATTATAGTAATAAAGTTATTAATGAAACTAAAGAGTTTTGTCTTTGTTTACCTAGCCTAAAACAAAAAGAAGACACATTATATTGTGGAGGTGTTAGTGGTTGGGATGTTGATAAATTAGGAAAATGCTCTTTTGAACTTTTACCAGCAACTAGAATAAAATCTCCTTTATTAAAAAACTCGATAGCTTGTTTTGAATGCAAGGTTATTGGAAAATTTGATGCTCCGGATCATACAGTTTTTATTGGAGAAGTTGTTGCTGCACATGTTTCAGATAGAAAAGATAAATTGTATAATTTAGGAAATCATAATTTACAGGTTTTAAAATGACTAATAAAAAATTCACATCAGATGTTGTGATTGGACTTGAAATTCATGCTGAATTAGCTACTGAGAGCAAATTATTTTGTGGCTGCGCTACTCATGGAAGTGATGAGCCAAATAGCAGAGTTTGTGAAGTTTGCTTAGGAATGCCTGGCTGTAAACCTGTGCTGGATAAAAAAGCAGTTGAATATGTTTTGAAATTATGTTTAGCTTTGGAATGTGATGTTTCTCCTGAATTGATTTTTTCTAGAAAGAGTTATTTTTATCCTGATATGGCAAAGAATTATCAGATTAGTCAATATGAGATTCCACTTGGAGTTAAAGGCAAATTAATCCTAGAAAATGGAAAAGAGATTGGAGTAACAAGAGTTCATATGGAAGAAGATCCTGCTGCATTAATACACCCTGGTGGGATAATGGAAAGCAAATATGTTTTAGTTGATTATAATAGAAGTGGAGATCCTTTAGTAGAAGTTGTTACTGAGCCTGAGCTTAACAGTCCAGAAGAAGCAAGGGATTCTATGAAAAAATTAATTTCTATTTTGCAATATTTAGAGATATTTGATATTAGGAGATGTATAATAAAAGCAGATGCTAATGTTAGCATTAAGGAAAGTGGTTATACAAGAGTTGAGATAAAAAATATAACTGGATTTAAGGAGATTGAAAGAGCATTGAAATATGAAGTTGAAAGACAGAAAAAAGCAGTAGAAGAAGGGATTCAATTAAAACATGAAACTAGGGCATGGGATAGTGGAAAAGGAATAACAAGAGCATTAAGGAAAAAAGAAGTTGAAGAGGAATATGGTTATATTATTGATCCTGATTTAACAAAAATTGAGATAACTGATAAATGGATTAATAAGATAAAAGAAGAATTGCCTGAATTAGCAAGAGAAAAAGCTGAAAAATTTGTTAAAGAATATGGATTAAGTAAGACTGATGCTCAAGTTTTAGCTTCTGATAAATTATTAGCTGAATTATTTGAAAGAGTTGCAAAAAAAGTTGATGCTTTACTTGCGGCAAAATGGTTAAGGAGAGAGCTTATTAGGGTTTTGAATTATCATAAGAAAGAATTGAAAGATGTAAATGAAAAATATTTGGTTGAGCTGTTGCAAATGATAGAGAAAAAAGAGATTACTGAAAAGGTTGGGCAGAAGATTATAGAAGAGCTTGTTGTAAAGCCTTTTTCACCAAAAGAATATGTAAAGAAAGCAGGAATTAAGGTTATTGGTAGTGTAAAAGACCTTGAGAAGATATGTAAAGAAGTTATTAAGGAAAATTCTAAAGCTGTTGAGGATTATAAGGCTGGAAATGTAAAGGCAATGCAGTTTTTAGTTGGACAGGTTATGAGAAAGACAAAAGGACAGGCTGATCCTGGTGTTTTAAATAAGATTTTGAAGAAGTTAGTTAAATAATTAAAGTTTTAATATATCATTAACTTTATCTTTTATTCTTGATACAAAATTTGAAACTGTTTCTCCTTCCTCTTTCTCCAAAGACAATGTTTCCATTAGCTGTTTTGTTAGCTGTTCTTCCTGTTCTGCTGAGTATCCTGCAACTTTTATTTGTTGCAAATGTTCTTTGATTAATTTATTTTCGATTTCTTCTACAGAAGAGGCCTGGACTTTTATTTCTTCAAATTCCTCTGTTGTTAAGGCATTTGTATTTTTCATTACAAAGTATGCTGATTTGTCATAAAGTGATTGGAATATTTCTTTCCAGTTTATATCAGAAGGTTTTCCTGAAGCTAGTGTTCCTTTTATTCTAATAGTTATAATTGTATTATTGAATTCTTTTCCTTTTATTTTTTCCTTGATTTCTTCTTCAATTTTTTCAGGGCTTTTATGGTCTGCATCGATGTTTATTTTGAAAAGGTTATGGATTTGGATTGGTTGATATTCTATTTTTGTTTGTTTGTTTTTGTCGACTTCAACAAAATAAAATCCACCTCTTTCTAGATCTTCAAGTTCTTTAAAATTATTAGGGAAAAGAGGTCCTGGAAATGAGATTAGACCATAATTTTTTTCCTGTTTGTCAAAGATATAATGGACATGGCCTCCTGCATAATAATTGAAATTTTTTGGTAGCAATGAAAGAGGATGTGATTCAATATCTTTAAGTTCTTCTGGTTTAAATTCTGTTAAGGCAGAATGGAAGAGGAAAATTTTGTAACCATCTTCTTTTTCTAAATTCTCCTTATCTAATGCTTGATAATATTCTTTTTCTAGGCTGCCTTTTTTTCCTAGCAAACCAGTTATTTTTGCTCCTGTTTTTTTATCTGTAGTGAAATTTAATTTAAGTTTGTTTTCTTCTGTAATTTCGTTGTTCTTTGCTACGTTTATTAGAAGACCTGCTTTTTCTAGAACATCTAACATTGTTTTTCCTGATGGAGAGAAGTCATGAGAGCCTGCTATTGTGTAAATTGGGATATTCAAGTCTTTAAGTTGTTTAAGTTTTGTTGTTGTTTCTTTTAAAAGATCTATTGAAGGCAGAGAAGTATTGAATAAATCTCCTGAGATTAGAATGAAATCTACCTTTTTATCTATACAGGCATCGATTGCTTTAGCAAAAGCTTTTGTAGAGATATCTCTAAGTTTTGGATCACGCCAAGAACCAATATGACAATCAGCGAGGTGTGCAAATAGCATAATAATTGTAATTTTAGATTTTTATATAAATTTTGCTGAATAATCTAAGAATATAGTGTTTCTAATTGTTCTGGTGTATAATTACCAACTTTTTGAACTTGAATTCCTTCTTTTTTGAATGCAGCTAATTTAGCTTTTAAACTTTTAAGTAACATTGGAACGAGACTAGAATCTATTGATGAGTCAGGCACTAGATTTTTTGCTATAGAAACATAATCTTTTGATTCATTTATAGGTTCTTGAACAACAGGACGGCCTCTTTCATCTACAACAACAGGGCCGTATAATAATTCTTTAGCTGTGCTTTCTTCGCCATTGCTATAAATAGCTTCTAAATAGAATTCTATGACTCCATTGTTTTGTTTAACAATTTTAAGTTCAATATTCTCTTTTCCTCTGAGTACATCCACTAATCCCATTTTATATGAAGAAAAGACTGTTATATTTAAATCTTATGTTTTTTTACTATTTATTAGTAGTATTAATGTATTATTTTATTTCTGCCTTTCTTTTTAGCTTGATACAAGCGCTCATCTGCTGCTTTGATTATATCTTTTTTTGTGCTCCCATCTGGACCATAAACCGATACTCCTCCACTTATAGTTACAGGTCTTCCATCTGGCAGATTAAATTCATGTTTCTCTATTGCTTGGCGGATTCTTTCTGCTATTTCTATAGCTGCTGTTTTTTTAGTCCTAGGTAATATTACTGCTATTTCTTCCCCACCGTATCTACAAACGAAATCAGAAGCTCTTGCTTGTGATTTTATTATTCTAGCAATTATTTTAAGTACTCTGTCACCCTCTAGATGACCAAAGTCATCATTTACATCTTTAAAATGATCTATGTCTAACAATATAAATGAAAAATGTTGTTTAGCAATAGCCAATATGTTATTCAGTTCTGTATCCATTACTTTTCTTGAGAATAAGCGAGTAAGAGGATCAAAAGCAACTTCTCTTTTTTGTCTTTCAGCAATTTCACCTGCTTTTATTTTATAGTTTTCTAAACTAGGTAAGACTTTTTCTTCAACTAATTTTTTTGGAATTGCTTTAATATATTCTAATATTTCATTAGCGTCTGTCATAGTAAATATATCTTTTTTTATGTCCTCTAGAGTTATTTTTTCTTTTTCTAGTAATTTTTGAAATTGTTTTGCGCCCCCAATCTCTTTTAATATTAAATTCATAAAAGGTTTGTATACTTCATATTTTTCTGTTCGTAAAATGTTCTTTATTTGTTTATTAATTCCTTTTAAACGTGTGATTGTATTTTCTAGTTCTTCTACGTCTCTGGCTTTAACTTGTTGAACTGCTGAATCAAGCAGTTTAATCTCGTAATTAATAGCATTTTTAAGACCTTCTTTTAAACTATGCATGTGCTCTAGTATAAAGAAAATATGCTCGTTTAATGTGATTCCTCTTTCTTCTTTTTCTATATTTGCTTTTAAATTTCTAAGAAATCGTCTAATTTTTTTATACGTTCTGCCTTCTTTTTTTATAATCTTTTCTGCTTCAGATAAAGAATTATAAAGATTTATTGCAAAACTTTCAATATTTAACAAATCTTTTTTCTTTTCACGCTCGGTCCTAAACAAAGCTTCTTCTTTAACTTCTTCTTCTAAGATCTTAAACTTTGAAAGGATATCTTTTTTAATATCTTCAATTATCTTAATTATTTCTTTTTCAAGCCTGCCCTCTAAGGATTTTATAAACTCATTTAATTTTTTAATTAATTTCAGGATTGCTTTTTCATGAGGATATATTGTCTCTAATCTTTCTTCAAAGGTTTTTAAATATCTTACTTCATATTCAGTAAGTCTTTCAAGTTCTTCAATTTCAGCCATTATATAATTCCAGAGAAATCCTGTTTATAATCTTTTTGTTTTTGTTGTTTGGCAATATCTTCAAATAAAGGAATCTTAATAGGAATAGCAAATTTTGTAAAATTTGATGTTATAATTGCTTCTCCTTTATCTAAGGAAGCTATATTTCTATCATCTTCACTTAAATCTTGAGAAGCTGATTCGATAATTGCCTGTCTTTCTGGTTTCATTTCAATGCCTAAAATTATTTTTGTATTCATATTTGCAAGTATTTGTCTTGGGATTAAAGATGGAAGCTGTGTTATAGCTGTAAGACCAACTTTGAATTTTCTTCCTTCTCTTGCAATTGTTTCAAAGGTATTTGAGCCTTTTTCCAAAACTTCTTTGCCAAGAACTCTTGGAGCTTCTTCAAGAACTATTGAGATAACTGGTTTAGTATCAAGAGTACCTGTTGTTCTAAACTGTTTGTATTTTTCTAAAATTTCAGTAGCGATAAGACTGCCGATTAGGAGTTCAACAGCGCCTGCAAAAGAAGAAGTATCTATTATGACAATTTTTGATTGTTCTAATTCTTTGCAGATATCACTTATAGTTGATTCTCCTGCTTGTAAATCAAAGATTCCTTTACAAAATAACTGGTTTTGTTTAAATTCTAGATTTAATAGATACATTAATCTTCTTCTTACAACTGCTAATGTATCATCTCTGAAAACAGCTGTTTGGAGTTTTCTTTCAAGAACTATTGCTTCTATCCATTTATTGCCAAATTCTTTGTAGTAAATATTTAATGCTTGTTTTTGAGCGTCTGAAAAATCAACTACTCCATTAAAGTGTTGGGGTTTTATTTGATTTATATTTATTTTAAGAGTTTTTGCATTTGGTGGAGGGAATTTAGAAGTGTAATAGACTACTTTATTGTAATTTAAATGGTCTTTAAGGCCAATATTTTTTCTGCCATAATATTCATCATGGGGGTCTAAAACAAGAATTCCTGCATAGTCTTTATCTAGGATATTCCATAGCATTACTTTTAGAAGCACTGATTTTCCTCTGCCAGTAGTTCCTGGAATTAAGATATGATGAGCGAAAACTTGATCTCCTTGTAATGAGATATCAAAATCTAATATTTTTGAGCCTGAGCGCAGTTTTCCAACAAATAAAGGATTTTCTGGCTTTGTTAAGAAATTTAAATCATCTTTTTGGAGTTCTCTAACAGATGAGAAAAAAGCAGGCAATGTTTTGCACATCTTAAAGCCTGTTTTATCTGTTGTAAGGATTGGTTTTAAAAAGGCTAAGTTATAATTTCTAAGTTTTGGGTCAAGGAATTCTAGATCGTTATCTTCTTCAAGTTTCAGGCCTGAAATTAATTCTAGATTTTGCTGGGATATTTGTGAACCATACATTAATGAATAAACTTGAAAAAGGATTTTTTTGTCTTTAGTGTCTGCTATTAGAAGTTCTCCTAGTTCTAGATTTGAGTCTGATTTTTGCCGGATAATTATTTTACCAAATTCTCCAGAAATAACTTGTCCTTTTATCATTTAAGAGTAAGAATCTTAAATATTTATATAAATTTTGTTGTGATAGGAAATTTATTTTCTAACTTCAAGAACTTTTGCGGCATTACCAAAGGCGATGTAGGTTATATTATCTCCTTGTTCTGCTTTAGCTAGGAGTTCTTTTGAAATTTGAGCATCAAATGTTTCAAATGTTGCTACATCTATAATTTGAACCTTATTTTTCTTTTTAGAAATAACAGTAGCACATTTTCTTGTTAAATCTGCCTCTTGTATTGAGTCATGCATTGATAATTGTGCATCATAAGATTTGCCTGAGAAAATACCTTCTATTTCTATTTTTACTAAAGGATTGCTTTTGTTAGGTAAGAACTCTATACTTTTGATTATACAAGGTTCATTTTCATGAATGATATAAGTATCTTTTTTTAGTTTTTTGACATCAGCCATTTAAGAAACACCTAATTTAGATAAAACATTATTTTTAATATATATAAATTTTACTTATAATTTAAAAGTGAAAATAAAGAAAAAATAATTTAAGCAGCTTTTTTATATTTTGCTGCATCTTCTTTTGAAACAACTTTCCAACATTCATATTTTCCTGTAGGAGATTTAGCAACTGCAAAAAATCTTCCCTTTTTCTGAACTATCCTAAATTCACTTGTTTTAAACTTCTTTTTTGCTGCTACATCATAAAATTCAATTTCAGCCATATATTTCACCCCTCAACTTTCCTGAAATAGGAATTTATATGTAAAATATCGGTTAGGGTATATAAATATTCCTATTTTTTGTATTTTCTGAACATTAGTATAAGGCCAACAATGATTATTATTATTGGAAGCAAAGGCAAGCTTTCTGGAATCCATCCCATATCTTTGCCGAGCCAAACAACTCCTATAAGCACTAGAATCAAGCCGAGACCTAATGTTGGTGGATGTTTTTTATCTAACATTATATCACCTCATTGAATATTGAAAAAGCATAAATGCAAATGCAATGATAATCATTACTGTATAAATTGCTTTATTCCATTTATATATTTTTCTACCATCAAAAGGTGGAAAAGGAATAAGATTGAATAGAGCTATCCAGGAGTTTATAATAAACCCATATAAGAATATTACTTTGAAAGATGGTAGGAAGAATAAAAGTATTAAGAAAATAAGTGCTACTAAAAGACTCATGAATGGTCCTGCTGCAGAGATTCTTCCATTTCTTATTCTGTCTATATGTCCTGCGATCATAACTGCTCCTGGTGCTGCAAAGATAATGCCAACAAAGCTCATAATTATTGCAAGTAAGAGCATATTATTATAAGCCCTGAATTCAGCAAAACAGCCGTAGTGTTGAGCTACAAATTTATGACCTAATTCATGTGCAATAAATCCAACACCTACTGTGAGAGCAGCTATTAAAAAGCCCATTATGAAATTTATTGAAAAAGAGACTCCAACCATAACTATTGTGAATGCTAAGGAAACTACAAACCAGGCTTTAATTAAATCTAATATTTCTGGTTTTGATGTTCTTAAAATATGTTTCATGTTTCAAGTTTAATTATTTCTTCTATTTCTTTTTTTGAGATAGCACACCCTCTTATTTTAAGAGCCCATAGAGCAGCATCGAGTAGCCTTTTTTTTGGGGATTCTATTTCTTTAAGAAGGTAGTCATTTAATAGACCAAGTCTATAGGCTATTGTTATTAGCTCTGTTGACCTTATTATTTGAACATCTTCTAGTATTTTTTTGAAATCCTTTATATTATTTTTGTTTGGTTTTATTTTGCAATGCAGTCTTTTTTCCATTAATTCTGTTAACTTTAAGCTGTTTTCTAAAAGCATTCTTACTGTTCTTTCGTCTATAACAACTGCTTCTGAATCTAAGACAGAATCTGCTGCTAAAACTTCTATTTCAGCATCATGCACTATTTTTATCCACTTTCCATGTGCTTTGAAAGAATGATTTGCTAAGGATAATAG
>Ga0209636_10009141_pt1 | contig 10099 bp, 6 predicted proteins | sample DeeMarSWOR152_54_FD_187464 | JGI IMG/M metagenome (GOLD analysis project Ga0209636, IMG submission 187464) | Marine sediment microbial communities from White Oak River estuary, North Carolina - WOR-1-52-54 (SPAdes) (version 2) | ecosystem: Environmental > Aquatic > Marine > Intertidal zone >... | reverse complement strand
TCAACAAAACAGTAGGCACAGCATTGGTAGCATGAAACACCTTTGCCATAGCCCCTATACGCCGGCATCATGTTGTCAAAGTATGGTATTCCAAATTTAGCTACAACCTTATGAACGTCAATCCAGAACTCGTCGTATTCAGGCCTGAAAAATTCAGGGCTTATAACGTTTTCTAGTTTCGGAAAATTGAAGGGTTTCCCCCAATAGTCACCTTTAAAGGCTACGTCGTAAAGCGCCCTAAACATGAGACGAACTTCGTCCTCGTAGTCTCCGTAGAGGTCTGGTCCAACCCGTCCATGCTTCACTATGGGAACCTTTCTCCAAAGTTCTGGAACTCCCGGCTGAACCTGAATGTTGCTAAAGACCAGCTGCCCGCCCCTAGCCACGTAAGCCTGAGTATACTCAAAGAACATCATCTGCATGAGCTGCCTAACCCTCTCATAGCCCAGTCCTCTCATATAAGGAGCAAGAAAAACCAAGAAATTATAGAAACCCTCACCACCAGCAAAGTTTGTCTGGGCAGAAGCCAGAATCTTAGCAGTGTGAAGAATCGCAACCTCCGGATGCTTAGCTGGACCCGCAATGCTCGTTCTCGTGCCAATTCCATCAGGCATCAAGCCGTAATAAAAGAAGTAGCGGAGGTCCCAATCTTGGCAGAAAGGCCGCGTTCCAAAATACTCCAGATCATGTATGTGCAAATCTCCTGACAGATGAGCATCAGCGATTTTCGGAGGCATTAGCAGCAGGTATTCTTCTCCGGAAACCCAGTCTGCCTTCCTCTTGTGAGCGGTTTCAGGGTTTGGCTGAAGATTCGCGTTTTCAGTTGCTTTAAAACCGTGTCCCATATCTATGAGGTAGGCGTCGTGAACTGGCGCTCCCACCCTAGTTAAAATGTTTCTATAGAGGGCGTACTCAGGTTTTTCTTTCGACTTGTCGAGTAAGATGTTGTTTACTAGTTCCCGTATGAGGGGGCCGCTTATGAATTTAAGTTTCAAGTCAAAGATTTTCTTTTCAACGTTAACGGCTATTTCTTCAGCCTCTTCCTTACGTATCGGTCTCACTTCGTAGAATTCCTTGGCAAGTTTTGTCTCAGTTAAGAGCTGTTTCACGACGGCGCTCCGATTCCACGGCACTATGAAGCCATCGCTTCTCCTTACCATCGGTCGAACTTTAATCAATTCAGCTTCGTCCATTACGTACCCTTCAGAATCTCTAGGATTTTAGTGTTAATCAGTCCGTCGCCATCGAAGATTTGGTCCTCTGTGTAAACTGCTCCTTCAACTTCCAGAGCTGGCGCCGACGAAACTACAGCGTTTCTCATAACTAAATCCGCCATAACATCTACATCTTCCAGATTTTTTTCTGCAAAACCTGCATTTTCGTTTTCCAACCACTTTTTCAGAATTGCGCATTTAGGGCAACCGCTAGACGTATAGACCACTATCTCTTTGACTCGCAGAGGACGCTCGAAGGAACTGACGGAATCTCCTGAAAATCCCATGAAAACACCTCGTCGCTGGTGAGATAAAGTCTTATAGAAGATACTTCTACTTTTAGATTTTTAGAACAAATTGTATAAAATTTTGTACAGAAGCTTAACTCGAAATTAACATGTACGATACTCGTTTACTCAAGGCTGAACGTTGAGCTGGCAACCACAAAGATGACGGCAAATGTTTCGCTGATACACGGCTGAAGCAATGTAGCATATTAACTGATCCACACGACGGACACCTTGACGGTATCCCATAAAAAGTCTTTTGACAACTTGCGCAATAAGCGAGATGCCGATTGAAAACGTAAAGCCCAACAGCATAGGTTCCAACGATTTCTTTAGTGGCAGATAAAAGTTCTTTAGGATCCTGTTCCGAATCTGCAAGCTGTACAACGGCGAGGTGGCTTCCCGGAGTTAGCTTGTGAAATCTCTCCTCAACGCTTAGACGTTCCTTCCAAGGAACATCGGCTTCCAAAGGTAAGGCAACCATGTCCGTGTAGAATGGTTTTTCTCTGGTGCCTTGAGCGTGAACCTTTGCCCACCCATATTTTTCTGCATCTAATTCCGCCAGTCTTTTTGCGGCATCGGCGTTGGGCACCATGGCTAGGGATGCCCGAGTTTCAGGCTTCTTTGCATACCTCTTAACGTTATGGGAAAGATACGTCACGATTTTCTCAGCAAAATCCATAGTGTCGTCATCTTGGTGCAGGCCTTTATCGAAAAATGATTCGATGGTTTCATTTAACCCAACAAAGCTGACGAGACGAGATGCATTTTCAATTCTGAAGTATTGGTCGCCATCGGCTTTTTGTGTTAGGAAGGGGAGGAGGTTCTCCCTTGCGCGTTGTTTGATTGTTCGATATTTTATCTCCAAGGCCCGTAACGCCATTTCCAGCTGTTCGTCTAACAGTTTGAAAAAGGGAGTTTGTTTTCCTCCCGCTTCGTATGCCACTCTAGGCAAATTTATTATCACGTTATCGATGTTCCCTGTTTGAAGGGTGTCTAGTTCCCAGTCTCCTTTCCAGTCGGCGGCAAATCTGCACCCTGTCGCTGCATAAGAGGTGCTTGTTTGTTCCTTCAGGCAGAGGTTTGCGAAATATGGGAGACCCGTTTCAGCCGCAAGCCTATGGGACTTGAAGAGAAGAGCTTCGCATTCTTTGTTTTTAAGCACTTCCGGCCGTATCTTTATGATTAAACTAGGGTTGAAAACTGGTTTATGCTTGTCGTCTTCAAACATAACTTCGAGGAGGAGGGAGGCAAGAAGGCGGCTTTCCTCAACAAAATCCGCGTAACAGCCCATTTTTCGTCCACCGGGTCCAACGGCCTCTTTTTCTTCTAGAAAGCCAGGAACTAGAAATTCTAAACCCAGAGATGTCGCTACAGGAAAGCCTTCGTTTGAAAGGGACTGATTTAAATTGAAGACAAAGAGACGTAAACCTTCTCTGATCCTTTCCTCTGAAAGACCTTTGGCGAAAGGTGCCAGAAAAATGTTGAAAAAGTCTAATGCTTGTTCGCTAGATGTCTCGGTGGCGGCGATTTTGAGAAGGTTGGAGGCGGTTAAAAGCGCGGACTCAAGATTTTTGGGTGGAAGGTAGGAGGATCCCCTGTAGTCTATTCTTCCAAGGCTTAATCCCTGTTGGAGGAAAAAGCGAAGGTCGTGCATGAATTCGTTTGGTTTCAAGATCCAGCTGCCAAGGTTATGGATGTGGAGGCTTCCGGAGAGGTGAGCGTCGGCGATGTCTCGGGGAAGCACGTTGAGGAGGGTGTATTCCTCGATGACAGCGTCGCCTGCTGCCTTATGAACGGCTTCTACACTTAAGGATTTGGTGCCCATCGTTTTTATTAGCTGTGTGACGTCGAAAACTGGGAGTCCTAAACGTGTGAGTTTGTGGCGGTATTCTTCGAGTCTCTTTTCTACTAGAATGGTGTTGACGATTTCTCGTATGAGGGGGGCGGTGAGGTATTTTGTTTTGAATTCTGATAGGCGTTTTTCTGTTTCTCGGGCGATTTTCTGGGCTAGGTCTATGGGAACGTTTGCTTCTTTGACGAGGGACTCAACGATTTTGTTTCTGTCAAACTCTTCCATGGCTAGGCGGGAGGTTCGAACCACCATTCTTCTTCTTTTGAAAAAACGTTGTTCAATGTCTTCTGTGAAACCGATCACGGTTCGGCCGAGATCGGTGATGCGGTATTCCTTTGTTTCCACATCGGGTTCTACGAGGTCGGCTTTGAGAAGGTATTTTAGGTGGTAGGCGAATCTGCCTGCGTCTCGGGTTGGGTTGAGGTTTAGAATTCTCATGATTTCAGTGTAGGATAGAGGTCCTCTGTCGAGAAGTAAATTTAGAACCTTTAGCCTTAGAGATGATGAAACGGCTTTGAGGGTTCTTAGGCCCGCTCCTCGTCTCGGCATATGTGGTTCACCATGCTTAACCTATTATATGTGTTGGCTTAGTTTAAAAAATTAAAGTAGAATTTGTGATCTTTCTCTCCCTATTATCTTAGATCTTCTACACTTTCCACATTCTATTTCTATTTGGATCCTAATAACAGCACAATGTTGAAAACAATATTTTTTCGGAAAAATACCTCGCACTAAGAAGTGAAGATATGAAGACCGCTAGGAACAAAAATTCTAAGAGAATCCTTATGTAAGCTTGTTGCATGAAAGATGTTTGAGAGGGGCCGTCGGCTAGCATGGTCTAGGCTCTGAGCCTCGGGCGCTCGGGACCCCGGTTCGAATCCGGGCGGCCCCACCAATCGCTATTTTGTGGGTTATCTGGGGAATTTTTAGGCTTGATTTTGCCATAAATTGGTCTCAGTTGCTCTATTGCCAATTTTAAAGCATTCTCACAAGTCTTTGAAACATTGAGCCCTAATTCTTGCGCCTCTTTCAGCACTTCCGAATCGATGTAAAGATTTGTCCGCACTTTCTTACCCACTTTATTTCACCGTGTGTAATAGTGTGTATAATTATGCTTATAAATATTGCGCGCGCAAATAGAAAAAAAGGGGGAGTTTTAGGAGTGTTTCTTTCTACGCTTAACACGCTTAACGCAGATGGTTGTTGCAACTGTTGCGACTATGATTGTTGAGGCTAAAGCAATGTAGGGAGCCAACAAAGCAAACTTATCGATAGGAACCCAGATGCCGCCCACTGATGACCCAAAAGCATAAACCTTGCCGTCGTGTGATCCCACATAAACTTTACCATTAGCAACAGCAGGACAAGAATGCACACGGTAGCCTGTTTTGTAGCTCCAAATCTTTGCTCCAGTTGAGGCGGAGAGACAGTAAACCTTGCCGTCGTGTGATCCCACATAAACTTTACCATTAGCAACAGCAGGAGAAGAATCCACATAGCTGCCTGTTGTGTAGCTCCAAATGAATGCTCCAGTTGAGGCGGAGAGACAGTAAACATTGTGGTCGATTGATCCTACGTAGACTCTACCGTCAACAACAGCAGGAGAAGAATCCACACCGCTGCCTGTTTTGTAGCTCCAAATCTTTGCTCCAGTTGAAGCGTTGAGACAGTAAACATTGCTATCTGTCTGGTGTGATCCTACATAGACCTTACCCTCAGCAACAGCAGGAGAAGAATACACAGCGCTGCCTGTTGTGTAGCTCCAAATCTTTGCTCCAGTTGAAGCGTTGAGACAGTAAACATTGTGATCGTGTGATCCTACATAGACCTTACCCTCAGCAACAGCAGGAGAAGACCTCACACCGCTGCCTGTTTTGTAGCTCCAAATCTTTGCTCCAGTTGAAGCGTTGAGACAGTAAACATTGCTATCGTGTGATCCTACGTAGACTTTGCCATCAGCGACAGCACAAGAAGAATACACATGGTCGCCTGTTGTGTAGTTCCATATGTGGGTTCCTGTTGAAGCGTTGAGACAGTAGACCTTGCTAATTACATCGGGTCCGAGGAGTGATCCTACGTAGACTTTGCCATCAGCAACAGCAGGAGAAGACCACACATTGTCGCCTGTTGTGTAATTCCATATCACATCTCCAGTGGTTGCATTGAAAGCATACACATTATAGTCATATGATCCTACGTAGACTTTGCCATCAGCAACGGCAGGAGAAGAATCCACTTCCGCTCCTGTTGTGTAGTTCCAGATGGTGTTGTTTGTGTATGGCGCTGTTGAAGTCGAGTATCCCGTATGACTCAGGTCATGGCGAAACATGGGCCACCAATCAACAACCTCAACTTGAGCAAGTTCCCTTATTTCTTCCTCGCTTAAGGCTCTGCTGTAAATCCTAACTTCATCTATCGTGCCATTGAAATAATTTGAGTAAACTGGTTGACCACCAATATGTAAGTTCTCTATAACAGAAGATATATTTCCGCTATGAGAACCATTATGCACGTGCACACCATTTATATAAAATATGAAACTCGTACCATCAAAAGTCATGGCAACATGATTCCAAGTATTTAATTTTAGAGCATCGTCTGTAATTATTACACGACCCATACCTGGTACACCGTCTCCCCCCCTCAGAAAACCCATTCCATCGTTTGTCAACCCAAGGAAATAGGAAGCTAAAAAATCTCCTTTTAATACAAATTGTGGATAACCTCCAGGTCCACCAATGAATGAATTCGGTCTCACCCAAGCAGCAAGTGTAAGTGTTGTTCCAGTAATATTTAGTGAAGGCGAATGACTTACAACAATATAATCATTAACACCATCAAAACTAAGAGCCTCACCAACTCTTCCGTTAACCCAACTGGGTCCGTTCACCAAAGTTCCGTCATTATTGTTTCCAGAGCTGTCGTAGGCTGTTATCCCTGAACCTTCATCAAACTTCCAATAACCGACAAGCCCAGTGTTGATGTCCGCACCAACGTTTGAAAACCCATCAAAAGATGTCAATGTTAACATGCCCATTAGAATCAATGACATCGCTAGCACTCTTACCAAAGCAAATTGTTTTTTCAAGTTTCATTCCTTCTTTTTCCTTTTTTCACATCCTTTCTCCTTTCAGCACACCAATATTGCCTCAATAAATATATATGATTTACGAAAGATTCTTCTACTTTTGTCAAGTAGAGGCATTTTGCATTATTTATTCCACGCTATTTAAGGGTACGTTAAAAGTATGCATGCCTAATTCCAGTGGAGATGGTTGAAGCGTGACAAAATGTATCAAAGTAAACACTTAATAGAAGTAATTGTGCGCGCCTTATATTAAGAATCTCTTGCCATCTCCTTCGAAAAATTTGTTACTATTTTTTGGGGGCCGAGACTATGGGGCTCGGAGCCTAGCTAGGCTATGTAAGGTTTATTTTTTAATCTCAAAAAGAGTTTCTTTTGCTCGTAGAGCCTCAATTTCAAGCCCCCCACAAGGCAAAAATTCCCAAGAAAATCGACTAGCAAAACCCCACTTCCCTGTCTAGGTTTCTGCGGAAAAGTTTGTAGAGCGCGCGCGCATAAGTCAAATTTGTCAAAGAAAAAACTCGAATTGAACGAAGCTGGCATAAACTGCAATCCATATTTCAATCTTATTCATCTTCAGATAACCCAAGCATCATAAAGCTTATATACCTAAATGGATAGGTGCTAGAGGGCTTTAGTGGTACAACGTGTTTCTCTGAAACCCAGAAAAACTGTCGAGGTTCCAGAAGACGGCGCCATACGTGCGCTGAGTATATTTGAGAGTATCGTACATGTTAATTTCGGGTTAAGCTTTTGTACAGAATTTTATACATTTTGTTCTAAAAATCTAAAAGTAGAAGTATTCTCTATACACCAAAGTTTGATCTGAAAATGTTAAACGCCCCCGTAGGCTAGTCAGACAAACCATGGGCCTGCTAAGCCTAAGTCCCGGGTGCAAATCCCGGCGGGGGCGCCTTCGTTCAAAGTTGTGTAGGACATTTTTACATATAAAAGATTTTGCATGTATATTAATATCTAAACGTATTGCAATAGCGCACGCGCGCAAAATAACTACGTCGGGTGTCTTCCGTATGGTAGGTAATAGTGTAGATAGTCAACCTCAAAATAGAGTTTTAAATAAAATTACAAAATAAAAAAATTTCTAAAACTAGGGTTGACTATTTACACTATTACACACATGATGGAAGACGTATGACGTTTCTATTTCATGCTTGCATACAACTTTTCCAAATTCTTTTTCATGTCTCCTAGTTTCGCTTGTTGTGCACGCACATAGGCTTCATGGGCTTTCTTCTTTTTCATCGCTTCTTTCAGATCAGCCTTCCATGCCTTAACTGATGATTTGCCCTTTTCTATTGCTTCGCTTTTAGCTTCTTCCTCAGTTTCGTGTTTGTCGGTGACAAGTATAAACCTGCCGTCTTCTTTTGCAAAAAGAATCCTAAACGTTCCGTCGTTTTCCTGTTCAACTTCAAATTTTCCGTCGGATACTGCATGCGCAACCTTAAGAAAGCGTTGGGCTTCTTTGTTTTGTTCCTCGATTTTTTCCGCTTCCGCGCGCGCTTCTTTTATTTTCGACACTTGGTTTGTGATTTTGGCTTCTAGTTCCTTAGCTCCTTCGTAGAGACAAATCGTTCTTTCTGTGTTGCCTCTGGTCTCGGAAATGGCAACGTCTAAGCATTCCCGAATAAAACTGGACGCGTTAGGGAGCGATTTTAGAAAAGATATCTGATCTGACCTCAAATACAAGGAATGTTTTTTCATGTTTCTTCCAGCGCGCGTTCTTCATTTAGTTTTCCTGTGCAACACCCGCATGACGTCAAAGAATGGGATTGCTGGGTCTAGGTCTTCTAGAAATCTCCAGTAACATGAGGCTTTGGGGCATGGAAATTCTCCCTTTTTTGCGAACGTAAATTGGTTTTCAACCTCTTCTTTGGTGGCTACTCCTACGATCTTAACTTTTGTCGGTAGCTTATCTAGCAGTTTCACGGCTACGACCCAGTCGCACTTATGCCATTCTGATTTTTTGATTATTAGTCGTTTCAGGTTAGGTTGGTAATCGATGGTTTTGACTTCTATTGTCCCTACCTTGGGAATCCAGAAGTCGTACGGTCTCTTCCACAACCACTTGACAGCGGGATCGTTGGGGACTTTGGGAATTTCATATTGCGTTAAAGTTAAATCGAAGCATTTGTGTCCCATCATCCCTATGTAGTTGTTGCGTTCTCCCCCTTCTATCCAATGAATTTCTTTCGGAGTTTCTTTGTACCTTTCCAAAAAGAACTGTGCATGCAGTTTAGCCCACTTGAGCACTTCGGGCTCAACGTAGTAAAACAGTTCTTCTATTTTTTTTCCTTTTACCTTTATGTATTCTTCGACGGCGTTAGCTAACAGATTTCGGATTTTCATTCTTTCAACTTCTTAAACATAGTCTATATATAACGTGCTATCGTATTATTTAAACATTTCTTTTGATTGAAGGCATGATTCTTCGCGTGTATATGCAATCTATTGTAAAAATACTGCATATTTATAGAAGATATTTATACATATATTCTATAACGCAAGATTTCGCCATTATGAAACGCGGAAAAACGTTCTTCAACGGAAAGAGCGACAAATCTTCAACCTTTCAGAATTTCCGTTAGTTTTCCAACCGAAAAATCCAGTAACTCTAATTTTCTTGGCGCAAATTTCGTTTTTCTGAGGAAGTTTTTTACAATCTTTTATTAGAAAGATTTTATAAATCTCGCGTACGCAATGTGCCATATCGAAAAAAAGAGGTGCTAGCTGAGCACTTTGAGCCCAGCTTTTTCATAGATTCTTCTGAGTTTCTCTGGGCTGAAATCAGTGTAGTGCCTAGCCAAAACCGATTTGGGCACTCTGCCACAGAAAGCATCGACATAGCGGTCGGGCGCTCCCAAAGAGCCCATTTCGCAACAGAACCAATCCCTCAAGATTTGCGGAGTTATTTTTGTTCCAGTGGTTTCAGTGGCCCTTCTGAATATGCGGAGCACATGCCTTTTGCTTATTGGAAATAGTCTTGGCTCTTGGTCTTTGCGATTTCTGAGATATTCTTCTAGGTTCCTTTCTGTCTCAGCATTGTAGAAAGACAACCAGCAATGCTTGCTTTGGTTTTCAGCTTTTCTGGGCTTCAGCATTCGGTTTTCCAAATCTATATCTTGGAATCTGTCAAGTGAAAGCATCTCTGAGTGTCTTAACCCAGAGCTTGCGAACATAAGAAATAGGGCTTTGTCTCTTGGTCTTTCGAGGTTTTCATAGAAGGCTTGCAGTTCTGCTTTGCTGGGAACCGAGATAGGTTTAAAGCCTTGCCTCGGATATTTAAAAGAATCCACTAGCTGGGACATTTCTAGATAGTCACCAAAGAATTTCTTTAAACTTGCGAGCTCATTCTTGTAGGCGCTTGCGCTCATTTTTTCTTTCACCTTCATTAAGTGAGCCCTCAAATCTTGTTTTGTGTATTCTCTGGGGTCTCTGTTTCTCAAGAGTTTTCTTATTCGGTTTACATGCCTTTCTGTAGTGCTCTCAGCTAATTGAAGGTCTATTAGACAAAATTCTCTGAAAGCTTGTAAATTTGGGCTTATTTTGCTATTTGGGTCAATTTTTATGAGCCTCGGGCGCTCGGGACCCCGGTTCGAATCCGGGCGGCCCCACCAATCGCTATTTTGTGGGTTATCTG
>Ga0209636_10009138_pt1 | contig 10099 bp, 6 predicted proteins | sample DeeMarSWOR152_54_FD_187464 | JGI IMG/M metagenome (GOLD analysis project Ga0209636, IMG submission 187464) | Marine sediment microbial communities from White Oak River estuary, North Carolina - WOR-1-52-54 (SPAdes) (version 2) | ecosystem: Environmental > Aquatic > Marine > Intertidal zone >... | reverse complement strand
AGGCGGCACCCGTTATGGCCACATGGTTACCATCGCTCGTAGTGACTCGCCGTTTGGGCCATTTGAGCCAAATCCAAACAATCCTATTCTGACACACCGCAATCGTAAAGACCATCCGATTCAGGCTCTCGGACACGCCGACCTTGTCGAAACTCCCTCCGGCTGGTGGATGGTTTGTCTAGGAATCCGGCCCCAGGGTGGTTATATGCATCACCTTGGACGCGAGACCTTTCTGGCTCCGGTTGCCTGGAAAGAAGGCTGGCCCGTGGTGAATGGTAATGGAACCTTGGAGGAAGAGCTTCCTGCCCCGAAACTTAAGCCACACATCTTTAAAGAACCTCCTGCAAGAGATGACTTTGATAGTAATAAATTAGCTCTACAATGGAATTATTTGCGGAATCCTTATGATGGCGATGTGTCTTTGACTGCATGTCCAGGCTATTTAAGGCTTAATGGCTCTGCTGTGACGCTTAACGATCAAGACTCCCCGGCTTTTGTAGGACGCCGGCAAACCAACTTGGCCTGTCAGTTCTTGGTCAAGCTCGATTTTACCCCCACAGCACAAAATGAAGAGGCTGGTCTTGTGGTCCGAGGCAATGAAAAGAACCACTACGATCTTGGCCTGACCTTAAAGGACGGCAAGAAAAAGGCCTTTTTTAGAGCAGTTCTCAATGGAAAAGTTGTTCAACCCATACACTATATCGATGTTCCCGAAGGCGATGTAATAATGTCGGTAAAAGCACTTCCATTAACCTACGAGTTTTTCTGTCAGTCCCTAAACGGGCCGGCGATAAGTCTCGGGAAAGCCTTGACAGGAGACTTGTCTTCTGAAAAAATCGGTGGTTTCACCGGCGTTTATTTCGGCATGTATGCCTCCGGGAACGGACAGAAAAACACAAAACCGGCGGATTTTGAATATGCTGAGTACAAACCGGAAACAAAATAAATCATGATAATATGAAACAGTGAAACGGCACGATAAAAACAAACCAGCTTATCTAAATCCCAACTTGTCTGCGGAGCAGCGTGTCAAAGACCTGCTTTCCCGAATGACATTGGAAGAGAAAGCTTCCCAAATGTTATGCATCTGGCAGGATAAAGCCAAGACTCTGGTCACTGAAAAAGGCGATTTTGACCTTGAAAAGGCTAAAACTCATTTTAAACAGCGCTTAGGACTCGGCCAGGTCGGCCGACCCAGCGATGCGGGCGGCGGCAGAAATCCAAGACAAAATGCTGAATTGACAAACAATATCCAAAAATTCTTTATGGAGAATAGTCGTCTGGGGATTCCTGTTATTTTCCATGAGGAATGTTTGCATGGCCATGCTGCTGTGGGAGCAACCAGCTTTCCCCAGCCAATTGGTCTTGCCGCCACATTCGACCCGGAATTGGTACAGCGTATCTTCGAGATAACTGCCGAAGAAGCACGGGTCCGAGGAACTCATCAGGCACTGACTCCGGTTGTGGATGTGGCACGTGATCCGCGTTGGGGGCGTGTCGAGGAAACTTATGGCGAAGACCCTTATCTTGTGCGGCAAATGGGTATAGCCGCCGTGAAGGGTTTCCAAGGTGACGCAACATTCAAAGATAAAAAACATATCATTGCGACACTCAAGCATTTCGCCGCCCACGGCCAACCAGAATCCGGTAACAATTGTGCACCGGCCAATGTCTCAAGTCGCATTCTTCGTGAAATTTTTCTTTACCCGTTTAGAGAAGCTATTGAGCAAAGTGGTGCAATCAGTGTCATGGCTTCTTATAATGAGATAGACGGAGTTCCTTCCCATGCCAACAAATGGCTTTTACAGGATGTGCTGCGTAAAGAATGGGGATTCAAGGGATACGTTGTATCGGACTACTTTGCCATTCGTGAACTGCACGAACGGTCGGATTTATACGGCCACCATTTAGCTGAAAACGGCAAACAGGCCGCAGCGCTAGCCGTCATGGCGGGTATCAATATCGAACTGCCGGACCCGGATTGCTATAAACACATTGTCGAGCTTGTCCAAGAAGGCACATTACTTGAATCCGCACTGGATGAGTTGATTGCTCCGATGCTGGAGTGGAAATTCAAACTCGGATTGTTTGAAAACCCATTTGTGGACCCAGACAGGGCGGAAAGAATTGTCGGCTGTCAGGCGTATAGCAATCTTGCTCTGGAAGCTGCGCGTAAAACTATTACTCTGCTTAAAAACGACGGTTCCCTTGCACCGTTGGATATCAAGAAAATAAAAAAACTAGCTGTCATTGGTCCTAACGCCGACCGAGTTATGCTGGGCGGTTATAGCGGTATCCCAAACCATTTTGTCACCGTGCTTAAGGGTATTCAGGACCGAGTCGGCAATGCCGTTGAAGTCCTTTATCACGAAGGCTGCAAAATCACCATCGACGGATCATGGCAGCAGGATGAGATTATACCCAGTGATCCTGTCCAAGACCGCAAATCTATCTCAGAAGCTGTCAAGGTCGCCCAACAAGCGGATGTTATTATCCTTGCCATCGGTGGTAATGAACAGACTTCCAGAGAAGCCTGGGCTAAAAATCACATGGGCGACCGTGCAACGCTGCAAATGGTTGGTTTGCAGGATGAGCTTGTTGATGCTATGGTCGCTACCGGAAAACCTGTAATTGCGGTTTTATTTAACGGCCGGCCATTATCCATTTGCAATCTTGCCCGGAAGGTTCCTGTGATTTATGAGTGCTGGTATCTGGGTCAGGAGGCCGGTAAGGGGATTGCTGAAGCAGTATTCGGAGATATCAATCCCGGTGGAAAATTGCCGATCTCGATTCCACGTTCTGCCGGCCATATTCCAGCTTATTATAACTACAAACCTTCAGCCCGTCGCGGTTATTTATTTGATGATGTAAGTCCTCTTTATGCTTTTGGTTTCGGTTTGAGCTATACTCAATTCAAATTTTCCAAAGTTCGACTGGAAAAAGAATCCATCAAGCCTAACAAATCAACCCGACTTTTGGTCGATGTCACCAACACAGGCAAGATGGCCGGCGATGAAGTGGTTCAGATGTACATTCGCGATTGTTTCAGCTCTGTGACCCGGCCTGTAAAAGAGCTAAAAGGATTTCAGAGGATTACACTTAAACCAGGTCAGACAAAGACCGTCTCTCTTGAAATCAAGCCGGAACATCTGGCTTTTTATGACATTGATATGGAATACATAGTCGAAGCTGGCAAATTTGAAATTATGGTCGGCAATTCCTCACGGGATTGCGACCTTCAGAAGGTCATCCTGACCGTACAGAAATCATTCAACTTTTCCAGACGGAAGTCTTTGATCGAAGACCGGCGGGCACGGCCAGACGCCATATGACTGGGAGCAGTATTTGAACGCCTCAGACCGGCATTTCCGGCTGAATAAATATAAGGATAATAGCCCAGCCAATAAACTATAGGAGTTAGTGATGTCAGCAAAAAGTAGAGTTCAAATTATTATACTCATCAGTTGTTTATCCTGTATATCAATACCACGGACGCAGGCCCAAAACAGTCTTCCTCATTTGGCTCGTCATGGCTTCTCAACACAGCTTATAGTGGATGATAAACCATTCCTGATTCTGGGTGGAGAGCTTGGCAACTCCAGCGCTTCCAGCCTTGAATACATGAAACCTATCTGGCCTAAATTAGTACAGATGAATCTCAATACCGTACTAGCACCGGTATATTGGGAAATGATGGAGCCGCAGGAAGGTAAGTATGATTTTACGCTGGTGGATGGTCTGGTTGACAATGCACGAGAGCATAATTTGCGTCTGGTTTTGCTGTGGTTTGGCAGTTGGAAAAACAGTATGTCCTGCTATGCTCCGGAGTGGATTAAAAAAGACCAGCAGCGTTTCCTGCGTGCTCGCCTCAAAACAGGAGAGGCGATGGAAATTATGTCGGTATTTTGCGAAGAAGGCCGCAATGCCGACGCGCATGCTTTTGCTGCTCTGATGAGGCATCTTCGTCAAATAGACAGCGACAAACATACCGTCCTGATGATACAGGTAGAAAACGAAGTCGGTATGCTCGAAGACGCCAGAGATTACAGCGATGCTGCAAATAAGGCTTTTATTCAGCCGGTACCTAAAGAACTAATCGATTATCTGGTAAAGCACAAGGATTTATTAACTCCCGAACTTTATTCAATCTGGAAGAAAGGTGGCTTTAAAACCGATGGCAATTGGGAAAAGGTATTTGGCAAAAGTCTTGCGACCGATGAAATTTTTATGGCCTGGCATTATGCACGTTATATTGAATTTGTCGCATCCGCGGGCAAGGCTGAATATTCTCTGCCGATGTATGTCAATGCCGCCCTGATCCGTCCGGGATACAAACCGGGAAGATATCCCAGCGCTGGCCCCCTGCCGCATTTGATTGATATCTGGCGGGCCGGAGCACCCGTGATTGATTTTCTGTCACCCGATATTTATTTTGCAAATTTTGCCGAGTGGTGTCAGAAATATCATCAATCGGCTAACCCACTGTTTATTCCAGAGGCCGACAGAAAGCCGGATTGCGCCGCTAATGTATTTTATGCCGTTGGAGCGCACGATGCGATAGGTTTCAGTCCGTTTTCAATTGAATCGATTGAAAATCCCGAAAGTGCGCCGGTAACCAAAAGTTATAATCTCCTCTCACAATTAAGTCCTTTAATTTTGGAACATCAGGGACAAGGAACAATGACCGGAATGTTGCTGGATAAAAAAACACCTGTACAGGAAATAACGCTGGGTAATTATAAATTAACAGTGTCTCACGATTATACCTGGAAATACTCATCCGGTCCTAAAGATACGGACTCCTGGCCAAGAGCCGCGGGATTGCTAATTTCAACCGGGGCAGACGAATATGTGATTGCCGGTACCGGCTTAATAATAACCTTTGCGCCAGCCGAGAAAATCAAAGCAAAAGCAGGTATTATTCGTATTGAGGAAGGTACCTATAGTGAGGGCGAATGGATTGGCGGCCGCAGGTTAAACGGCGATGAGAGTCATCAGGGAAGACACCTGCGCATTCCAATGGGCCAATTCGGCATTCAGCAAATACAGCTTTATCGCTACCAATAGGTATTTTCGATTAAAAATGTCAAGAAATACAAAAATGATAAAGAGGCTGACACCGCTTACAGGATTGCCATCCCTGCTTATTGCCTCTGTTTATACCGAAGAAAAACTGTTTTAGCGTCCGGTTCGGCTGGATAAAAACGACAAACTGCTTGCCTGTATGAGGAATCTTTTCAAGAGCTTCAACAGTTTCCGGCCATAATGGCAAATCCCTCGAAATTCCTGTCTTTCTCCTTGGCAGTTTAACTTCTGGCATTTACAAGATCCAAATCGGAACACTTTAGCTCTGAACGATCCGTGCAACCAAAACCACAATTCAATCCGAGCCATATCATGGCTCTCATCTTTACATCAGACAAAGATAACAACTTGTTTATCTGTTCTGAGTTAAATGTGAATCTTTCCTTATGAACGATCTTGCCGCTAGAGATCGCATCGATATTGGGAATGTTCTCAAGAATATCATTCTTTCTTGCCCAGCGAAAAATTGCCTTCATAGAGAATTGCTTCTACATATTTACGGATTAAGATATGTTGCAGATCGCTGACGCATTTATTATAATCATTACCGGCGTATAGGAGCTTGAATATATGTCACTGAAAAATTAATTATTTATTTTAGAAAGGATACTGTTAAACATGTTGAATATTTCTCGTAAAAAAACAGTTTTTATTATTATCATTCTTTTTATTTTTACAACGGAAACTGTTCCGCACATCGCAGACAACGGCAATGGAACGTTTACAAATCCGCTGTTCTATGAGGAATTTTCAGACCCGGATATGATAAGGGTCGGTGATGACTTTTACCTCACAGGAACGACGATGCATAGTATGCCGGGGCTGCCTGTCTTGCATTCCAAGGATTTAGTAAATTGGGAATTTCTTTGTTATGCCTTTGACAGACTGGATCTCGGGCCGGAATTTCGATTGGAAGGAGGGCGGGATATCTATGGCCAGGGTATCTGGGCACCGTGTTTTCGCTATCATAACGGGACCTATTATATATTTTCTAATATCAATCGACAAACAACACAGATGTTTTGTGCCAAGAATCCAGCCGGCCCATGGACTCGTACTGCCATGAAGCGTTCGTTTCATGACCTGTCAGTTTTGTTTGATGATGATGGCAAAGTTTACGTTATTTGGGGATATCAGGGAATAAATTTCGCCCAGCTCAACGATGAGCTGACAGACATTGTCCCTGGTACTGAACAAATCATAATTGAAAGAGGCTCCGGCATGGGAGAAGGGGTTCACTTTTATAAAATCAAAGGCAAATACTATATTACCAGTGCCTGGTTTGCCGGGCGCATGCGGATGCCATGTGCGCGGAGTGATAAGCCGGAAGGACCTTATGAAGTAAATCCAGCGATTAGTACTGATGAAGATTTTGGTCTGGCTGAAGGCTATCGGTTGCGTGGCCGTGCAGCGCCGCCATTTAGGGTGATTCCACCTAATACCAACGACGGCGGGCGGATGTCGTTGCATCAGGGTGGTATTGTTGATACGAAAACAGGCCAGTGGTGGGGCTTCTCAATGATGGATTATAATTCGCTCGGTCGTCTGACCTGTCTTTCGCCGATTACGTGGAAGGATGGCTGGCCCTACTTTGGCCTTCCGGGCAATCTAAAACGCACACCACGCACCTGTGTGAAGCCTGACACCGGTCACGTATCCAAGCCGCGCGTACCATATGAACGCAACGACGACTTCTCCAGCTCTAAACTCAAACCCATCTGGCAATGGAATCACCTGCCTGACGATACGAAATGGTCGTTATCCGAACGTCCTGGATTTCTCCGGCTGCACTCATTGCCTTCAAAAGACTTGTGGTTGGCACGCAATACACTGACACAACGCTCAATCGGGCCAGTATCAACACCCACTGTTGTTCTGGATGTTAATGGGATGCAGGCTGGTGACGTGGCGGGGCTGGCACTAATGAATGCGCCGTATGCCTGGATCGGCGTAAGCCGGAGGACAGATGGTATGAGCATTAATCAGTTCGATCAGTTTACCGGTAAAACAATTAGTACACCATTTAAGGAGACACAGATATGGCTGAGGGCTCACTGTAATTTTCTGACCGAAAAAGCTCAATTCAGTTACAGTATCGACGGAGAAAAGTTCGAATCGTTCGGTTCTGAATTCACGATGATCTTCCAGCTCAGGACTTTTCAGGGCATTCGCTATTCGTTGTTTCATTATAATACTAAGGGTGAGCCTGGCGGTTATATAGATTTCGATAAATTTACAGTGGATGAACTCTATCCTAATGGATTTATGAAACCGATTCCGTTTGATCAAGTCATTACAATATCAACGTTTGGTGGAGGTTCCGTTCTGATTGTCAAAGATGGTGTTTTAACTGCCGTTTCAACGGACGACCCATTGGCTAAAAGCTCAGCTGCTCAATTCAAAGTCATTGACCGCGGTTTAGGACGTGTTGCCCTTCAATCGAGTGACGGTTTTATTTCATTATCAGACTCTTCACAAGATAAGGTCACCATTAAAAAAGGAAAAGCGACTGAGGCCGAGAGTTTTCAATGGACGGAAAACGTCTATGGCGACATGATGCTACTTTCACTTATTACACATCGTTATCTTAGGATTAATCCAGAAAACCGTGCAATTACTGCTGATCATCCCGGCCCTAAGCCGGATAGAAAAGACGGCTCGTGTTTAATCTGGGAGACCGTAAAGGCGATTGATTCTGTTTAGGCAATTTATTAAACAGAATATACAAACAAAGATTAGAAAAATGGAGGCGGGGGATTCGAATCCCGCCACCGCCTTGTTTTGACAATTTAGTGTTTAAGGTTTAAGTAATAATAAAAGGAATTTGAAGTATAGATGACGTCGTATCCGATGATATTTTTACACATTTTAACGGTATTAGAGTATAAATTCCTTGCAAGATAAAATTGAACTATGAGATTTAAAAAGAAGAAAATAAGAAAAATATTATTATTAGTGGAAAAGTCAAGAGCAGCAGGTTCTCAGTTCATAAAAGGATTCTCTCGCTATGCCAATATTTATGGTCCCTGGCAAATCTATAGTCTGCCACCGCTTTATCTGACAAAATCATCAATCCATCTATCAAGGCAAACCTATATTAACTGGTTTGCACAAATAAAAAAGATAGATATAGACGCTGTTGTGTTAAGAGATATGTATAGCTATGATGACTTCCAAAAAATGGGTATACCAATATTAGTATTCAGCGAAGTAAAAAAACAAATTCCGAAGGCGCATTCACTTTCAACTGATTCCAGAAAAATCAGTTCACTGGCAAGTGAATACTTTTTAGCTCGTGGTTACAAAAATTTTATCTTCTGTGGTTTCTCTGGAATCCCATGGTCTGAAGAGCGTAATAAGTATTTTATAAGGGAAATTGAGAAAGAAGGATTAAAGGTACATAGTTTTAATTTTTCAGAATACAAAGAAACGATATATTTTGACAAGGAACTAAATAAGTTATCCAAACTTATAAAATCACTACCGAAACCTTTAGCTATTTTTAGCTGCAATGACGACTGTAGCCAAAAGGTTTTGGAAGCTTGCAGAAATGCGAACTTAAGGATACCAGAGGATGCAGCTATTTTAGGAGTCGACAACGATGAACTAATTTGTAATCTTGCCAATCCATCACTATCAAGTATTGTCCTAAATTTTGAAAAGGCTGGTTTTGAAGCTGCGGAAATCCTGGATTTAGCATTGAACAGAAGGTTAAAAAAGTTCAGAAAATTGATCGTAGAACCTATCGAAGTCGTAACACGGGCTTCAACCGATATAATTGCGATAGAGTCTTCCGACGTTAAAAAAGCTATAAAATTTATTCGTACTCATGGTGATGAAAATATTACTGTAAGCGATGTAATCTCAGCAACATCAGTTTCACGCCGTGTCCTAGAAAAGCTTTTTGCCAAAGAATTGAATAAATCTATACATAGTCTAATAAAACAAACACGTGTTTTTATGATCTGTAAAATGTTAACCGAGACAAATATGACAATAAAAGAAATTGCTTATAAATTGAATTTTACTAATGTAAATCACATCTCGAGATATTTTAAAAGTGAAAAGGGTATCACGCTAACTGATTATCGAAGAAAGTACAAAACGTAATATTTCCTACATAATTATTCTAGTATACAATTAGAAATCCTATTCGTAATTTCAACCTTAAAACACCATATTGCGAATATCTTTTGCCATTTTGCGAAACACATCTTCTTTAATGAGTAAGCAATAACAAACAGATAAATGCAAGTTTATAAATGCTCTTCCTAAATATCAATATTAAAAATTGTCCAATAAAAATCACTTTTTCAAGAATAAATAATTACGCCTTAACTTACAATTTCGAGGAATGATTTTTACCATAAAAATTTCAAAAACAACAAAACCTCAACTAAAAACTGTTTTTGGCAATTCTAGCTACTTCACGTGAAACCATCTAAGAAGTGTGTTTTTACCCAAATATTAACGATATTTTCTAAAATTGCGAGTACTCGAGGATTATATTGAAACAATTCTATAAAACATCAGAAATAAAATTCAATTTGCCCCCTAACCAAAAATTTTCTGAGAACTTGCCAATGAATTTAGCTTATATAAACAAGTATAGTATTATTTTGAAAACTCAGCACACGGTAAATCAAATCACGTATACTAACTTAATAAATCCCAAAACTAAACCAGAACAAGATTGACGATTAAAAAATTAACAAATCAGCTTTCTTAGCGATTTCGTGCATTATAATATACAAAAGAAAATCAAGTACTAAGATAATTAAAGATATGTGTATAAGTAATATGTTGTATTTTTCCTGAGTTGCTGCGTTTTTAGTGGCATTTCGTAAAAAATTAATAATTACCGTAGTTATTCCCGCCTGTCCTACCTGCTTTTCAAGGTGCTGGTTTTACGAGTTAGCGGGCGGGGCCGGGAGGAGCAACCTGTGGAGAGGCAGGGTATAATAAGAAAATGGGGGATGGGGATACTTAAGAGGTTTTTATGTTTCCCAAGGGG
>Ga0209636_10009137_pt1 | contig 10100 bp, 5 predicted proteins | sample DeeMarSWOR152_54_FD_187464 | JGI IMG/M metagenome (GOLD analysis project Ga0209636, IMG submission 187464) | Marine sediment microbial communities from White Oak River estuary, North Carolina - WOR-1-52-54 (SPAdes) (version 2) | ecosystem: Environmental > Aquatic > Marine > Intertidal zone >... | reverse complement strand
TGTTATGTTTCTCTTGTACTTCGCGGTTCTAAGTAACTCAATAGTCATTAACCGAAGTTTCAACTCTTCCGCATGCGTACTCATAATTATCCCTTATACATCGATAAGTCAAATACTGAAACGTCTAACATTTATTATTGCATTACCAATTTATAATTTCCGCTTGCAAACCGAACAACACCAGTGACCCACCACAAAAATGATATGACAAACCTTTTTCCAAAAATATGACTAAGATCTAAAACCAATCAATGCATCGTTCAGCAAGAGCAATAATCTCAGAATTTTAAGATAAAGCTAAGCAACTGTCGAAATATGAAGTTAGGATAGCGGGTCCGCGGGGATTTGAACCCCGGATCTCCGGCTTAGAAGGCCGACGCGCTCTCTGGGGCAATACTATCCATGCTGCGCCACGGACCCGCAAGGTCTCATATAGAATTATTGGATATAGTTTTATCTATTAAATTTGGTTTCTTGATTCTGTAGCTCTTGCTAGAACATTTATCCTTAAAGTTTTTTAACATGTTTGAACCTATTGTATACTGGGGGAGGCAATATGTCAGAGATTAGCTTAGGGGACATACCGATTCCCCTTATAAATTATGTGTATCTGATAAAGGATCGTAGATCCCCCTACTACGATATTGTTCAACATGTTTTGAAAGAGATGGAGAAGCATTATAAAAAATCTGGGGCGCAAGAGTCCGAAGTTGTTTATACAATTAATCCTAGAGTTTTGTATGATGAGATTGAAAAGAGGGTTAAGAGTGAGAAGTTGACCACAGTGAATATCTGTCGCACCATCTTAGCTCTGCTGCTCGGAAGTAGCCTTCGTGAAGAAGAAGACTTCTACGTTACAACTACGAGCGGTGGTCGCAAAAACTATCATATTAAGGTTAGTTTTCATACCCTAAATTCGATGCACAGGCTCTTGTGACTATTTCACTCGATGTAAATTGCTGGTCGACAAGGCATAGATGATGTAGCTCTGAGCCTAGGGTCATAGATGTTCCTGTCATCTTCTTGGTAGCTGGTGATCTGTGCTTTGAATCGCGCCTTTAGAAAGTCTTCTGCGCTCTCAAGTATTCTCTTTTCATTTAAGGTCTTGATTTTTAACAGATTTCCCTTTCTTTTTTCTGGCATTTTGTTTGCTTCCTGCAGAGTTTTTGAAGCAAATTTTGCAACCTCTTTGAGTTTTCCCCTTAAGTCTTCTTCTGTCGAGAACTCTCTCATAAGTTCGTTCAATTTTACTTCTCCGTGTCTTGATCTCTCCAACGTTTTCAGGTAGACTTTCCATTTCCACGGTGAAGCTGTGTAGTAGCATATTTTTTGAGGGGTGATTTTTGTTGCTTTGAGGATGTTTAATGTGTCCTCAATTACGTTTTTTATCAGGTTCTCTTGTTCTTCTACTCTTATGTCTACGTGTTCTTCTTTTGCTTGGGGCCATTCTGCGAGTGAGATGAAACCTTCCTCTTTCATTTTGCTCCACAGTTCTTCGCATGTGTGTGGTGTAAATGGCGCAAGTAGTTTCAACCATATCTTCAAGGCGTTTCTCAGAGTTTTTGATTTTGCTCCTTCCTTTCTTTGTATGTACCAGCGGAAGTCGTTCCAGATTTCGAATAGGGCTACCTCTAGGGCTGTTCTTGTCCTCATCTCTTCAAGGTTTCTGGTTACTTCAGATATGCGATGTTGTAAGGTGCTCATTAACCATCTTTCTAAGTCTCCATTCTCTTCACTTCTTGCACTTTCAATTATTGATTTTGCGAAGTGATAGAAGGATTCAAGTTTGTTTTGCATGTCTCGTATGTTTTCGCTTCTCCAGTCCACTGCGCTGGAGAGGTCTGCGGCAAAGGCTATGTATAGTCTGTAAAGGTCTGCACAATATTCTCTAGGTATGTCGACAAGAGGTATGACGTTTCCTCTTGACTTAGACATCTTTGTCCCTTCTCTGATCACGTACTCGTTGAGGCTTATCATCTTTGGCCAGTGTTTCTTGGCGAAGATTCCTGCGTGGTTGAAGATGAAGAATGTTAGGTGGTTCGTTATGTGTCCTACGGCGCTGTGTCTCTGATCATTCGGATACCAGTATTCAAATTCGCTCTTCATGGTCTTGATCAAGCCTTTCTTTATTCCAGTTGTTCTTTCAACTTCTTCCGGATTTCCGTCGTTGAGCAGGATGTAACTCCAGAATTTGTTGTTGAGTTGTTCTGGTTTTATTTTGTTCCTTTTGATGTGGTGAATTATTGTGTACAAACACATGTAGATGGTTGAGTCGCTCAGCGACTCTATTATCCATGCGTCATCCCATGGTAGGGGGGTTCCTATTCCCCTTTTTCTTGCACATGGTCTTTCATGTAGCCATTCTATTGTGTCCTCGAAGAGTTTTCGATAGATTTTTGGATGAATTTTCATTGACGCTAGACATTCTCTAGCAAGTTCTTTCCATCCTTCATTACCATAGTTTATGAACCACTGATCTGGCAAGACCGCGACTATGACTTCTCCGCCGCATCTGCACTCAACAGGCTTCTCTAAGGACATAGCTTCATACATCTTGTCTGATTTGTTCTGTTCTTTCAAATCCGCGAACATCTTCTCTTTAGCTTTCTGAACGGTCAGTCCTTTGTATTCGCCGCATGTCGGCTTCATGATTCCATTGTAAAATTCAGCCTTGTACAGGTTCTCCGTTGCCTTGTCTATTTTCTCTGCATCTTCTATGTCTATAACGCCGAGCTTCTGAGACTCCTCTATAGCCGGAAACTTTCCGTAGCCTTTTACTCGAATTATCGAAATCGGCTTAATTTCCTCGACCTCTCCGGCAGGAATCTTATATTTCCTTAATGTTTCGGGATGCTCTTTGATGTCTTTCAACCCAATGTAATCCCATGGGGCGTGGGCTGGAACAGAATAGACCACCCCTGTGGCTTCGTTCGCGTTAACGAAATTTGCCGGTAGGATTACGATTTCTTTCTTCAGTAAGGGAACCCTGACGTGCTTTCCGACGAGTTCTGTTCCTTTGAATCTTTCTTTAACTCTGACTGTTCTGCCTTGTTTTTTCAGTTTTTCAACAGATCGTTTCGAAACAATCCAGTTTTCTCCGTCAATGTCGGCTTTGACGTATTCTTCTTCTGGATTGATCCAGATGTTCGTGACTCCGAGAATGGTCTCTGGACGCATTGTTGCGGCAACGAGGCTGAGGTCTTCAAATTCAAATTTTACGAGCACGTATTCTCCAACGGTTGCTCTTATCTCGTCTCCTCTTACGATGTCGTCTTCTCCGACGGCGTTTTCACATGTCAGACAGAACAGAATGGGGTATTTGCCTTTTGTTATGTAGCCTCTTTTCATCAGTTTGCTGAATTGCCATGTTACGAACGAGTTGTACTCCTTGTCTCCTGTTGTGAATCTTCGTCTCCAGTCTATGGAGAATCCTAAAGCTTTGAAGTCGTTTATTATCATGTTCGAGAAATATTTGGCGACGTTCCACGGTTCTTTGAAACTTTGCACTGTCTCTTCAACCTTTTCAGGATCTGTTTCATACATCCCTACGTACTCTTTGTAAAGGTCTGTTACCTCTTTTTCCCCAAGTTCTATTCTCTTTGAGATTCCGAAGACCGGAGTTCCGGTTACATGGAAAGCCATCGGCCAAAGCACATTGAAGCCTTTCATCCTTTTAAAGCGGGCGACGATGTCGCCGATAGTGTATGTCCTTCCGTGTCCTATGTGGAGGCTTCCCGAGCAGTATGGATAAGGTACTGTCAGAAAGAACTTCTTCTTATTTGGGTCTGGGTCTGCCTCGAAAATCCTTGCATTTTCCCATTCCTTTTGCCATTTCTCTTCGATCTTTCTGAAAAACTCCATGGAAGTTTCTGAACTGGTTCTAGAGCTATTAAAGGTTTTGTTTTTATGGGTTGAGAACGCGGTCCCTCATTTTGGACACCGTACACTGTTATACGGAACTTGCTTTAATTCTTTACTCTAATTTCCAACTGAAGTTTTTAAAAGCAAAACCAAATGAAGTTCTCAAATGTTGACCAATGAGGGCTAATAGATTCAAAAAGGGTATGAGGACTGGACTTAAAATGGAATGGAGTCTGGTCAGTTGATTAAATCAGCAAGATACCGAGCAAACTTTTATGTAGAATTCGCCTTCGTATAAGAAGAATGAGCGTTTCTTGCATGAGTATGGAAGAGAAAGAGATCAGAAAACTTATGGAAGATGCAGAACGGGATATTAAGTCAGCTGGTCTTAAGGAAGCGGGAGAGAAATTAGGGCAGGCAATGCAGATAGCCAAAAACATAGGAAATGAAGAGTTAGTCAAGCAAATCTGGAAATTAGTTGGAAAGTTTACCTACTGTACTGAAATGCAATTAATTGAATTAAGTTCCATAGAAACGGATGGGTTAATTTTAGACATCGGAGGCGGAGGAGAAGGTATAATCGGTAAGTTAAACGGTAAGCAAGTGATTGCGATTGACACAAGCGAAAGAGAATTACTGGAAACTCAAAATGAAGCATTAAAAATCGTAATGGATGCAACAGACCTAAAATTTCTTCCAGAATCCTTTGACGTTTATACCGCTTTCTTTTCTCTCATGTACATTCCCCACGATAAACATTTGACAGTGTTCAAGGAAGCCTACCGAGTTTTGAAAAAAGAGGGAAAATTCTTAGTATGGGATGTCAGTATTCCCGAGAAACGTGGAGACTATGAAGCATTTTTGGTGCGTTTAAAAGTTAGGCTGCCAAATGAAGAGACAGAAGCTGGATACGGAGTGAAATGGCAAACGCAAAACATTGAACATTTTAAGGAATTAGCCCAAAAAACAAAGTTTAAAATAACAAGTGAATGGAGTAAGGGTGAAATCTTCCATTTAGAAATGGCAAAAAAAGCGTAATTCACTTGGGATAGCTGTTAGTAGGTTCATTTCCAGAAGGAAAACATTCTATGTAACTGCATACTCCATTTTATTTCATTCAATACGAACATCAAGCAAGATAAAGTAAAAACTAAATGCCCACTTGATCCTCTAGAGATAGAACTATTTTCCGTTAGGATCTATGAACTGGGATTACGGTAGAGTACTTAGAAGAAAGAGATATCCTAAATCAGATTGAGGGCTTCGGGAGATATCTCCAATAGTGGAGCTAAAAACCTTTTCCTATAGTTACCTGCTTTTAGTTTGCCATCAACATTGTTGAATAATACAATAAAAGAGTTTGACATACTTGATTGCTGAAACTTTTCTCTAAAATTGTCGGTAAGGTGGTAGACTTGGGAAAAATGGGAATGTTGGATTTAGGTTTTGCATATTCTGGGCGGTCTTTTCTTTGCGAGGGCAATGACAAATAGGGCGAGAATCGTGAATAGCGGTATCATTATGGACTCTGGAAATTCGAGTATAACCCATGTTCCTTCGATTATAATTTGTAGCATACTTCGATACGTGTAAGTGAAATATAGGGAGCTATGGGTTGCGTTATCCAATTGTGTGAAACTCCAAACCTCCTCGTCTATCCTGACCGACCATGGTTCACCTTTAAGGAGAGCTTTTGGAATAGTAACGTTGCAACAGCCCCCCATGCCAGTCTCGCCTGAGACTTCAAAGCTTATTCGAGCTAACGATTGGTTGAAAAAGAACTGCGGTATGGTGGAGTTACTCAAGATGGTCACTGGATAAATAATGCCTTCCCACTCTACATTGAACGTAAACTTGGTAAGCACAGCTTCGATTTCCAAGGAAACGTTTATGCTGTGGGTCATAGTGCCACTGGTTCCTATCACAGTTAAGGTGTAGTTTTCAGGTGTGGCTGTTGCGTCGATAGAAACCGTTAAGATGGAGATGGTTGAGCCATCTGCTGGAGGCGTGACCTGCTCAGGGCTCAAAGTCGCTGTAACTTCTGGCGGTACTCCTGATACTATCAACTGGACGGGTTGACTGAAATTCTCCATGGATGTTACTGTGATTGTAGAGCTATTCAAGCTGCCTTGTTGAATGGTTAGTGAGGTTGGAGAAGCTGAGATTGAAAAGTCTTGGCTTACATAGCAGATATTATCGAGATAAATCACGCATCCTTCTGGATTTTGAGCTTTATTAGTGACCCAGCAAAACCCTCCTATTACAGTGCTGAGATTTGCTTCTGCTAAGCCAATGGTATACTTTTTCCATTGCTTTGTTAGATTTATGACACTTGTTGAAGTGTGGAAAGAATCCTGAAACTCTTCTTCAGGGTTTTGGGTACCTCCAGCTTCGAACCCAGCCATTTCTCCCCCTTCCTTACCTTTTGCCCAAAAAACGATTTTTGATGCCACGGAAAGATCGTATCCAGGAAGTTCTCCCCAATTTCTCTCGGGGAATTGCCAATAAATTCTTGACCACCCAACTATTCCTGGAGTGTAGTTGATTCTTATACAGGTGTCTCCACAGTAGGGATTATCCGAGCAAGCTTCATCAAATACCTCCTGAGGATCTCCGGGCCAATTCTCAAGGTCTCCCATCCAGCCTGAAGGTATAAAACGATTTTCAGGTGAAGACGCGTCCTTGTATACAAAGCAGGGTAGAGGAAGCCTTCTGTCTCTCGGCTCTCTTTCAAATCCTTCTCTAACCTCTTCAGGGACGAAATCTTTGAGCAATGATTTGAGAGAACCATTAGAATAATATAAGCCCCAATGTCCTCCCACTCTACCTTCAGTCTTTTGGTTCTCTCCACTCGATCCTGCACCTTCAAGTATTCTCTTCCACTTCTCGTCAAAAGCTTCAAAATAGAAATACCTAATGTCCCTCTCTTCTGCTGACTTTTTAAAATTTTCTAGGAACGTCTTTTGGTTCTCTTCACTGGGTACTGCACTTCCCTGTATATCTCCACCGGTAGGCCATCCAGTCTCTCCGATAATAATCTCCTTCTCCGAAAAATTCCTTTTCAAACCCTCCCATTTTTCGACAACATACTCAGTGGCATTGTCGCAAGATATTCCCTCCCAGTAGGGGTGAATGTGAACAAGAAGGAAATCAACGTTTTCAGCAAGCCTTGGATGACTTTCCCAAACACTCAAGATTTCCCCTGTCGTCACAGGCAGATTTGTGCTATTCTTAACGATTCTAATGTACTTAATCAAATCATCTTCCGTCAAGTCTCCTCTTAACAAGACCTCATTTCCTACAATTAAACCCTTAACGCAGTTCAGATTTTTTGTTAGCTCTATCAACCTTTGTATTTCCATTTCATTAGCACTCTTCTGTTTCGAAATCCAAGCCCCTGGATAACAATCGAGACATACATCTTCACATATTCTTGGTATTTCGCCGAGATTTCCAATCATCCCGTACGTCCGAATGGAGAAGGTAAGATTTTTGAGGAAACAGATGTCCTCACGCATCTCTTCAAGTGTTGGATAAAACCCAGGTGCCTCGTTATCCCTGAAAGGACCGTAGCATACTCCTACGAATTTCTTTGGGGGTACTGGTGCCCAGAGACTTACAAGGCGATGTCTATAAGTATTGTTTGGGTCAGTAACGTTCGGAACAATGATCGCCATAGGTTCCGATTTTATTAGTTGAACGTCAAATACTAATATTAACATCGCAGTTAACAACATCGTCAGCGTTATTCCAGAAACTGTTTTCTTCATTTTCTTTCTCCCTAAATCAGTTGAGATTTTGTTACACTGCAACCTGCATTATATAATTTTTTCACAACTTATTGTTCTTGAAGGAAACTCTACGTCCCATATTATGAAGCATTAAAAAAGGCAATAATAGCGTGTTGGTCTTGAACACAGTTCTCCGTATTGCGACTCTGAATGTGAATTGTAAGAGTTATAAAGAGTTGGAGGAGGCGAGGGCGGTGTACACGGTTAGTTTTCTTTAGGCGCTCACCTATTCTGCTAGTTTGGGGAGTGGTTTTCACTGAATGTTTCCAATGCTGTGAAAGTTGTCCCGCGAATCTACGGAAACTGGTGGAAGAACTCCATTTATAGCCTCAAGGTGCAAACCATATATCTCGCGGAACATAAGATATTTGCCCTGAAAGCAGGAGGTTATCCAACAATGGGAAAACAAAAGAATTGGAAAAAAATTCTAATAGATTCCGCGTTAATAGCTTCAATAGCGGGGGCACTCATAACAGGGATTATAAACTTAATCAGGGACGAAATTGCGTCGAGAGAATCGGAGCGTTTAATGTCTGAAGAGAGAAAGATAAGAGAAGTCATCGAGCGAGAGGCAATTCTGGTACTTGATGGGCGGATTGATGAAGTGGTTATGCTATTCGATGAAACAGCTTTTGTAAGAGATGCACTTAGTCAAACAACCTGGTACGGAAAAGATGCAATCGCTGAACGCTACAGGAACCTGCCTAATTTTTCCTTCCTTAAACATGTGGCTATTGAAATCACTTTCAGTACAGACATGACATACGCGCGAGCATTTTCCGACACTGCGGGAAGTTTTGAAGTTAATGGCGCAATGGTGGACGTAACAAATCAGGGTGAGAAGTGGACGTTCAAAAAGATCAATGATAAATGGAAGATAATTGGTTTCACCTGCAATATTCCTTGAGTGTTACCCTTGAGGCGGCTAGTCGCCGTGAAGAACGGCCTAGCCAACTTCTTCCGTCCGACCAGGGTATCAAACCTACAACGGGGTAGGAGAGATCTGCGCCATTTCTCGTCAATGAGGTTGAGGTCAAAATGGTTTTTCGCCATTGAAAACCCTAGCAGATTGAACCTTCAGAAAATAAGTATAGAATTGAGACAGAAAATAGAAAAAGGGGAGTTTGCGGGAGAAATCTCCCCACGTTAGTGTTTCAGTTGTTTCTTTAGCACTTGTTCAGCTTTCCTGACGGCTTCCAGTAGCTTTTTGGTTTTTGTTCCGCCGCCTTGAGCAAAGTTGGGTTTCCCTCCGCCTCCGCCTCCTATGAGTGTTGAGGCTTCTCTAGCTACTTCGTTGGCGTTTACGCCCTTCTCTACGGCTGTTTTTCCAGCCATAACCATTATCCGCGCGTTTTCTCCGTCTGTTCCATAAAAGATTGCAACGACCGCTTCGTCTCTTTTGATAATCTCGTTTGCCGTTTGAACCATGCGGTCAACATCAATTACCTCTTTAAAGTCACGCATCACCAGTTTGACATCATTTATTTCCTTAATTGTTTCGGCTTCTGGTTTTGCACCCACAACTACGCTTTCCTGTCTTGCGATTTCCTTTATGAGCTTTCTTTTCTCCGACATTGTTTCCTTTAGTTGTTTAACAATCTTCTCTGCCGTCTTATTCAGCTTCTCAACAGGTGAATTCAACGTCTCCGAAAGTTTCCAGAGCAACCGTTCATTTCCTTGCATAGCCTTCAAGGCTGGGATTCCCACAGAATAATCGAGTCTCTCAACTCCGTCTTGAACCCTTTCCGAGTGAACTATTTTGATAAATCCGATCTCACCCGTGCTTTTCACGTGGGTTCCAGCGCATGCTTCAACCTCCCAGTCTCCGCTCTTGACAACGCGTATTTCCTTGCCTGGAATCGCTCCCCCCTGATAGAGTCTGAAGCCGTAAAGTCTCTCTGCTTCGCCCCTCGGCATCCAAGAGGTTTCAACCGGAATATTTCGCAAAACTGTCTGATTTGCCAACGTCTCTATCTTATGTATTTCCTCCAACGTGAGTCTGCGATAATGCGAAATATCAAGCCGAGAGCGGTTAATGCCTTTTTGTGTTCCGAACTGCCAAACGTGCTGTCCCAGCACACGTTTTGCGGCACCGTTAACCACGTGAGTAGCCGTGTGATTCTTCATCAAACTGTAACGTCTCTCCCAGTCGATGACGCCTTTAACAACGTTGCCCTCCTTTGGGGCGGTGCCCTTCACTTTGTGGGCGATTACCTTGCCGACTTTTTGGGCATCAACAACTTCAACCTTGTTTCCGTCGAAGATTAGATAGCCTTTGTCGGCTGGTTGTCCTCCGCCCTCTGGATAGAAGCACGTCTTGTCGAGAACGATGTATTCGTTGTTTATTACCTTAACAACCTTTGCCTCGAACTCTCTCATGTATGGGTCTTGATAGTACAGCATCTCCGTCTCCGGAAGATTCGAAACCCCCGTTTCCAGCAATTTCTC
>Ga0209636_10009136_pt1 | contig 10100 bp, 7 predicted proteins | sample DeeMarSWOR152_54_FD_187464 | JGI IMG/M metagenome (GOLD analysis project Ga0209636, IMG submission 187464) | Marine sediment microbial communities from White Oak River estuary, North Carolina - WOR-1-52-54 (SPAdes) (version 2) | ecosystem: Environmental > Aquatic > Marine > Intertidal zone >... | reverse complement strand
AGTGAATATATTATGGTATTGGCGGAGAAATAAAAACTTATTATGAAAGCAACTACTAATCCGACCACAACTAATACACACAGGTATATCAAGACAATCGCGATAGATTGGGACCAGTTAGCGGCGGCCAAATCCGGCAGAGTAAATAGGTTCATAAATTTTGGCTGAGGCCAGATGGTTGTAAGTTTGTTGACCTCTTTGCCGGCTTCGACCCAAACTCCAAGCTGCAAAAACCAGTGAGCAGCCCATAACAATAAAAAGGCAAAAAACCGAACGAAGGTATAACAAATTGCGCCATAAACGGCAGCAAGTGCGGTATAGAAGCCCATTCGCCACGGCTTTGCAAATATATAACTAAAAGCACGACTTATCGCATCGAAACAGTCTGAACCGTCGTAGGCGACGGCGGGGAACATAAGGTTAAAACCGGCAACGGTCCCTATTGAGAGGACCGCTATCAATGCACCTGCAATCAAAGCTAATGGCGTGAAGATGCCAATTATCAATTCACCAAGCCGTGGGATATTACCTATGATACCGAGGATAAATATGAAAAGGCCTATAAAGATAATTATTGCGAGTGGGGCCAGAGGTGCTGAGAAAAAGCTCAAGAATTTTTTTGTGCTGTATCGCAAGGCCTGGGTCAGGCCGGGCTTTTCACCTCTTGCAAGCTGCAGCGCAGCAGTACGACATAAGCTGCCGCCGGCAATGGCAATTACAGCAAGTTTTATTACAAAAAATATGATAGAGTAGAAAAGATGATACCTGACTGCCCATCCGACCGCCCTAAAATAATCAGCAATATTCACAACTACGCCAGGGAGATTAAATGCGAATAGCGAGTTCACTGCACCTTGAAATTTTACAGCAGCAAAGTGCCAAAGTGTAGAAAATACGCCTGTGCGTTGTCCGGTTTCCTTGTATCTTTCGATGAATGACTGCAACTGGTCTGGATTGGTCATATAAATTTGCAGTTCTGTATCTCCGGCGTCTGTGACAACAACTGTTTTGCTAATGTCCATAATCCTGCCAGCCAGGCATATAATGACAAGCGCCAGAAAAGCAATTATCAAATTGCTTGGCTGAACAGCCATTCGGAAAGTCTGGAATATCTTCGGGAAGAGGAGATTTTCAAAGATTTGAGGGGGTTGCTTTTCGTTATCCATTTTGCTTCCTTTCAAAAAGTTTACACTTGGTCTTATTCTGCAAGGAACAAATATGGCTATGTGCTTTTATACCTTATTATCGGTCGGTTTCAACAGATTTTACAACATTTTATTTTTTATGTTGGCATTTACTGTTTTTTGTGGTGGGTATCTGTTGATGTATCAGATGACTGGGCAGATTCGTCCGATTGGAATCTGGAGACTATTTTATATTTGGCGTCCAGCCAGGCACCTAAGTCTATGAGCTTGCACCGCTCGGAACAAAAGGGAAAGAATTTTGCCTGTTGTGATTGCTCCCGGGATGATATTCTAAGGATTTTGTTGCAGATTGGACATCTATGTTTCATACGAAAGATATCAATCTGACATTATTGTTCTGGGCGTGTTGCAAAACCCTTTTCAAGCAGTTGAGCATATTCGACACAATATCTGGCCCAGGGCTTTGCTTTGAGGCGTACTTTTGGTATTGGTTTACCGGTACCCTCGCAGATGCCGTAAGTACCACGCTCAATGCGCTGTAGTGCGTCGTTGATTTCGTTGAGCAGTTTCCTTTCGCTATTCATCAACCCCAAAGCGAATTCTTGCTCGTAGTTGTCGGTTCCAATGTCAGCCATATGAATTGGCATGCTTGATAGGTCACCGGTAGCATCCAGCCTGGATTTTTTGAGAGCTTCGTTTTCTATTTCGTTTACACTGCTGACAATTTCCCTGCGTTTTTGCAGCAGCAATTGTTTGAAGTGCTTAATATCGACGGTCGTCAAACGGCTCTTTTTTGTCCGAGTAGAGCCGACTTTATTCCATGACGCTTTTTTACGTTTCTGTGCCACTTTTTTCTCTACCTCTTTCTACATCTCTAAAAGATAGAATTATAGCATATTGCTATGTACTATGGTAGCATTTTTTGCACGATACTGAGTGTCAAAGATTTAACCAGGCCAGTGAGAACATTCAAGCTGCTTTGCTTTGATAGTGCTAACTTCTTTGGAGATAAACAGTTAGCGTAACAGACTATTTCTGTTAGCTGTCGGCTGATTCGCTGATGATTATTCGGCTATCCTTGGCAAATTTACCTAAAGGAAGGAAAAAATTTTCTTTTCCAACGCTGGCCGAAAAAGTCCTGACACTGAAGACTTTCTCGATTTGCTCCACAGAAAAAATATCCTTGACACAGCCAATATGGTAACCGGTGTCGGCCCCGAGAAGCAGAGCAATATCTGCATACTGGGCGGCGAGATTGATATCGTGGGTTACGCTTACAATGGTTTTACCTTTTTCAAGCTGCGCGGCTTTGAGTAAATCGTATATTCCTACCTGATGCTTGAAATCCAGAAAGCTTGTGGGCTCATCCAGGAGCAAAACAGGTGTGTTTTGTGCAAGTGCCCTTGCGATAAAGACCCTCTGGCGTTCGCCACCACTTAACTGGGCAAGAGGCCGGGAGGCAAATTGAATTGTATCAGTCATTTCAAGGGCATCGGCTACAATTTCCTTATCGGTATCGCTTTCAAATCCGAATGTACCCAGATACGGTGTTCTCGCCATCGAGACCATCTGCTGGACAGTAAAATCGAAGACGGGCACAAACTCCTGGTGGACCACGGCAATTTTTCGTGCCAGTTCTTTAACTGAATATGATTGTATATCGGCTGCGTCTATTTCAATGAAGCCAGCTTTGGGCTTTAGCAGTCCGCAAAGCAGGTTTAGCAGGGTTGTTTTTCCTGCACCGTTTGGCCCTGCAATTGTTAGGAATTGGCCCTGCTTTAGTTCAAAGCCGAAGTCTTTCAAAACCAAGCTTTGTGTATAACCGAAAGTTAAATTTTCAACCTTTATAATAGCGTTCATTTTAACCAGCTAACTTTCCTGCTATATTTTGCCAGCAAGAACAGGAAAAACGGTCCGCCGGCAATGGCAGTGATGACGCCTACCGGAAGCTGCTCCTGGCGGAAAACGGTTCTGGCGATAGTATCTGCAATGACAAGAAAGATGCTACCAATTATGGCACTTAGCGGCAGTAGTTGTCGATGGTCAGGCCCAAAAACGAGGCGGGTTCCATGCGGTATGATAAGGCCGACAAATCCGATTAGGCCACTTAGATTAACTGCAACAGCGGTTATGAGAGCCGAAAAAGCAAAAGCGATAGCTTTAACCTTTGTCGTGTCAACACCAAGAGCCTTTGCTTCGTGCTCGCCCAATGTCAAGGCATTTAATTTATTGCAGATGATGAATAAAATGATTATTCCGCCGACGATAAAGAATGCACCGATGCTTAAAACGGACCAGTCTTTTTCCGTAATATTGCCCATCAGCCAGTATATAGTGGTGCGTAAATGCTCGCTTCTGGCTATGGAAGTCAGAAACATCATGACTGCGGAGAAAAAAGCGTTAACAACTACCCCTGCCAGAAGCAGACTGGTGACCTGGGATTTTGCTGCAAAGCGTCCGATGTACCAGACGAGGCAAATAGTAAGCATCGCTCCGCAAAAAGCAAAGACCGCTATTGGTGAGCCGGCCCAAAAGGTAAATGTGATTCCAGAGATGACGGCAATAATAGCTCCTAAACCTGCGCCGCTGGATATGCCGAGGATATAAGGGTCTGCCAATGGGTTTCGCAAAAGTGCCTGCAGTATAACGCCGGCACTTGCCAAGGCTGCTCCCACCAGAGCAGCCAGAATCACTCGGGGCAGTCTAACGCCGGCAAAAATTTCGTAATGGATGTTGTGTCCTGGCTCGCGGCCTGGTCCGGCGAAAACTTCCTCCAGCGAAATCTTCGGCGTTCCCACCAAAGTGCATAAACACATTATAACAACCAGCACTGCTAAACAGATGATAATTTTAATCGTCAGATTTTTTGGAGTTAGAATTTCAAACATTAACTTACCTGCTTTGCTGCTCGGCATCACGTCTTTTCGCGAAAGTATTCGGGTGTAAACAACCAGCAATCAGCTCTATACCCTGCGGCAATCTCGGTCCTAACCTGATAATGGTATCCGACTCGATGACGTGAATCCTGTTATTTTTTACAGCCGGTAACTGTGGATATCTGCTCCAGAAGACATTCGCCGCCTGCTGCTGCTCAGGGATATTATGTGTTGTCATAGCAGCCTGGATTATTACCTCCGCGCCACAAATAAGAAGCTGTTCAGTTCCTATTTGTGGATACTGGCTAATGGTGGGGCCTATAGCGTTTTCACCATTGGCAAGCTCGAGCAATTCATTTATGAAAGTATTTCTGCCGGCTACTCGCAGAGGTTCAGCCTGCACTACCCACAGGGCTTTGACACTATCGGTTGAGCTAAGTTTCGATTGTAAATCATTCAATTGGCTGTTGATGCTTTTAACCAGCTCATCGGCGTGCTGCTTGCGACCTGTTGCAATACCGACTTTTTGAATCGCCTTCGAAAGCTCTTCAACTGTCTCTATCTTTACGGTTAAGACCTGGTAGCCAAGCCGGTTTAGGGTATCTGCAACGGCTTTTTGCTGCTGAAACCATAAGGTAATCACAAGGTCCGGCTTTGCGGCGATGATAGCTTCAGTGTTAGGCTGCCAGAAGGTTCCTATCTTTTTTATGCCAGCCGCCTCGGGGGGGTAGTCACTATCACTGGAGACAGCAACGATTTTCTCGCCAAGGCCGAGTGCGAAAAGGATTTCGGTCAAATTGGGAGCAAGCGATACAATCCGCTCAGGGTTTTTTCGGATTTCCGTCAAGTCTCGGGCTGGCTTTGTGAGATTAATCAATAGCGGAGCAAGGACGCCGGCGCATAAAAGCAAAGCAACCAGAATAAGATAAGCATACCATCGCTTTTTCATCAGGTTCTCTTAAACTGTTTTTCCAAATCACCTATTGAGAATTTTATGGCAGTTGGTCTGCCGTGTGGGCATCGACTCGGTCTATCTATCATCTGCCTATCTGCGAGCAGCTGCTCAATTTCAGTGTCGTTTAGCTTTTGGCCTGCCTTGATAGCAGCCTTGCAGGCAGCCATATTCAAGACCTCATCGAGCAAAGCTTCTGCATCAAGAGCGGGGCTTCTATCGGCAAGTAAATCGATTAAATCGCGTACGAAATCAAGCGGCGTTGCCTTTGCCAGCAGCGTGGGGAATGCCTGTATAGCTATGGTCTTAGGACCAAACGGCACTAGCTCGATTCCTAACTTTTCAATCAGTTCAGAGTTGCTTTTGATTACATCGGCTTGAGAAACAGTAATCTCGAAACTTTCGGGTATCAGTAGTTTCTGCGATTGGAGTTTACCATCGGCCATTCGGCTGCACAAATCCTCGTATATTATGCGCTCGTGAAGCGCATGCTGGTCAATAATAACAAATCCATCGTCAGTTTGTGCAACTATGAAGCTATCGTGTATCTGGAGGAACTTTCTTTCGTATTGCGTGGGTTTTTCATGTGAGACATCACGCATTGTGAGCGTGGACGCTGGGCGAAATCCAAGCTGCTGTTGTGTTGAGACCGGTCTGTGCTTTTTGAAGAATTCGGCCATTGCATCGGTGATTTCTCGGCTTCTCTGGCCTGCTATAGTGCCAGTCCCTCTTGCAAGGGAGCTTGCTGCTGCCGGCAGCTTTGCATCTACGTCAAGAGTTGTCCCTAAGAGTTTTTCCCGCAGGCAAGCCAGGATTTGCGAATGGACGAGATTGGCGTTGTAGAAACGCACTTCTATTTTCGTGGGATGAACATTTACGTCAACGTCTTCATAGGGCATTTGAATAAACAGAAAAACGACAGGGAATCTGTCCGGCTCCAGGCAGCCGCGGTATGCCTCCTTGATTGCGTGGGAGATAAATTTGTCACGGATGAATCGGCCGTTCAGAAAGACATACTGAAATTTGTTGTTTGTCCTTGAGATAGCTGGTTTGCCCAACAAGGCAAAAATACGCAGCGATTTCTCGCTACTTTCTGTCTCAATCAGACTTTCAGAAATCTCAGGTGAGAACAATCCAGCTATGCGCTGGATTAGGGTATCTGTACTCGTTAATCGATAGAGCTCTCTTCCGTTATGGTACAGGAGCATCTCCAAATCGCTATTCGCCAGAGCGATGCGTGTAAACTGCTCGGTGATGTGGCCCATTTCGGTATTGGCGGATTTGAGGAACTTGCGTCTTGCCGGCAGTTTGTAAAAGAGGTCTCTGACCTGTATTGTCGTGCCGTAATCTGCACTGCAGGGATTGACGCTGCCTTTATTTCCGCAGTCAATCTCAATACAGTTTGCGGTAGGTGAGCCCTTCATTTTGCTGACGGCCCTGACCTGTGTTACCGATGCGATGCTTGCTAATGCTTCGCCTCTGAAGCCAAGCGTCGATATGCCCCGCAGGTCTTCGCTGGTTTTTACTTTGCTGGTGGCGTGCGGCTCAAATGCACTGGCGAGGTCTTCGGCGTCCATTCCGCAGCTATTGTCGGTGACCGATATTAATTTTCGGCCTCCATCTTCGATGGATACGGTTATTTTTGTAGCTCCTGCGTCGATGCTGTTTTCCAATAGTTCCTTGACCACGCTAGCGGGGCGTTCAATTACCTCGCCGGCTGCAATCATATTAACCATATTCTGGTCAAGGGTTATTATTTGACCCATTATTCTCTCCAGCCCCCACATCGATCAATTATTGATTATTTCCTATTGATTATTCTTGGCATTTTTTCCACCAATCAATAATCAATCTTTAAGCAGACTTTTGCCAGTCATTTCCTCGGGTTGCGGTAGTCCCATCATTTCCAGTAATGTAGGGCCTATGTCGGCTAATCTTCCGCCCTGCCGCAGCTTTTTATTTTTGTAGCGGTCGTCAAATACAATCAACGGCACATCACCAATGGTATGGGCGGTATGTGGGTCATCGGGGCCTTCGTCTATCATTTTTTCGAAATTGCCGTGGTCGGCGGTAATTATAGCTGCACCGCCCATACTCTTGACTTTATCCAGGATTTTGCCGACGCACTCGTCCACGGCCTCAGCGGCTTTGATGGCTGCAGCCAATACGCCTGTATGGCCGACCATATCCGGATTGGCAAAATTAATGACCATCACATCGTATTTATCCGAGTCGAGTCTTTGCAGCACAACGTCCGTAACCTCATAGGCGCTCATCTCCGGCTTTAAATCATAAGTTCGAACTCGTGGCGAAGGGACAATTTGCCTGTCTTCGCCCTTGAATGGCTTTTCGGTGTAATCGTTAAAAAAGAAGGTAACGTGAGCGTATTTTTCCGTTTCGGCGCAGCGAAACTGTTTCAGGCCGAGCGAGCTCCAGTATGCGCCGAGGATATTTTTCATTTTCGGCGGTTTCGGAAAGACCACCGGCGCCGGTATCGTTGCGTCGTACTCGGTCATACAGACATAATATATATTCGGCCTGGTTGTTCGCATGAAGTTTTTGAAATCCGGTTCAACAAAGGCACGTGTAATTTCGCGAGGTCTGTCACCGCGGAAGTTGAAAAATACCACGCCGTCGCCATCACTGATAGTTCCTATCGGCTCGTTATTACTATCGACGATACAGGTGGGTTCTATGAATTCGTCGGTTACGTCTTTTTCGTAGCTTTTTGCAATTGCCTCCTGGGCGGTGGCTGCTTTGAGGCCTTTGCCGACTCTCATACAGTCATAGGCCTTTTGCACGCGGTCCCAGCGGCTGTCACGGTCCATAGCGTAAAATCTGCCCATCACAGATGCAATTTTACCTACACCTATTTCTTTTGCTCTCTTCTCGATATCAGCTATGTATCCTGTTCCGCTATCGGGCGGTGAATCACGGCCATCGGTAAATGCGTGGATAAAAACGTCTTTTATGTCATTTGTTTTTGCCAGCTCGAGCAGGCCATAGAGGTGGTCTAACAGTGAGTGCACGCCGATGTCGCTGCAGAGACCCATAACGTGCATTCTGCCGTTGTTACTTTTTACGAATTCGATTAGATTGACAAATTCCTTGTTCTCGAAAAATGTTCCATCACGGATGGCTCTGCTGATTCTTACAGATTCCTGATTTACGATTCTGCCAGCACCGAGGTTTTGGTGTCCAACTTCGCTATTTCCCATTGTTCCTGCCGGCAGGCCTACATCTTCGCCGCTGGTATGAATAAGGCAATTCGGGTACTGTGCCATTAACATATCGTCTGTTGGGGTGTTAGCACATTTGACGGCATTGTATTTATCTTCAGCCGGGTTTGGGTTGTAGCCCCATCCGTCACGGATGATTAGCACGAACGGCCTTTTTTTCAATGTTACTTTTCGTTTCGCCATAAAAGAAAAACCCTCATCGTTCAGGAGATAATGTTTAACATTTAATTTTTCTTATCCACTATCGATTGTTAGCCAATTATGGTATATGTTCGCATTAAATATGTCAAACATTTAGAAAAGATGCTCGAAAAACCGAAATGCTATATCTCTAAAAGGCTTTGACAGCACTACTTACCGCTGGTATAATCGCAAGAGCTTAAAAAGTTTTGGTGTTAAATATATATGATGGCGAAAGGAATATCGCGAATGCGACGAAGGGTAAGATATATGTTAAAGAGCGAAAAATGCGATACGCAATATGACAAAGTGCGTAGTTCTGTATATATGATATGGATGATAAGCATAATTTTGTTATTTTCGGTCGGTTGTGCTCAGAAAAACAATTCGGTCGATTTGTATGTCGACGCTGTAATGCTCCGGGAGCTTAACGAAAATGAAAAGGCAATTGAGAAACTCAACGCAGCTATCCAGTTAAATAACCGTTTTTCGCTGGCATATTCTCTGCTGGGCGATATTTATCAAGAATTGAGGGACTATGAGAAAAGCGCTACGGCATACGAAAAAGCGGCAAAGCTAAATCCGTGGTCCTTCAAAGATTTTTTTAATCTGGGCAGGGTTTACCAGATTATGCGAAGATTTGAGCGGGCTGCCAGAGCATACGTGCGGGCCTGTGAGCTCAAGCCCAATCATCTGGAAGCACATATCAATACGGCCAAGTGTTTCTATGAAATTAAAGACTACGACCGTGCCCTGGTTTATGGTGAGCGAGCCAGGCAGATTAACCCCAATGCGATTGAAATCCAGGAGATGCTTGGTGATATTTACGAATTGAGGCAAGATTACGGCCAGGCGATTCGTCTATATAAGCGTGCGCTTGAGATAAACAGCAATAACCCTAAGATTATGACTTCTTTGGCACTTGCATATCTAAAAACGAATTGCAGCAGCCTCGCAGAAGAGCTGTTAACATCGGTGGTGCGAATCCAGCCCGATAACGGCACCGCTTACCAGTATCTCGGATATTGTTATCTGCAATTTTACGACCAGGCCGTCAAGTCATATAAACGGCTGCTGGAAATAGATAGTAGCGACGCTGCGGATTTGGCTTCCTTGAAAGAGAATGCGAACGAGGCGGTTGACAAAGCAATAGAAAACTACAGCAGAGCGATTGAGATAAATGATAAGGATTGGCAGGCATATAAGGGGCTGGGAGTTGCTTATATGCTAAGGGCGCTTGAGAGTAAAGATGAGGAACTGAAAGCAAAGGCGCTGCAGCAATGGCGTTTGTCTCTGGAACACAAAGCTGACCAGCCCAGCTTACGTAAGCTTATACGACATTACTCAAGGTAAGATAAGCGCACAAGGAATAATTGGCTTTGCGTGCTTGCAGTCTTGTGCGCTTTTATGCTATGTGTTAATTATGAAAGGTTGAACGTGAGGGAAGATAGTGGCCAGCCAAATGCTGCACAATATGCAACTGGTAATAGAAGAATGGCACATTTTATTTTTTGGCCTTTAGTGGCGGTGGGCATAGCACTGGATTTGGTCAGTAAATGGGCTGTATTTAGCTGGCTGGAGCAAAAGCCGAGCAATACCGTTTCAATTATAAATGGTTTTTTGCGATTGGTGGTGGCGGAGAACCCGGGTGGAGCTTTCGGGATAGCGGCGGGGAAGTATTATTTATTAGTAGCGGTTTCGGCTCTTG
>Ga0209636_10009135_pt1 | contig 10101 bp, 6 predicted proteins | sample DeeMarSWOR152_54_FD_187464 | JGI IMG/M metagenome (GOLD analysis project Ga0209636, IMG submission 187464) | Marine sediment microbial communities from White Oak River estuary, North Carolina - WOR-1-52-54 (SPAdes) (version 2) | ecosystem: Environmental > Aquatic > Marine > Intertidal zone >... | reverse complement strand
TTACCGCTCCCAGCACTGCACAGGTTGTTTCTCTTAGAAACTGGCGTCGATTAATATTTTTCTCTTGTGCCATTAAGGAATTTCCTCCTAATCCTTATTTCTCAAATGCCGCATCAAATGCAACCTGCGAGGGCTTAAAATCAGCTTTCTTTATGTACTCGCAGGCCTCCTTAGCTCCATGTTCACGGTCCATACGGCTGTCTTCCCACTCAATCGAAAGCGGCCCCTGGTAGCCGATATCATTCAAAGCGACGATGATTTCCTCAAAATTGATATCTCCATGGCCTATCGAGCGGAAATCCCAGTAGCGACGCGGGTCTGCAAACTCAGTGTGGCCACCGAAGACACCCACTGTGCCATCCCCATGACCCCACCAGACATCCTTCATATGTGTGTGGAAGATTCGCTTCGGGAAAGTACGGATGCACTTGACATAGTCCACACCTTGATAACCGAGATGACTTGGGTCATAGTTAAAACCGAAAGCCTCGTGCCCTTTGATAGCTTCAACGGCACGCTGAGCCGAGGCAATGTCGAATGCAATCTCAGTCGGGTGAACTTCCAAAGCAAACTTGACTCCCTCAGCCTTGAATGCATCGAGGATAGGCGTCCAGCGCTTGGCGAAGTCATCATAGCCACCCTGGATCGCCCCAGGCGCCATCGGCGGGAATGAGTAGAGCAAGGGCCAGATCGAACTGCCCGTAAAACCGTTGACAACATCTACGCCAAATTTCTTGGCGGCTTTGGCAGTATTAATCATTTTCTTGGCTGCCCGCTCACGGACGCCTTCAGGCACGCCGTCGCCCCAGATATCTTCGGGCAGAATTGCTTTATGACGTTCGTCGATGTTGTCACAGACAGCTTGGCCGACGAGGTGACTCGAGATTGCGAATACCTTAAGGCCGTACTTGGCCAATAACTTGTGTTTGGCCTTGCAGTAATTGTCGTCTTCCAAAGCCTTGTCCACCTCAAAGTGGTCGCCCCAGCAGGCCAATTCTAATCCGTCATACCCCCAGCTTGCTGCCTTCTTTGCCAATTCTTCCAGCGGCAAATCCGCCCACTGTCCGGTGAAAAGTGTTACTGGTCTCGCCATTTTTTTATTCTCCTTCATTAACAAATCAGCATTCACGTATGAACGCTGACAGATTTGTGGTTATTTCTTCATCTTGGTCCATTTCTGGCGGCTTTTGGTACTGGCCAGGACCGTATCTATAAACAGCATACCCCGCACGCCATCGTCCACACTCGGGAAGTCCAGTGCCAGTTTATCAGGCTTTGTTCTTGTCATCCTGGCACGTATGGTATCAGCGAAGTTGCAGTAAATGTTGGCAAATGCCTCAAAGAAAGCTTCGGGATGACCAAATGGCAGTCGTGTAGCACGCGCCGCCGCAGGGCTCTTGGCACCAACATAGTTGTTTCCACGACGCCAGACCTGTATCGGCCCATCGGGCTCCTTGACGTACAGATAGTTGGGATGCTCCTGATGCCATTCCAGCCCTTTTTCTTCACCGTAAATCCAGATAGCCAGGCCGTTCTCCTCGCCGATTGAAATCTGGCTGGCATGAAGAACCCCCCTCGCGCCGTTATTGAATCGAAGCAGACAGTTGCCATCGTCTTCCAGCCTCCTTCCCTTGACAAATGTCGTCAGGTCTGCACAAATGTGTGTAATCTTCAGTCCTGTGATGTATTCCGACAGGTTTTCGGCGTGCGTGCCGATATCACCCATACATCCTGAAGCCCCGCTTTGCTTGGGGTCAGTCCGCCAGGCAGCCTGCTGCTGACCTGTCTTTTCCAGTGCCGTAGAGAGCCAGCCCTGCGGATACTGCACCACAATCTTGCGAATCTTACCCAACTCGCCTCCCCTAACCATATCCCTCGCCAGCTTTACCATTGGGTAACCAGTGTAATTGTGCATAAGTCCAAATACCTTCCCGGACTGCTTCACAATTTTTTGCAATTCCTTGGCCTCTTTCACGTTGAACGTCATCGGTTTTTCGCACATCACATGGAAGCCCCCATCTAGGAAATCCCGCGCAATTGGAAAATGCCAATTGTTCGGCGTGGTAATCGAGACAAAATCAACCCTTTCGCCCTCCGGCAACTTAAGCTCGCGCTCAATCATCTGCTCATAATTGCGGTATACCCGGTTTGAATCTAGGCTCAATTCCCTGCCCATTTGCTTCGATTTTCGCGGGTTGATGTCAAATGCCCCGCCTATCAGCTCTATCCCGCCGTCCATACGAGCCGCCTTACGATGTACCTCACCGATAAATGCCCCGGGGCCACCACCGACCATTCCCATCTTTAACTTTCTATTGAGTTTCATGCCTGTTCCTTTCTACAAAACATTCGCCGTAATCAAGGTTACTGTTGTTTATCGCTCACAAATTCATCCACCACTCTCTGTCAGGAAAACACCCTTCCAAGATTAAAGGATTTGGGTCTACAAGGCAGTATAACAGAGCTTGGATGCCGATAATTTAATATAAATGATAAATAAACCAACGTCAACAATTTGCAAATTATTTTATGAATCGAACACAACTGCCTTCCCTTCAGATCCTACGGTGCACATACCTGTGAATCGCTAAGTACCACTGCCACAACCAAAACAAAAAATACAACCGGTCGGTACATAGATAAACCGGCAGAATCAGAGGTAATTGCTAATAATGGGGAAAAATTTTGCCGATAAAACAATGTTTAGCTAAAATTGGTTGAAGTGATAAAACCATTTGTCTAAAATCCGACGGCTTATGCTCAAGAGTTTTAGAAGCTTGAAGATGTATATAATACCGGCAATTGATTTACGGCAGGGTAAATGTGTCAGACTTATCCAGGGCCAGTACCATCGCCAGATAACCTACAGCGATGACCCCGTCAAGAAGGCGCAGGAATTTAGCTCCGCCGGAGCACAGTGGCTCCATATCGTCGATCTGGACGGTGCCAAGGTCGGAAAGCCGGTTAATACCGACACAATATCGACCATAGTAGCTCTTGGGCAACTCAAAGTTGAAGTCGGCGGTGGCCTGCGTGACGAAGCTTCAATTAAACAATTGCTCGATATAGGCGTCGAAAGGGCGATAATCGGCACGAAAGCCGTAAGCGACTTCGAGTGGTTTGCCGACACGGCTAAAAAATTCGCCGGTAAAATTGCCCTCGCCCTTGATGCACGAGGCTCCAAGGTAGCCACTCACGCCTGGACAAAAGAGAATTCCCAAAGCTTGTTGGAGTTCGCAACCGAAGCGGCAAAATTACCTCTGGCGGCCATAATATACACCGACATCACCAAAGACGGTATGATGTCAGGGCCAAACTTAGAAAGAACAAAGGCACTGGCCCAGGCCGTTCAGATTCCCATTATTGCTTCTGGTGGTGTAAGTGAGACAGCCGATATAAAGAAGCTGGGTGAATTGGGAATTGAAGCAGTAATAATCGGCAGAGCCTTATACGAAGGCACCCTCAATCTCACCGATGCAATTAACGCCGCCAAGTAGCCGTCATTGCCGCCGCTCCAATCCAGTTATCTCCAGGAAAAGCGTGCATTTGTGAGAAAAATGCGGTATAATATCTTTCAGTAAACTTCATGTTTATTAAATTTACCAGACAAACATGGGGCAAGCTTATTTCTAATTCTGAGCTGAATATTTAGCTGCAGGTTGTGCTCTCTTTAGAGAAATATCTTATGGGATAAAGAAGTAATGCTGAATTCGTTTCGCAAATTACCAAGTCAAAATCTCGGCAGGTCAATCCGAAGCTTTCTCTTTTTCATTCTGTTTTATCTGTACCTCTGGCTTCAGGTCGACCCACGACTTATTTATCACGGTGGTGAAACAATCACCAGTTTCCCCGTCTTTTTCCGGGGTTGGTCATTTTTCCAGCAGTTTTTATCATACCCGGGCGGACTAACCGAATATCTCTCGGCTTTCCTGTTCCAGTTCTTCTATATTGGCTGGGCCGGTGCACTTGTTGTAACACTGCAAGCGTGGTTGATTTGCGCATGTACCGATTATTTCTTAAAAGCCGTAAATGCTCCCCGCCTTCGTTGGGTCCGTTTTGTCCCACCGATTCTTTTGCTCATCATCTACACCCGATATTCATATCACTTCACCACTACTATGGCATTATTGACAGCGCTACTCTTTGTTTTTCTATACCTTAGATTACTACCAAAGAGCAGGCTGCTTAGTATGGTTGTTTTTATAATTCTTTCTGTAATCTTGTACTATATTGCTGCCGGGGCCTATTTGCTCTTCGCTGCACTCTGCGCGGTTTACGAACTGCTTTTCAACCACAACTGGCGAATGGGCCTGTTGTGTTTGTTATCAGCCGCTATTATCCCATACATTGAAGGCGCCCTCATATTTGGTCTGAATATCGCAGATGCCTTTAGTGAATTATTACCTTCCTCCCCTAAAATCTTCGCCTATGAAGCTCGCAAAAGAATGGTAACCATAGTCTTTATACTTTATTTGCTCTTACCTCTGACGGCACTCGGATTGAGGCTTTGGCAAATCCCCGCGGAGAAAAAGGTTAAAAAAAAGCCTCGTCATAAATCCACAAAACCAGGCGCAAAAATACTTTCTTGGTATACTGGTGTACCGCTACTGAGATGGGCCGTTGAATCATGCTTACTGTTTGTCATCGCCGGAACTGTTGTTTTTTCCGCCCAAGATAACGAACTTAAAACTCTGCTCGAGGTCGATTACTATGCATACCATAGGATGTGGCCCCAGATACTTGAAGCCTATCATCGTCATCCAAACAGCTTTTTTATAGTTAATGCAGTTAACCGAGCCTTATATTATACCGGCCGACTCAGCTCCAATATGTTCTCCTATCCCCAGCATCCCGACACCCTGTTCCTGACCTCTAAACGGCACATCTCAGCATTTTGGAAGAAGGCTGACGTTTATATTGACCTTGGTGTTATGAACATGGCCGAGAGCGCGCTTATCGAATCCATGATAAGACTCAAAGAGCGCCCACAAATTCTAAAACGCCTGGCCTTTATAAGCATGGTCAAGGCCGATTCAGGTGCCGCCCGCGTTTACCTTGGAGCGCTTAGTAAAACCCTCTTTCACGCTGACTGGGCTAATAATTACTTGGCTAAAATTGAATCCGACCCAAACTTATCAACAGATGACCAGATTCAGCATCTGCGGGACATGATGATGGAAACCGACTACGGTTTCACCAACTACGTACCTGAGAGAATCTTGCTGGCCCTGCTCCAGAAGAACAGATACAACCGCATGGCCTTTGAATACCTGATGGCCTGGCACCTGCTAACTGGGCAGCTTGATAAATTTGTTCAGAACCTTGATCGACTGGATGACTTTGATTATCCAGGCATTCCCCGCAATTACGAGGAGGCAATCTTAATATACGAAGTTCTTACGGGCAGCAAAGTCGACTTGAAGGGGCGACAGATCACTCAAAGTACCTATCAAAGGGCTCGTGGTTTTAGTGATATTTCTAACAGATTGCACGGCAGCAATCAAGTGACAGCTATGCAGGCAACGGCACCCTATTTCGGAGATACCTACTTTTTCTATTACAATTTTGGACACTTAACAACAGCAGAATGATGAAACGGCATTATTACTTATTTTGGCTCTGTGCAATAGTGATGTCGCTGGCAACTCTGTCATACTTCTTTCTGCACCCGTCTATCCCGATTATTGATGAATACATATCCGTCAATAAGATGCCTGTTATTCGCCCCGATTATACCGATACCGTTATCCCGCCGAATATTGCACCCCTCAACTTTGTGGTCAAAGAGCAAGGCATGCAATATTATTTGAAGATACACTCGGCAAAGGGCAACAATATTGATGTATTCAGCAAAACCGGACGAATTGAGATTCCCATAGGTCAGTGGAGAAAGTTGTTAAACATCAATCGAGGCAGCAAAATCTATTTTGATATTTATACAAAGGACAAAATCAGCCGATGGGTCCGCTTGAAAACCATTACAAACAGTATTGCAAATGAAGACATTGATAGTTACTTGGTGTACAGAAAAATTCTCCCGGTACACAGTAATTGGAGCCAGATGGGCATTTACCAGCGAAATCTGGAAAACTTCGATGAATCAACCATCCTGGACAACAGATTTCATGGGGGAATCTGTCTTAACTGTCACACGTTTTACAACAACCGACCTGATAAAATGTTAATCGGCATCCGCAGCAAAAAATACGGTAGCAGCGCACTGCTTGTTGAAGACCGCACAGTTAACAAGATTGGGACAAAATTTACATATGTCTCGTGGCACCCCACAGGCCGGCTCGCCGCATATTCTAGCAATAAGGTACACCAGTTCTTTCATTCTGCCAGAAATGAGGTTCGTGACGTGATTGACATGGATTCAATCCTGCTTTACTATCTGGTTGACTCGAAGACCGTAAAGACATCGCCGAATATTTCCAAAAAGCAGCGACTTGAAACTTATCCCACATGGTCCCCGGACGGCCGTTATCTGTACTTCTGCAGTGCGCCGATGCTATGGTCGGACCGAAACAACGTACCACCCGAGCGCTATGACGAAGTCAAGTACGACCTGCTGAGAATAAGCTATGACCTAAAAAGTGATAAGTGGGGTGAGCTGGAAACTGTACTTTCGACTAAGGATACAGGCCTGAGCATCCTCGAACCCAGGATTAGTCCCGATGGCCGCTGGCTGCTGTTCTGCATGTGCAGTTACGGCTCCTTCCCCATTCACCACCAGGACAGTGATTTGTATTTGATGGACCTCTCCGCACAGCATACCGGCCAGTTCGAATACCGTCGGCTCCAAATCAACAGCAACCAAAGTGAATCCTGGCATAGTTGGTCCAGCAACAGCCGATGGATAGTTTTCAGCAGTAGAAGACGCAACGGCCTGTTTACCAGGTCTTACCTTAGCTATGTAGACAAGGCGGGTAAGGTCTACAAACCCATACTGCTGCCGCAGAAGGACCCCCTATTCTATGACTCCTGTCTCAAAACCTATAGTGTCCCTGAGCTCGTCACAAAACCTGTCCAGGTTACAGGAGAAAAACTAGCGCGGGTTATTCGCAGCTCTCGCAAAATCCCGACCCGTTTACCCATAACAATGGCTACGCCAAAAGCTGGAGTAATACCCGAACCATGGGAGGAGCGAGAATAACAAGCTAATAAGTCTGCCACTGCAAGGTTAGTGAAAAAAACTTTATGGGATAGCAAAGTAATGCTGAATCCGTTTCAGAAATTATTAAGACAAAACCTCGGCAGTTCAATCCGAAGCTCTCTTTTTTTTATTTTCTTCTATCTGTACCTCTGGCTCGGTGTCGACCTGCGCCTCATTTATCATGGTGGTGGAACGATTGCAAATTTCCCTTCCTTCTTCCGAGGTTGGACCTTTTTCCAGCAGTTTACATCATACCCAGGCGGCCTAATCGAATATCTCTCAGCTTTCCTGTCCCAGTTTTTCTATATTGGCTGGGCCGGAGCACTTATCGTAACACTGCAGGCCTGGTTGATTTGTGTATGTATCGACGATTTTTTAAAGGCCGTAAACGCTCCCCAACTTCGTTGGCTACGTTTTGTCCCCCCGATTCTCTTGCTCACCATCTACACTCAATACACATATCACTTCCTAACTACAATGGCCTTACTAACAGCGTTACTTTTTGTATGTTTGCACATAAGAATAAGCCCAAAGAGCAGGCTGCTTAGTTTGCTTGTTTTTGCGGTTTTGTCTATAATCCTATATACAATCGCTGGGGCGGCATATTTACTCTTTGCAGTGTTCTGTGCAATTTACGAACTGCTTTTGGTCCGCCGATGGCACATGGCACTGGTGTATCTGCTGTTAGCTGTCGTCATTCCGTACCTTGAGGGAGTTCTGCTCTTTAATGTAAGTATTATTGACGCCTTCAGTAATTTATTACCGTTCTCCTGGAGGATTCTTCCGTTCGAACCATGTAAAAGAATGGTAATAATGGTCTATATACTTTACCTGCTCCTTCCCTTGACCGCATTTGGACTGGGACTTTGGCAAATCATTGTGAAGAGAAAAGTCAAAGAAAAATCACGTGTTAAATCCTCTAAGTCGGGCTCAAGGATAATTGCATGGTATACCGGCTCTCCGCTATGCAGATGGACCATTGAATCATGTATATTGTTTGCCATCGCCGGCAGTGCTGTCTTCTTCTCCTACGATAAGAAAGTAAGAGCATTGTTTAAGGTTGATTACTATGCCTGCCACAAGATGTGGCCGGAGGTGCTACTTGCCGCTTCCAGCTTCTCAGATGACTACTTTATAGTCCACGCCGTCAACCGGGCTTTATATCATACCGGCCGACTCGGCTACGATATGTTTTGCTGTCCCCAGCATCCCGACGCCATGTTCCTAACGGCCCAAGAGCACTACCCCGCACACTGGAAGAGGTTTGACATCTTTATTGAACTGGGTTTTATAAACTTAGCAGAGAACGCCCTCCTCGAATCTCTGGAAATATTTGGAGAGCGTCCCATACTTCTCAAACGCCTGGCCCTGGTAAACATGGTCAAGGCCAATTCGGGGGCCGTTCAAGTCTTCCTGCGGGCACTTAGTAAAACACTCTTCCACGCCGAATGGGCCAATCATTACCTCACTCATCTGCAGTCCGACCCCAACTTCGCAACGGATGACCGAATTCAGCATTTACGCAACCTGATGGTAGAGAAGGACAGTCCTTTCAGGGGTTACTCACCTGAAAAAGCCCTGCTGGCTTTGCTGGAGAAGAACAGACAAAACCGTATGGCGATTGAATACCATATGGCGTGGTACCTGCTGAGCGGACAACTCGACAAATTTGTACAGAACCTTGACCGGTTGGATGATTTAGATTATTCAGAAATTCCCCGAAATTACGAAGATGCGATATTGGTCTACACCTCTCTGTCGAAAAAATTTGTCAATCTGCACGGCCGCCGGTTAAGCCCGCAATCACATCACCGGTTTAAAGATTTTGTAGAGACATTCAACCATTACGGCGGAAACAGCCAAGCAGCCTTTAGTGAGCTGGCGAAAGATTACGGCGATAGTTATTTCTTTTACAGAACTTACGGAATCTCGGGTGTAAAGAAATGAGCAAACACTTCACACACTGGTTCTTAATGTTGACACTGCTCGTATTGGCACCCGTCGTACTGCTTTACACACTGTGGGATAATAAGCAAACAATCGAACAGTGGCATTCTATCGGCAGGCTGCCCCATATCCATCCCGACTATCGCGATACCGTCATACCCTCGAACATCGCACCTTTGAATTTCTTAGTGCAGGAAGATGGTTCACACTACTATGTAAAAATATATTCCGAACAAGGCGAGCCAATCGAGGTTTTCAGTTGCTCACCAAAGATTTTAATTCCCCAAAAACAATGGCACGAACTCTTAAAGATTAACAGGGGAAACCAATTACAATTTGATGTTTTTGTCAAAACCAAGAACGACCAATGGAACCTGTTTTCCACCATTACAAATAAAATCGCCAATGAGGACATAGATGGCTTCCTGATATACAGGAAAATGCATCCAACACATACGCATAAAAGCGGGAAAATGGCTATTTATCAGCGTAACTTGGAAAACTTCAATGAATCGCTCATATTGGACAATGGATATTACAAAGGCGGGTGTCTTAACTGCCACGCCTTTTGCGGAAACAATACCGACAAAATGTTAATCGGCATTCGCAGCTACGCTCTATATGGCGTTAGTACTCTGCTGATTGAAAATGATATCGTCAACAAGATTGGAGCAAAGTTTGGATATACCTCGTGGCATCCCAGCGGCCGACTGGCAGCGTATTCTATCAATCATTTGCCCATGTTCTATCATTTCGCCAGAAATGAGGTTCGTGACACCGTGGACCTCAATTCCTTGCTGGCTTATTACCTGCTTGACTCTAAGACCCTAAAAACTTCACCAAAAATTGCCCAAAAAAATCGTCTGGAAACCTGGCCCACTTGGTCAGCGGACGGCCGGTACCTTTATTTCTGCAGCGCACCTATGCTGTGGTCAGACCCCAACCAACTCCCCCCCAAGCGCTACAAGCAAGTCAAGTACGATCTTGTTCGAATAAGT
>Ga0209636_10009134_pt1 | contig 10102 bp, 9 predicted proteins | sample DeeMarSWOR152_54_FD_187464 | JGI IMG/M metagenome (GOLD analysis project Ga0209636, IMG submission 187464) | Marine sediment microbial communities from White Oak River estuary, North Carolina - WOR-1-52-54 (SPAdes) (version 2) | ecosystem: Environmental > Aquatic > Marine > Intertidal zone >... | reverse complement strand
AGAGTACGTAGAGGGAGATATCGGTTGGGAATTCTGGTGTGAAGAGGGGAATCCCCTTCCTGACCGGACCATCCAAATGCTCAAGGAAACCGATGTCTGCCTTTTTGCAGCCATCACTTCCAAGCCCAAAGAGGATGCCCTCAAGGAACTTCATCCGAAACATCGAGATAAGGGGTATTCTTATTTCAGTCCTATTGTCCGGCTGCGGCAGGAATTCGACCTGTACACCAATCTCAGACCCTGCAAAGCCTATCCTGGAAATCCTCTCAATTATCGGGATGATATTGATTTGGTGATATTCAGGGAAAATACAGAAGGAATGTACGCAGGAGTGGAGTTCCATCCCCTTCCTGAGGAGGTGAGGAAGGCTCTCCTTATCCATCCCAAGATGAATAAATTTAAAGATATTCCTTTAGAAGAAATAGCCCTTTCGACCCGTATCATGACCAAGAAAGGCTGCACCCGGATCCTGAGGCAGGCCTTTGAGTATGCCAAGAAGAACAAGCGCCGTTCGGTGACCATTGTGGAAAAACCCAATGTCTTGAGAGAGACCGGAGGACTCATCCTGGATATAGCCCGAGAGATGTCCAAAGAGTATTCTGAGGTCGAGTTCTGGGAAACAAATGTTGATGCCATGGCCATGTGGCTGGTGAAAAATCCCCAGGACTATGATGTTCTGGTCGCCGAAAACTTGTTCGGGGATATCATCTCTGACCTATCAGCTCAGCTCGTGGGAGGTTTGGGTTTTGCCTGCAGCGGCAACATCGGAGACAATTATGCGGTCTTTGAGCCAACCCATGGCTCGGCTCCCAAGTATGAGGGACAGTATAAAGTTAATCCTACAGCCATGCTTCTGGCCACTAAAATGATGCTGGAGTGGCTGGGCGAGGGAGAAAAAGCGGCGAACTTAGAGGGGGCCGTAGCCGAGGTGATCAAAGAGGGAAAGGTCAGGACCTATGACTTGGGCGGAAAATCTTCCACCTTGGATGTCGCCCGGGCAGTTTCAGAGAAACTTTGAAAGGCAAGAAATTGGGCAAGACGATCATCGAGAAGATCATCCAGGGTCACACCAAAGATGATGCGGCGCCAGGCAAGATTGTCTGGATGGATCTCGATGTCCGCTCAGCCCGCGACTTTGGCGGACCGAATGTGGTTAAAAACTATGAAAGAGAATACAGTGACCTTCCCCTGGCTGACAGCAAGAAGACTTTTTTCACTTTTGACTTGTGTGTTCCAGCCTCTTCTCTCAAGTATGCTGATGCCCAGCAGCTATGCCGCGATTTTGCTCAAAAGCACAACGTGAAAGTCTTTGATGTCAACAAGGGAATAGGCTCCCATGTTCTTATCGAGGAAGGACTGGCTGGGGCCAACAGCACGGTAGTAGGAACCGACAGTCATCTGAATATCTTGGGAGCAGTTGGTTGTTTTGGACAGGGAATGGGAGATGTGGACATCACCTTTGCTTTCAGAGCAGGGAAAACCTGGTTTGAAGTTCCGGAGACCATCAAGATTTTGCTCAAGGGGCACTTTTCATACTCAGCTACAGCCAAGGATTTGACTCTCAAAGTTCTCAAAGAACTGGGCACAAGGAGCGCCGCCCTGAAAGCAGTGGAGTTTTATGGTGATGCAGTACAGGATTTATCTCTGGCCGGCCGCATCACTCTCTGCAGCATGGTGACCGAAATGGCTGGAGTGATAGGCTTTATTCCTGAATACGGAGATTCCTTCCGCGAAGAAATCAATGGGATTTCCAAGACAAAATTTAATCCTTTTTCGGCAGATGCAGACTCCTCTTACGCTGAAGTGATTGAGATCAATGTTGAGGGACTTACTCCCCAGGTTGCAGTGCCATTTTCTCCAGACAATGTTCGGGATGTATCTGAGCTCAAAGGTACTAAAATCCAATCAGGCTTTATCGGCTCCTGCACCAACGGCCGGACAGAAGATTTAGCCTTGGCAGCTCGAGTGTTGAAACAGAAAAAGGTGAAGACTGATGTCATGCTGAAGATCGTTCCGTCTACAGCCATGGTGTACAGGGAGCTCTTGGAGCAGGGAATACTTCAAGACCTTTTCCGAGCCGGGGCCATCATCAGCAATCCAGGCTGTGGTGGCTGCGCCGATGGACATATCGGGTTAACTGGAGAAGGCGAAGTTCAGATCAGCACTGGGAACAGGAATTTTGAGGGCAAGCAGGGGAAAGGGAAGACCTATCTAGCCAGTCCTGCGGTGGTGGCTGCATCCTGTGTTTTGGGAGAAATCGCCAGCCCGGAGGATTTATAAGATGACTGAGAAAATGTCAGTTCACCGAGGGAGAATATGGGTCATTTCCGACAACAAGGGGAATTTGATCGAGAATATCGACACGGACCAGATTTTTCACAATGCGTTTCTTCATATCACTGAGCTCTCCCAAATGGGCCAGTATGCTCTAGGCAACCTGGAGGGCTGGAAAGATTTTTCGAAAAAAGCACGCTCCGGGGATGTGCTGATGGTGGGCAGAAATTTTGGTGCAGGCTCATCGCGTCAGCAAGCTGTGGACTGTTTTATTTCCTTGAAAATCGGGCTGATTCTCGCTCCTTCTTTTGGGGCCATCTATTTCAGGAATGCTCTGAATTCTGGTTTCCCAGTTTTAAAATCCCCGGCCCTTGAGGAAATGGTCAGGGATAGAAAACTGGAGACAGGAGATGAGATCGAAGTGGATTTCCATAAAGGGAAGGGATTGAGCTTGAGCAAGGGTTTCTCTTTCCAGGTTGAAGCCATGAGTACGGTCCAATACGATATTTTTAAGGCCGGAAATCTCTTTAATTACGGAAAGACCATCCTTAAGGACTAATATAAACGTATTAAATAAAATGCTATTACGAGGAACGAATAATATTGTCATTGCGAGGCCTGAAGGCAGAAGCAATCTCTCAATAAAAAAGGATGAGATGGCCGCACTCCTTTCGATCGCTCGCTATGACATTGTTAAAACAACAATTACATCTGCAATAGCGAAATCATGATTATCCTGGCCGTGGATACCACAACCTTTGCCGGCTCGGTCGCGCTCTTGGATAAAACCAAGCTCCTTTCCGAAGTCAACATAGATTCAGCTTCTACTTACTCAGAAAGGCTCCTTCCTTCTATTGATTTCTTATTAGAAAGGAATAGGTTGAACATAAAAGAAATCGATGCCTTTGCGGTGGCTGCAGGCCCTGGCTCTTTTACAGGAATAAGAATTGGATTAAGCACCATTAAATCCTTTGCCTATGCATCTGGAAAATCCGTGGCTCCAGTTTCTACCCTTGAAGCCCTGGCCTTTAAACTCCATCATTCTCCAGGACGACTCCTTTGTCCCGTCTTAGACGCCAAGAAGGGGCAAATCTTTGCTGCCCTTTTTGAGTCGGGAAAGCCAGGATTGAAAGAAATCATTGCCCAGGGAGCCTACTCGCCTGACCAGTTCTTCGCTCAGCTTCCCTCTCACCGGCTGATTTCTTTTGTCGGCAGCGGCATCCACACTTACCAGGACAAGATACTCCGGTATTTTAAAGACAAGGCTAGGTTTTCGCTGCGTACTCCATTTATTGCCTACGAAGTCGGGCTGTTAGGTTATGAGCTTCTGAGGAAAAAAAAGGGCGTGAATTTCCAGGAGCTTAAACCCCTTTATTTTCGAAGATCTCAAGTGGAGGAAAAAGATTAAGGAGCCCGAAACTTCAGAAAATTTCTTTTTCCTAAGGAGGATGGAAGAGGAGGACCTTCCCTCAGTCTGTGCTATCGAAAATCTTTCTTTTCCCAGCCCCTGGCATGAAACAATATTTCAGGGAGAAATCCATAACATACCTATATCCTATCCCTATGTTATGGTCCACAGAGCCAACCAAAGAGTCATAGGCTATGTGATTTATTGGAAAATAAAGGAAGAGGTTCATATCAATAATATTGCTGTTCATCCTGACTTTAGACGAAAAGGAATTGCCAGGTATGTCCTGCGCGAGATCTTGGCTAAGGTTGAGAAGGAAGGAGCGAAGTTTGTCACTCTTGAAGTCAGGCCTTCTAATAAGGCAGCTCTTTCCTTGTATCGGAGGCTCGGATTTCAGGCTCTGGGAGTGAGAAAAGAATACTACCTCAAACCAAAAGAAGATGCCCTCATCTTAGGCAAATCTTTGCTCTAAGATTAATGATAATTTTTTTTATAATCCCAGCAATATTTTTCATACTGGATAGAAATAAAATTCTCGGAATGTATTCCTTATGGCTTGAACTAGAAGACTGGCAGATTATCCTCAGTAAGATTCGAGAATCTGGAGGTCAGGGTTTCTGGTGGATTAGAGCTAGGAGCCAGGATGGCAGGGAAGTTTTCAGCGATTGGAAAAGATTTGGAATTGAAGGGCCAAAGTAGCCAAAAAGAGCAGATCAAATTCACCCCTAAAATCCTCTTCAAAGGCTATAGACTTATTTCCCATACTTGTTGGATTATTAATCTGGATGATTTAAAGTCCAGGCCAGACAACTGATCAGTTTCAGTAAAATTTAATCACTTCGTAAATCTTTTTATAAGAACTTAAGAGGCGTTAAAAAATCATAAGATGATGAAAGCGGGCAATATAAAAATAATACAGCTGGTTTTTTCAATAATACATATACTGAGCGGATTTGCCTTTGGGTACGACTTCTATGGCACCAACTTTCAATACAGAAAAGACATCACCATTGATAACACCAAAATTGATGCTAACTTGAGCTATTTTCCTGTCTTGGTGAAGCTTACTTCTTCCAATATTGACTTCACCCATTTCTTACATTCAACAAATGATGGTTATGACATCAGATTTACAGATTCAATAAATGGAAGTGGTGATGCCAATGGCAACGTTTTAGACTTTGAAAGAGAGAGGTTTGATAAGTCAGGTGAGGTGGCAGAGATTTGGGTAGAGATTCCCTCGATTTCTAGCTCTTCTCCCACTACTTTCTACATGTTTTATGGAAACACCGATTGCGCCAATGGAGAGAATGTAAATGGCACCTGGGATGTGGGTGGTTCACCGACTGATTATTACCGTGAGGTTTTCCATTTGCATGAAACTTCTGGCACGCATTATGATTCGACTTCTAGCGGATACACTGGAGCAACAGTTGGCACGGTATATCAGGATCGAACCGGCGAGATAGACGGAGTTGATGAGTTTGTAGGTCCCAGTGAGTCAAGATTATCTCTTTCTGACGGCACCTTGACAGCGAACTCACCGTTCACCATCGAGGTGTGGTTTTATATAAAAACGCTGCAAGATTTATGGATAGGAGTGGTGACAAAAGGCAGAGATGTCGATCCTGACTGGGTAGGATTGGGATTAAATGATCTGAACCAGATATGCTCCTATTGGGATTATAAGAATGGAAGCAATATGTATGGAAGCGTTCTTTCGGATGGACGATGGTATTACGCAGCCACCACATATGATGGAACTGATCGTTATTTGTATCTTGATGACTCCCAAGAAGCAGGGCCAAGATCAGGAGATACCTACCCAGGGAATATCCCAGAGAATACGAGAGTAGGGGATGATTCTAACGGCAATTATTTAGATGGCTTCATCGATGAAGTCCGCTTTTCTGATGTTGCTCGATCTGCGGCTTGGCTAAAAGCATCTTATCACTCTGGGAATGATTCCTTATTGACAATTCCCACCCTGGCTGAGCTTTCATATTTTCGGGCAACATCGCTTGATTCTGCTGTTCTTTTAGAATGGAAAACAGAGACTGAGCTTGATAATGCCGGATTTAATGTATGGAAGAGTGAAGAGAAAAACGGGGGATATGTGAGGATAAATTCTTATTTCATTCCTGCAGAAGGGGAAGCTGGCTTTGGCGCGCAGTATAGCTATACTGACTATGAAGTTCAAAACGGGAAGATTTATTTTTACAAACTAGAGGACGTAGACACCTCCGGCAAGAGCACTTTTCATGGTCCAGTGCCTGCTGTGCCCCATGATATCATCCTCACCTGGCCTGATGAGGGGAAGATTGTCCCTTCAGGATCTTCATTATTTAGCTGGTCCAGCTCTAGCAATTACTCCTTCAAGGTTGAAATCTCTCCGAATCCATCTTTCCCTGGTTCTGAAACAATGTCTTTTCCTGAGGAGAGGTGGACATCTTTGAGCTCCTTATGGCTTGAACCAGAAGACTGAGATGTCCTATTAAGGGCGGCGTGAGAATCGGGAGGTCTGATGTTCTGGAGGATAAGAGCGAAAAGCCAGGATGGCAGGGAAGTTTTCAGCAATTGGAAGAGATTTATTATTGAGAATAATCGACTTCCTGACGAATTGTTATGAAGACAATTCATGCCAATAACTCCCTTTTTTTGCTAGCTTCATTATTTTCTTCTTAATTGCTTTCGCTTTTTTCGTTTTTTTTATAAAAGATTGCTCAAACCAGGTATAGTATCCTCTCTTAGAGCGAATAAAGAGGACTCCATTTTCACCCCCAATTTCACCTCAATAGGCGATAGACGCCAAGGCGAAAATCTATATATTATATTGTGGAAAAGATTTATTTAAAAAATTAGGATGGATGTTCAGCAGGCAGAAATTTGATTTATATTCGATTGTCTTAAAAATGTAGCTAGCATTAAGGGAATCTTGAGATGTCCCTAGGGAAAATTAAAGCGGCTTCTTTTGTTCTAATGGTGTTTTTTTATTTTAGTGGTCTTGCTCTTGGATACACGGTCAAAATAGATGGTACGGATAGATATTTTGAATATAAAAGGGATGTGACTATTCAAGGCAGTCAAGTGTCGGGTTTTTTTGCCAACTTTCCTGTGTATTTTGATTCGAAAACTGACCCTACAGATTTGCAGCTTGATTTAAGGACTGAAGCAAACGGAGGTCACGTGCGGAGCGACTATGGCTATGATATTGTCTTTGCTACGGCTGATGGACAGGAAATCCTTAAGCACGAGATTGAGAAATATGTTCCCACCAGTGGCGAGTATGTAGCCTGGGTGAATGTGACCCTTACTGGGAGCAACCAGACTATTTACATTTATTATGGAATCTCTGTAGCACCTTTTGACACCCAGCATATAGAAGCTGTTTGGGATTCGAATTTCGTCCTGGTTCAACATTTAAATGAGATTTCGCCCAACGACCACCTTGATTCGACGAGCAATAACAACGATAGCACGACCATAACTGTCACGACGCAAGGCTCAGCTGCGGGGCAAATAGATGGCGCAGATGATTTCGATGGAGCCCAAGCCCTGGAGCCTCAACACCACGTTATCATTCCTGATAATGTCAATGGATCCCTGGATTTCACGGATCAAATTACCATAGAAGCATGGATTAAAGATAATGTGAAGGCCCAGAGAAGAATCGTCTACAAACACTGGGAAATGTATATGATGCGAACTTCGGACCATGAGGGAAGACTTCATGCGTGGGTTAAGGTAAGTAATATTTGTCGTCATGCAAAAAGCAAAAAAGGTCTTATAGGCACTGTCAGTAATTATTACTGCGTTTTCACCTGGGATGGGAGATTGGGTCAGGACAATTTATTGCATCTCTATTTAGATGGAGAAGAAGTGAGCTATACAGGAGGAACCCAGGCAAGTATTCAAGGTACCATTGATACCTCTAATGATCCGCTCTATATTGGCAGCGATGATGTCGATGAATCTTGGAACGGCATGATCGACGAAGTCCGCCTCTCAAAGACTGCTCGCTCTGTTTCCTGGATTGAGACCAGCTATAACAGCATGGTTTCACCTGCTGCTTTTTATGTTGTCGGTGATCCTTATACGACCCTGGTTGAGCTTTCCTATTTTAGGGCAACAGGGCTTGATTCGGCTGTGCTTTTAGAATGGGCGACAGCTACTGAGCTTGATAATGCCGGGTTTAATCTATGGAGGAGCGAAGAAAAGGATGGGCAGTATGTGAGGATAAATCCCTACTTTATTCCCGCAGAAGGGGATACTGGCTTTGGGGCAGATTATAGCTATACTGACTATGATGTCCGAAATGGCGTAACTTATTATTACAAGCTCCAGGACATTGATGTATACGGGAAGAGCACCTTCCATGGTCCGGTGCCGGCAACTCCGAATGATATCATTCCCATTTGGCCTCCGGATAAGATATTTCTTCCTTCAGATGCCTTTCTTTTCAGTTGGAGCAGTTCTGGGAACAACTCCTATCAAGTCGAAATATCTCCGAATCCATCTTTTCCAGATTCAGAAACATTGTCTTTTCCTGATTTTGGCTGGATATCTGGTAACTCCTTATGGCTTCGTACTGAGGAGTTGGAGATAGTGCTGAAGAAAGCATATGAGTCAGGAGGTCAGCTTTTCTGGCGGGTGAGAGCAAAATCTCAGGATGGCAGAGTGGTTTACAGCAATTGGAAGAAATTTTCTGTTGAGAATAATAGACTTCCTGAAGAATAAAGAAAACAATCAATTGCATCGACTCCTTTAGTTTATACTGGTTTTACTAGCCTAGCTTATTTTTTTTAGCCTCGTTTCTTTCTTATATAAAAAACCTCAGTTTTCACCCCCAAAATCCCCCCTAAGGGTAATAGACTTAAGGGAAAAAATTCTTATATTATATATTTGGATTGAGAAAAGATAGAATATCGAAGTAAAAAAAGAGGTCAGTAATAAGAATCTAATGCAATTGTCTTTACCGTAAAAATTTTTTAAGCATTTAAGAGAAAGGATTATGGTAGGCAGGAAAATAAAGGTCGGCTTTCTTTCTTTTCTACTAATGCTTTTCTTCAGTGGACTTGCCTTTGGGGTCTATACAGTCAAGATTAATGGAGCAGACAAAAATTTTACCTGCCGAAGACAGATAACGATTCAGGCGAGTAAAGTCCAGGGGGGACCTCATAGTAATTTTCCCCTACTTTTTGATTCGACCACCACGGCGGGTCTACCCGACGATTTACAATGGGCAGGAGATGGCCTGCCCGGCAAAGTGGAGCAGATCTTAGGCTGGGACATTGTCTTTGCCATGAGTGAGAACCAGGAAATCCTTAAGCACGAAGTAGAGAAATATTCAGCCTCAACTGGTGAATATAAAGCCTGGGTGAAGATTGACTCTCTTTCTGGTACTACTCAACTTTTCCTTTATTATGGATGTGCAGATGTGATTACTGATTCACAGCATAAATCGGTGGTTTGGGATAGTGTTTATGCTGCTGTTTGGCATTTACACGATGATTTCTTAGATTCTACATCCAACGACAATGATGGTACAGGATTTAAAACAATTGACACATTAGGAAAGATTGCGGACTGCGAGTTTTTTGATGGTGCTAACTCTGAGATAAATGCAGGCCCAGGCAGCAGTATTGCCAATGTGTTTGCGAATGGTGCTAATGTTGGTGGAACCATCAGCGCCTGGATTTATCCAATTGACTGGGGAGAGGGTAGTTATGGTCGAATACTAGATAAAGGAACGGATGAAACAGGGAATGATGGGTGGTTTTTGTGTGTTAACAATGGTGGTACCGTTACTGAACATTTGTTTTTTGCGAGGGATTTCAGCACGCAACGAGGATCTTGGTACACACCTCAATCTTCAATAAGTCTTGCTCATTGGCAATATGTAGCAGTTACTTATGATGAAAGCTCTACTTCCAACTGGCCGGTTATGTATATCGATGATACGACTCCAGTTCTTGATTACGATGAATTACCTATGGGCTCCCCTATGGATGATTCAACTGTAAATTGTTTTATTGGAAATTTCGCAGGAGGTAGAATCCGAACGTTTGACGGAGCCATTGACGAAGTTCGGATCAGTGACTCTATTCTCTCTGGTGATTGGCTAAAAACAGAATTTTACAATCAAAACGATCCGGGGAGTTTTTATTCTGTGAGTGCAGAGCAGACCCTGGTTGAGCTTTCTTACTTTAGGGCAACATCTCTTGATTCTACAGTGTTTTTGGAGTGGAAGACAAAGACCGAGCTTGATAATGCCGGGTATAATATCTGGAGGAGCGTGGAGAGAGATGGGGAATATGCGAGGATTAATCCTTATTTCATTCCTGGCGAAGGGGAAGCTGGTTTTGGGGCTGAATACAGCCATACAGATTATGACGTCACCAACGGAGTGATTTATTATTA
>Ga0209636_10009133_pt1 | contig 10102 bp, 11 predicted proteins | sample DeeMarSWOR152_54_FD_187464 | JGI IMG/M metagenome (GOLD analysis project Ga0209636, IMG submission 187464) | Marine sediment microbial communities from White Oak River estuary, North Carolina - WOR-1-52-54 (SPAdes) (version 2) | ecosystem: Environmental > Aquatic > Marine > Intertidal zone >... | reverse complement strand
TTGGATTGACGAGTACTGATCCGGCACTTCGAGCTCTTTCACCGCGCGAATGACGTGCGTGATGGAGGCTTTTTTGCCCTTGTCGTCATGGACGGTCAAGCGGACAGAATACTCTCCGGGCGAAAATGTATGCTGAACCGTCTTGCCGGTTGCGGTGACCCCGTCGCCGAAGTCCCAGTGGTACGAGACGATGATGCCGTCCGCGTCGCTAGACTCTGACGCATCGAAGGAAACGGTGTAGTCGGTCTCGAAGGTCCACGCAAAAAGCGCGACGGGATAGGCGTTCATTAATACGCATCCCGCTACCAATATTGGAACCCATAGCAGGAGCAGAACGACCCGACTTGCCCTTCTAACGCCCATTGTCCTCACGTATTCAATAGATTACGCCTTTGCATTTGTTTTCCAAGTGTTCCTTCCTGGCCGATCCCAAAAAAGGTTCGAATAGAAGGCAGATGTCAAACTCATTTGGGAGTGTACGAAGCGAGATTATTCAAAGATCTCCGGGGGAGGATTGGTAAGGATTGTCTAGGGGGCCTTTGGGCTTGCCGGTTGCCAAACACAAAAGCACATTGCTGCGACTGTAGCGAGTGCCGCGCCGAAGACAAACGGGGCACCGGGGCTGAACCGATCCCACAGCACCCCTGCGATGAGCGAGGCCGGCAGGTTGAGGGCTCCGATGACGGTGCTGTAGGCGCCGTAGGCCGTGCCGCGCAGGTGGCTTGGGACGATGTCGGCGACCAGCGCACGTGCGGTGCCGTAGGCCGTTCCGTAGTAGGCCCCGTAGGCGGCGTACAACACCCACATATTCCAGCCCTTGCCGGCTAGGCCGAGGCCCAGATAGATGGCCGCGTAGGCGATCCAGCCGCCGAGGATAACCGTCTTGCGGGAGACGCGGTCGGACAGGATACCCACCGGCGTGGAGATGAGGGTGTAGACCAGGTTAAATACCGCCAACATCCCGAGAATCCCGAGCACGGAGACGCCGAGCGACCGTGCGCGCAGAACCAGAAAGGCGTCCGCGGAATTTCCCAGCTCGAACAGCCCCACGATGAGCAGAAACAGGCCGAACGGCCGACCCAGACCGCGGAAGCGCACTTTCACCCGTTCGGAGGGCGTACTCCTTCTTGCCTCCCGGCTCCCGAACGCGAGCACGAAGACCGCGAGCACAGCGGGCACAAGGCTGACCAGGACAATGGTGCGAAACGTGCTCGCCTGAAGCGCTCCCCTGCTGCCTTGTGTGAGCCACACCGCGGCCAGCGCGCCGAGGATGCCGAGCATTGCGCCGGCGCTATCGGCGGCGCGATGGAGGCCAAACGCCAATCCCCGCTGATTTTCCGAAATAGAGTCGGCCACCAGCGCATCCCGCGGCGCGGTGCGGATCCCCTTGCCCACCCGATCCCCCCAGCGCGCACTAGCCACCGCCCCCCACGAGCCAGCAAAGTAGAACAGAGGCTTGACGAGCGTGGAAAGTCCGTAGCCGGCAACGGCCAGCCATTTTCGGCTCTTCAGCCGATCGGACAACCAACCCGAACCTACCCTCAGCAACGAAGCCGTCGATTCCGCCGTCCCTTCGATCAACCCGATGAACGTCGTTTGCACGCCCAAGACGCTTGCCAGGAACAGAGGAAGGATGTTCAACACCATCTCCGAGGAGACATCCATGAGGAAACTCGTCACCGACACCGCCCAGATGTTGCGCGGCAAACCCTTAATCGAAGCTAATTGGTGCTTATGTTTCATCGTCAGTCCTTCAGCCTGGTATGGCGTGCATCATACGTTAAACAGCGGGACAGTTGCATTGCAAAAGGCATCGCGAGCGTGGGGGAAAACGGGGACATAATACCTATTTCTGCATACAGCAATTCGAAGTGTATTCCCTTTCTCAAAGCAATCTGCCTTTCTAGTAACAGTCACTTGTTGTTTGGCCTGGAGCTCTTTTTGGCTTGAAAGAGCCGTCATACTAGGCAAAGAGCAAGCCGAATCCAGCCCAGAAATGGGGTTGCGTCAGCATCGTCCTCAAGAAGTCCCATCTCTGACTTGCATTAGAAGGTATCAGCGCTTACTGTAAATGAGGAACTGAAGGTTCTTCCGATAAGAAGGAAGCTGGTAAGAGATCCAGCGAACCACTGTGATAGCAACGTTAGGGGTTAAAGGAGGTGAGCCAGAAATATGTCTTTCTTCCGGAACAAGAAAGAACCGAACGAGTTATTGAAAGAAGCAACTGCAAAGAAAAAGGCGGGTAATCTGGAGGGCGCAATAGATGTTCTTAAGATGGCATACAAAGCTATAGAGAAGCAAGGAGGTGGCTACACAGTCGAGGTCTTTCTTAGGCTGCCAATGTATCTCCAAGCTGCAGGAAGAAGTGATGAGGCTTGGAATGAACTCGCAAGACTACTTAAGAGTGGCTACTCTGGCCAGTTGAAATCAGCGGATGTCCTGCCAATGGAGCACGCTCTGATCTATGACAAAATAAGGCTTTTCCTGCAACGAGAGGGAAAGCATGATCAAGCTGTTGGGTTTGGAATTTGCGCGTACCTAGCTTGGCCCATTGGGCTCTGTAGGCAAAATCGCACCTCTGAACTGAAGCAGTGGAGGAAAAGAAACGCAGCTGATGATACTATTCTTGAACTCCTCAAGAAAGCTGAGAAGGAGCATCTACTCCCACAACTTCGCGATTTGGTGAATTCACGAATTGGCCAACTACCGAACATTGATCTTGAAGCAGTGAAAGAAGAGGTGGACAGCATAGTAGAAAATGCCAGATGATATCCCTGAGGCACTGAGGAAGTTACAAAACTATCGGGAGAGGCACATGGAGGTGGGTAAGTATTTCCTCACCGCCTACGGCGGCATTCTGTATGCAATAGATGTTTTGGCTGCTTCAGTGCTTGATCGGTCATTAAGCCTGCTACGAGGGTTCTGTGACTTGGTGGAGGCTCGGAACTACGTGGCAGCCGCGCCACTTCTACGAGTGCAACTTGACAATTGCTTGAGGTTTTACGCTTCCTCCTGCGTGGAAGATCCAAATGCCTTTTTTCACAGAGTGCTTGAAGGAACACCAATTCGTGATCTTAAGGATAGCGAAGGGAACAGAATGACCGATGCATATCTCGTTGGCAAACTGTCAGTGCAATACCCATGGATACAGACCCTCTACGGCGAGATGTCGGGTTATGTACACCTGTCAGAGAAGCAATTCTACCACACATGGGGGATCTCTCGGGATAACCGGACGAAGTCAGGAAGTTTCTACGTTGTCACCGGGGATGATAAGTACATCTCTGATAGAGACTATCTAAAACTCATAGAGGCTTTTCGTATGACAACGGAAGTAGTACTGGATTTCCTCTTCAACTGGGGATGGTGTAAAGAACATCCTGATGACCCTAGGGTGAATAGAGCAGCTAACCCTATCTAAGAGTCCAGCGTGGGGTTAGACCTTTACTCTTGAATTACAAACACCTATCGCTTCGACTTGATTGATCGAAACTAAAGATCTGACGCGGTTCTTCTCAATTTAAGAGAGATTCCTGTGGACGCATACCATAATCCCTCAAGGAGCAACCTGAAGTAGGGCCTATGCCCGTCGAATTCATGCAATGATACGGCTGTCAATATCTGGACATCCACTATCCTAGGAGATGACAGGACTAGAGTTGATACCTGCCGTTCTTCGGCATACTATGTTGCAGAGTTGCACAATAATCATTGTTATCTGCATGAAGAAGGCATCAGTACAAACATAGTTGCGTTCAAAGCGTGCGGGGGCTATACTAATAATCAGGAGACGAAGGTGATTAGGACCCTCACAGCAGTTCTACACAAAGAAGATGATCTCTACGTGGCCGAGTGCCCAGAGGTGGGGACCGCCAGCCAGGGCGCTACCATTGACGAAGCGCTCAAGAACTTGCGGGAAGCCACAGAGCTTTACCTTGAAGAATTTCCCCTTGGAGAAACGCACCGCCCATTAGTGACAACCTTTGAGGTTGCTGTTCGTGCCTAAGCTTCGAAGACTCAGTGGGCGAGATGCCATCCTCACTTTCGAGAAGTTGGGGTTCCACCAAGCGCGCAAGAGAGGGAGCCATGTTGTGATGCGGCGTGGGGATCGCGGCTGCGTGCTTACTCTGCATAAGCAGCTTGTAATTGGAACACTACGGAGTGCTCTTCGTCAAGCAGGTGTCAGTCCTGACGAATTCATGGAGGTCTATGAGGGCAAATAACAAGCGGATCGAGCTGACGAACGCTCTTGCCACGACCCTTGCAGAGCAAGGGCCGCGCTCGCGCAGCTCATCCGCGACGTTGGGCACATGAGCCCCCGAGCTAAGAGGGTGTGGTCCTACAATACCGAAACTGACCTTTAGGAATTTTGGCGACACGTACCGTAATTTAAAGTGCGTTTCCTTTGCCAAGCCGCGATGCTCTTTGGTAGAAGTCTCTCAATGCATAGTTTGGAGTTCCTTTTGGCTCAAGGGTCATTGAAGCAAGTAAAGATCTGAACAGATGAGGTCAATCCAGGCCGGAAATAGGGTTTGTGTCACCACAATTTCATCACCACAATTCCATCACCATAATTCTCCGTCTGAGCCTCCCGTTAATCCGTACAAGTGATTCCCGGACTCGAAAAACACGCTATAATTCAGCGGCGCCAGGTCCCGGAGGTGAGAACTGTGGGCATTGAATTACTGGAAGAGTACCGCGCCGAGATCATGGGAATCGCCCGTCGCCATGGCGTGGCCAATGTGCGTGTATTCGGATCCGTAGCTCGGGGCGAGGCTAGACCTGATAGTGACGTGGACTTCCTCGTGACAGTCAGCGGCAAGACCAGTCAGTGGTTCCCAGGCGGTCTGGTTGCAGACCTTGAGGAACTACTCGGACGTCCTGTTCAGGTTGTAACAGAGCAGGGTCTTCACGATCTACTTCGTGAGCAGGTTTTTTCAGAGGCCGTACCCCTATGAAAGACCAGCGGATTTACCTTCAGCATATCATAGAGTGCATTGGGTGGATCGAGGAATACACGTCCACTGGCCGGGATCAGTTTCTAACCTCGCGCATGGCGCAAGATGCCACACTTCGGCAACTTCAGGTCATGGCGGAGTCGACGCAACGGATATCGGCAGATCTGAAAGACCAATACCCCGAGGTTGACTGGCGTGCCCTCTCGGGATTCCGCAATGTTTTGGTCCATAACTACCTGGGGGTTGATATGGATGAGGTCTACTCGGCCATCCAGATGCATCTCCCTGCACTCAAAGCCGCGGTGGAATCTATGTTAAGTACCCTTTAGCCTGTCGCTTTGGCGTGTCTGGTCAAAACAAGATGTCTGATCACGCATTGCCCGGCTGGCTAGGCGCTTACAAACACTGGAACACACGGCTCTGCATGTCGGACAGATACGGCCTATTCGCAGGCTGTGGGAACAGCATCATGCAACCCATCACAAACGGTGCCTAGAGAAGGGCAGAGAAAAGTTTAGGAAGATCCAGGCACTTCGTAGTAATCTCATTAGAAGATTTGCCTTTCTCCACGTGGTTTCCCATGCTGACCCAAGCGCAATAGACGCTGTTTGGATCAAAGGAGGCCAGGGAATGACATCAAGAGGATTGCTTTGGGTAGTCTGTACTTTGCTGACGACGGTGATGTTGCTAGGGGTTCTCATCGTGGGAGGGCCGGTGGTTCATGCGGCGGGTGAGTCGAATGCCTGTGCCATGGAAGGGCTGGATGATTTCGTTGCACCAGGGCTGCTGGAGAAAAGCTGCACGTCGATAGTGGTCGGTAAGGACGCTTCAGCGGATGGATCTACAATGGTGACGTACACGGCCGACTGTGGAGACTGCGACTTTCGTCTTGTATACGTTCCGGCGAAAGATCATGAGCCTGGTACCATGCGGCCGGTTTTCCCCTTTGGGCTGTACGGCCTTTCCTATCCACGGATTGTCAGTGAAGAGAGGGCGCCGGGCTATGCACCTTTGCCCGGACAAGAACCAACAAAACCGATTGGATATATCCCCGAAGTGGAGCACACCTATGCTTACTTTGACGGTGTATACGGCGTCATGAACGAGCATCAGCTGGCCATCGGTGAGACTACCGGTGCTGCGAAGACGTACGTCGAGCCCAGGCCCGAAGGAGGGCCTCTGTTTGATACGGCAGCTCTTTCCAAGGTTGCCATGGAGAGGTGCAAGACAGCAAGAGGCGCCATTGAGCTAATGGGTGGGCTTGCTGAAGAACATGGCTACTACGGCTGGGGAGAGACTCTCACGGTGATCGATTCTAACGAAGCGTGGGTGTTCGAGATCGTACCCACTCCGGACGGCAAAAGCGCGGTTTGGGTGGCACAACGGGTACCCGATGATGAGGTCGCGGTGGTGCCAAACATGTTGGTGATCAGGGAAATCGATCCGAGCAGCCCGGATTTCATCATCTCAGACAATGTCTTTGATATCGGAAGGGCTAAGGGATGGTGGACACCGGGAACATCGCTCGATTTCCTGAGAGCATACACCCCCGGCGAATACAAACACCCGTACTATTCCTTGCGACGTAAGTGGCGCGCCTACGATCTGCTGGCCCCGTCGCGCGGCTTTGATCCCTGGGTGGAGGATGCGTATACGAAGGAGTATCCCTTTTCGATTAAGCCGGACAGGAAGGTTACTGTTGAGGATCTGTTTCGCATTCAACGGGACTACTACGAAGGAACGGATTTTGATCTGACGCAGGGCGTTGCCGCCGGTCCGTATGGCACCCCGAACCGCTATGAAGAAGGCGAGGGCGAGGAGTCAGTCAATGGAGCCTGGGAACGCGCGATTTCGTTGTTCAGATGCTCCTACAGCTTTGTTCTACAAGCCAGAGGTTGGCTACCCGATCCGATCGGCGGGCTTGTCTGGTGGGGTCCTGATGCCCCTCACAGTACTGTCTACGTTCCTTTCTACGCCGGGATTACTGAAGTTCCAGAGGCATACAGCATCGGAAGCCTGAGGCAGTTCAGCCGTGACTCTGCTTGGTGGGCGTTTGACTTCGTTTCGAACTGGGCGGACCTCAAGTTCAGCTACATGATCCAGGACATCAGAGCAAAACAGGGACTGCTAGAGGGCAAGGCGTTCAAAGAGCAATCCGCGGTCGAGCAGACCGCTGCCAGAATGTACGAGACCGATCCCGATTTAGCGCGGGACTATCTGACCGACTACTGCGTCAACAACGCAGAGGATGTCGTTGCCCAATGGTGGGACTTTGCTGACTACTTGGTCACCAAGTATCACGATGGATACGTGAACATCCCAGAGGCAGGCAAAGGCGTAGGGTATCCAGCTTGGTGGCTTGAGACCGTTGAATATAGCGAAGGCCCAACGCAGTATCAGGAACCATAGTAGGCTTGCCGCTGGACCACTTAGGAGGCGACTGATGGATCTGCTGGACCGTTTGCTGGAACATGACGCCTGGACGACGCGCCAGTTGCTCCTGTGCTGCCGGGGCCTGAGCGACAAGCAACTCGATCACGAGTTCGACATCGGGCGACGAACTGTGCGGGCCACGCTCGTGCACATCATCCGCAACGTCGAGGTGTGGTCCGATCTCATGTCCGGCCAGCCGGTGCGTGCGGACCAAGGGGTGCGGCCCCAGGATCGGCCCGTTGCTGTGTTGATTACGCGGCTGGATCGCGCTGCTGCTGACCGAAAAGGGTAGCCCGAGCCGTTGACCAACGCGGCGGTTGGGATGAGCGCTGGGTCGACCGGTTGGACAGCCCGCCGGACGAGAAGACGTATGGGGGCGGCATCGCCCACGTCATTACGCACAGCATGCACCATCGGGCCCAGCTTATGTATATGCTCCGCCGGCTTGGGGTCGAAGGATTGCCGGAGGGTGATGTTCTCAGCTGGGAGCAGCGAGCTCGGTCGGTCTAACAACGTACGGGGACCATCTGGCTTTCCGAGGTGTGTTAGCCTCTCCCGTTGACCTGGCGACTGCGCTGGGAAGTAGAGCGCGTCATTCAACACAGGCTTTCGCTGAAACTCAGCAAAAAAAGGACTTCTTATTGGCACCGACAACATTCTTGTTCGTGACGGGGTGCCAATCGCGGGAGTGGAAGCATCTCGGTGTCGCATTTCTTGGCGATTGAAGCTTCTCAAGCTACTATCTGGTCACGAAGCAGGCGCAATGCAAAACGACTAGTTGCTGTGGATAGTGGAAGTATTTTCTAAAGAAAGAAGGAGGTCTAATCATGCCGGAGTTTGGTTCGCCGTTCTCGGGACTGGCAAATGATCGGAAACTGACGGAAGAAGAGTTGATCCGTGCGATCCGATTCATGGTCGCTGCGGAGTACGAAGCGATTCAGCTGTATATGCAGCTCGCCGAATCCACGGACAATGAACTGGCGATCGAGGTGCTCAAGGACATCGCCGACGAAGAGCGGGTGCACGCTGGCGAGTTTCTCCGATTACTGAGAGAACTCGCTCCCGACGAAGAGACGTTCTATGCGGAGGGGGCGGAGGAAGTCGAAGAGGAGATCGAGCAGATGGAAAAGGGGTGAAAGCTGCTCAGTTCAGCCCGTTGCGTAAATCTTTTTTGCCGTTTAGTTCAAAGCTCAACTTCTAGTTTCAGTTATTTAACCGCAGAGGGCGCAAAGACCGCTGAGATCGAACATTGAAGTTTCCATAGTACCCTCTGCGTGCTCTGCGGTGAAAGCTTCTGTTTTCTAAACGGAAGGGGTTTGTACAACGGCCTCTGTTGTAGGCAGCAAATGCACGGGGTTTCACGGAGTTACATCCGGTAGTTCAACATTGGTTTTCACTAGAACTCAAGCAGGATAGAACTTGGAAACCGCTGGAGGCAGGTTCCTTTCCCGGCTACCATAAGCGTATGACAGAATCGAACTTGCTTGACCGCTACCGCGTCTTTCTTCTCGACATCGACGGTGTGCTCGTCCGCGGTGGGGAGCCGATTCCCGGTGCGGCGGAGGCGGTGGAGGCGCTGCGCGAGAGAGGACAGGTGCTGTTGCTGTCCAACAACTCGACTCGCTCGCGCGTCGGCGTTGCCGAACGGTTGGAGAGTATCGGGCTTACTTTCAAACCGGAAGAAATCGTCCCGAGTTCGTACATTGTCGCTTTGTATCTCTTGGAGCTGGAAGGATTGACGAAGGTTTGGACAATTGGCGAGGAAGGCCTACCCGAGGAGCTCAAGCTTGCTGGACACCAGATAGTCAAGAGCAAAGACGCGGAATGGCTGATCGTTGGGATGTGTCGTCAACTTAACTACGACATGCTCGTGGAAGCGCTTGCGTTTCTTGAGGGCGGTGGCCGGTACATCGCCACTAACAAGGACGGCACATACCCAACTCCTGATGGCCCAAAGCCAGGAGCGGGAGCGATGGTGGGCGCACTTGAAGGGATGGGCTTTGCGCCCTACGCAGTGATTGGAAAACCCTCAGAAATCCCCTATCGCATCGCCCTGGAGCAGATTAACGCACCAAAGGAGGCCGTGCTGACGATCGGCGATCGCCTGGAGACCGACATCCTCGGTGCGCAGAACGCAAAAATCGATTCGGCTCTCGTCCTTACTGGAATCTCGAACAAGGAGGACATCCAGAGCCAAGGCATTCGCCCGACCTGGATCGCCGAGGATCTGGCTGCTCTTGCCCGTGGCGACCTGGAGAGCTTGTTGTGAAGCCTCGCCGAAGTCGACGCTGGCCTTCAGGGTAAAGCGCTGCCATGGACCTTCGTGGTATGGAGAGATTTCCATCAGCGGCTTAGCAAACGGGCTGATAAGGGGATCAATCCGCTGCGCGAATGAGTGATTGACAATGGTCGAAAAGGCACTTTTTGCATGGAGCGGTGGGAAGGACAGTGCGCTCGCGTTGCGTGAGATTCTTGCAAACGGAGAATTCGAGATCGCAGCCCTGCTTACGACGGTCACGGCAGACTATGACAGAATCAGTATGCACGGGGTGAGGCGGGCTTTGCTCGAACGGCAGGCGGACTCCCTCGGCTTCCCGCTTGAGATCGTGCCCATCACGAAGAATTCTTCCAACGAGGAATACGAGGCCAGCATGCGCAGCGTTCTTACCAAACACCTGGTAGCTGGTGTCTCTTCCGTCGCTATTGGAGAC
>Ga0209636_10009132_pt1 | contig 10102 bp, 10 predicted proteins | sample DeeMarSWOR152_54_FD_187464 | JGI IMG/M metagenome (GOLD analysis project Ga0209636, IMG submission 187464) | Marine sediment microbial communities from White Oak River estuary, North Carolina - WOR-1-52-54 (SPAdes) (version 2) | ecosystem: Environmental > Aquatic > Marine > Intertidal zone >... | reverse complement strand
ATAATGCGTAGATTCTTGGGAATAAATATAGGTTCTCATGAAGAAAAATTCAATTCAATAGAATTCATAGATCTATTTGCTTTGATACTGATACTGTTTGTTTTTTTCTTGTTTATTTTTAAATTTTCATTTTATATTCCTTTAATCATGATTTTATTAAATTTTAAAATATTATTTTTAAATTTATTTAGGAGCCTTAGTTGGATTTTCGACAAAAATCGATTTTTACAACTTTGTCGTGTTATTGAGACGGAATATCTTTTAAAAAACTTATATTTAAATATGAAAATTTTGTCGACTATTAGTGGTATTCTGTTAAGGATATTGCTAAATAGCGATTTGGCTTAATTTGCATCAAAATTTGTCTTAACTCACATGTTGATTCGAGAAGCTGGTATACTCTTCCATGGAATTCCCATTATATTCACTAGCTACCATAGAGCTAGTAAGAACCAAACAAACTTAGTTTGCTCAAGTGGGTTAATGAGTGGGCTTCTAAATTTTGCTGAATGTTTGATGGAACCGGTAGAATATTTTGAAAGTGAAAAATATTCCATAATATTCAAGAAAGGTATCATAAAAGATTTTTTTAGGGATTTACAGGAGATAGTAGCTTTCATTGTTCTGGAGAAGGATTATAGACTTGAGAAATATTTAAAAAAAACCATTTTGCCCTTATTGGAAAAATTATTAAAAAAGTTTGTTTCTCAGTATGATGGTTGCAATCTTACGAAAGTTGGTCAGTTTATACCTTTTGAAAGAGAAATTAATAAAATTTTCGGAACAGGTACACAAACTTTTGAAGAAAAAATACTTTCTCTATTAACATAATTAAATCCTTGAAAAAATAACGAGATTGGAGTTTTCAATGTAGATTTATTGAAATTAAAATAAATTTAATTTAGAAATTTGATAACGAGGAATCTTTAGAACTTAGGTGATAAATTGTTGTTTTATCCTATTAAAAAGAGGTTTTATTGAGTCTATACAGTTTATATCTGACAATATGTAATTATCGTTTGGATAATATGCTAGTATTATTGAATCGAATAAAGTCCAATTTATGTTATTAAAGCCAATATCATAACCCACTACCTTAAATCCTTTCTTTAAAGCAAGAGACATTGAAGATATGCCATTTTCTGTTGTCGGAATTCTCCAAAGGATTATATGCCAGTTCTTATAGGTTTTTAATAAATTCGAAATAGATTTTTCTTTAATGTAGCCAAATAATTTTACTTGTGCCAAATAGTAATCTTTAGAAACACCATAAAGTTCATATCCTTTACGCTTTTTCTCTTTTTTAAGGATTAATGTATCATCTTTCATTTTTTTAGCTTGATTTCTAATATATTCATATAAGAAGATTAAATCTTCATTATCTAATAGAAACACATTTTTATTTCTTTTCTTCCATAGGTTTCTAAAAATCATTGAATAAATTACTGTACTGAATCCTCCATTTTGGGTAGAACATGAGTTATTATTATCGATATCAAAATATCTGTTATCTGCTAATTTAATGTGACTAGGAATTATACCATAAGGTATTGCGCCTGCATTTTGAGCAGAAGTTTGAACTTTAGTCAACTGAGCACGGACTTCAATATTAACTCTTAAAACCTCTTTAAATTGGGGCATTTTTGTAACTTTTAGAAGTCCTGCAGCTGCCAAATTTGTTGTAATTCCTCGCCTCTGAAAATCTTTCTTCACAATTAAACCACCAGCGTGGGCAATGTATCTTTCTTTTTCAACTAAAGCACAGCCAACAGTGACCTTTTTTTTTATTAACTCGCTCAGGACCCAAAATTTATTAGGTTTTGAGATATCTTTTTTTAATAGTTCGATATCATAAACATAAGGATAAGGATATTCATAATTATAGCTTTCTTTGAACAGAGATGAGATAATAGTAGCATCTTTTGGAGTAGCAAACCTTAATCCATATTCCTGTCCATTTTTAAATACAACTTTTTGAAAATAAACAACCTCTTCTTGAGAATCTAATATTTTTTTACTAATGGTTGCCATTCTAATACCGCGATCTATTTTTAACTATCTAATTAATTTTTCTTTGAGGTATATATAAAATTTTCTATATTTTTATGGGAATAACTTAAAGATAAACTGGAAAAAAAAGTTTTTAAAAAACAACGCGAATTATTAATTCAAGAAAAAAGGATGAAATCTTACTTTTTTAATTCAATTCCAATCCCATAGTACATCATATATCCCCAGATTATTACACTACTAATTGATAAAGTTATTATTGATCTAACACCAGCATAAATATTAGCATCTAAAAGATTAACTATAATACTTAGATATAAAATCGCAGTTAATCCTAAAAAACCAAATAAATAGAAAAACCATTTTCTTTTCAATGTCTTTGTTTCAAGCTGGAAGAAGATTTTAAAATTTGTATAATTTATTGGAATAATTGTAAAAATAGACATAATTAAAGCTACATAAGCAAAAAATATAGGTCCCCATTGTGGTGCATTATTAATTATTTTGACTCCTAAAAATGGAACATTGGGAGTATCAAATATTTCTCCTAATAAGACTAATAATAACATACCTGCGAAGAGCAAGATTCCATAAAATAAAATATACTTATTTTGTCTTTTTACAGAATAAATAAGAGTTGATTCTAATATTATCATATTTACAATAAGAAGAAAGACTGGTCCAAAAAATATGAAGTAATTAGTTAAGAAATTAAAAATTAGAATAGTCATTCTATCAGTCATGGCTGCATATACCATATTTAAAATAAAACCAATTATTAAACTAATAAAGAAACCACTAATAACAAAATTTAAACGTTGCCTTTTTCTCTTTAAAACTTTATAAGTAATTATTGAAAAATAGAAAACCAAAATTCCTAAAAACACATAAATCCTTATAAGTCTATCAGCTTGAAATAACGTCTTTTTCACCGATGAGAATAATGAATGTTTTTTATAAGTATTATATTGTTTGGTTATAAATAAAAAATTACCTCCTTTTAACTTTTAATAGGAATAATTAACTAAATATTAATTCAAAAAATTGCTACAATTTTATCTAATTAATTTGGCTGAAGTTAGTATTTCATAAATAGTACATAATTCAGAATTCATTCAAAAATATATCATGCATTGAATTTAACTTGTTCTAAATTTCTTTAATCTAAGAGGAATTTCCCACTCTTTCATTAATTTAATAACTTTGATAGGTAAGAAATGTTCCCATGGTTTACCTTGAATCATGGCTTCACGAATATCACTTGAGCTAAGTCCTTTATTCTCAAGCGTTATTTCCCATAAAACATGGATTTTCAAACCTAAAGATTCTAAGATTTGTTTTTTTTGTTGTCCCCAATCATCATAGATAGTTAAAAAGAAAACCGCATCAATTGGGACATAGTATTTAATTAATTCTGGAACGTTTATTGGAAATGGGACAATTGAAAATTCAGAAAATTTTAAATTCTGTTCTAATAACACCGCCTGAATCATTACATACCGCTCATAGTAAGTTAATGGATTTGCGATTGGTATAATTCTATGAGGATTTACCTCTGAGTCTTTAGTCAGTGATGGATCAGGATTTGTGATGCCTACTACAAGATGATTACAAAGTTGTTTACCTGCTAAGAGATATTTAATATGGTCATTATGTAATATTTGGAATCTACCATGAATTACTCCAAGTTCATATTTAGATTTTTTCCCTTTCATTGTTAAAGTAGATTTATTTTCATACAATTATATTTTTAATGAATTTTCCAGATTATAATTATTTCACTACATCATCTGGCTTTTATTATTTAAAAATTTGAATAAAATAATTAACATATAATTTCGATTTTACCTCTAAAAAAGATATAAAAATGATTTCAGATAATCTATTTAAATCTAAATTAGATAGTTTTCAAAATGAAGTTAATAATCCTCAAAACGTTACTCGATTCATTCATGCAAGCGATATTCATTTGGGTAGTCATCAATATAGAAATGAATATCGCTCTGATGATTTTATTCGAGTATTTCAAGAAATTTTAGAATTAGCAATTAGGTACTCTGTTGATTTTATCATATTGGGGGGTGATGTTTTTACATCTTTAGAAATTTTACCGGGAAAACTTATTAAAATTGTGGATATATTAAAGGAATTTAAAAAATGTACAAATAATTCTATTCAAATCATAGCGATTGAAGGTAATCATGATATCCGAAACTTTTCAAAAGGAATCAGATTCAGACGACGAGATCAGTCATGGTTAAAACTTTTGAATAGCTTAGGATTGATAATCCTGCTTGATGTTAATTTAGAAGAATCACCAGAAAAAATGCTGAAACCTTATAATTTTGATACTAAAAATGGAGGAAAAATACAAATCAAAAATGTAGTAATTTATGGTACTCGGTATCTAGGAGAGAAACCACTCTCTTTTGTTTCAAAAATAAGAAAGTCAATAGTTAAAAAAGCTGGCTTATTTAATATTCTGATACAGCATTTTGGCATTGAAGGTCAGATGGAGAATGTTCCAGGAGTTAAATTAGAAGATATTCAATATCTACATTATCAAGTTGATTATTTAGCTTTAGGTCATTTTCATAAACAATTTATTCTCGAAGATTGGATATATAACCCAGGTTCTTCAGAAGCAGTATGTTCAATGGATAATTCCTATAAGCGAGGCATTTTTTTAGTAGAAATTTCAAAAAAGTTTGAGTATTTTGTAAAAAAAGTTAAATTTATTAAATTAATAAACCGAAAATATATATGGGAAACAATTAATCTCAATTTTGAAATTCGAAATAAGAATGATATTTTAAAATTTATCCTTGATAAATTAAAATCCTCATTAAAATATCTGAATTCTAATGTTCATCCTTCTGATCCTCATATGCCTATATTATACTTGATTTTAAAAGGAATAGAACCTTTAAAGTCTTGCAGAATTAATGAAAAAGATCTAAGAACTAAGATCTGTAATATACTGCCAATTGTAGACGTTAGAATTTATCAGAAATTTGTGAAGTCATTAAAAACTTTAGATAACTTTATACTAGTTTAACATTATTAGTTTTAATTTATAATCGGCTTTTTTATAAGTTTATTAGTAAATTCATTTAAAGTATCTATCATGAAGATTTATTCTTTAATGAAAAAAAATAAATTTTTCACGATCATATCTGTTGGTTTCCTAATATGGTTTTTATTCCTTTTAATATTATCAATTTTTAGTCAAAGAAGTGTAATATTCTATGATGCTCTTGGACAAACAGATGTTTCAATTGAATTTTCAAGTAAATTGCCATTATTTAGATATCTAATCGAACCTTTATATACGATTAATTATATTTTAGAAATGGAATTCACATGGATGTTTCTTTTCTTAATGTTATATCCAATTCTGAGAGGATTATATTTGTATATAAAGAAAAAGGGGAAATTTAGTTCAGAGAAATATAGATATATTATTTACCCCATATCAGATATCATTTATTTTTGTTTTAAAGTGTTAAGTATTTCTATTTTAATAGTAGGAATTTATATGCTTATTGGATATATTGCACAGGGCTATTTTTTTGTAAGTAGATATTTTATGATCCCTGTTCAAATATTAGTATATTTAAGTATGATTCTCATTATCATCAAAATAGGGTTTACTATTCTTAAATTCCTTCATCCAAAGCTATCACTTAATTTATTAAAGAAATTTTTCAAAAAAAAATCAGAAAGACAACTAAAAAATCAAAAAGTAAAGAAAGAAATAGTGTATTATATTGGAATCGGTATGATCTTACTTAGTATTAATATTGTGTTTATATCTACCCCTTTTCCAACTCATCAAATAATTCCAGCAATACCACTTGAAGACGACGAATTTTTGTTCGACTTTCATGTTCATACTATTTTTTCTGATGGATGGCTTACTGTTGAAGAAAGGATCAACTGGTATCTCCAACAAGGGATATCTGGCGCTTCTTTCACTGATCATGACAATATAAGGGGTGCCACAATGGCTATAAATTATGTTGCGGAACATGAATTAGATTTCGTAATATTTATGGGGGAAGAATGGACAGATAATGAAAATGATATTCATATGAATTATTATGGCATTGATAAAGAAATTGTACCTATTCAATCATATACTCCAGGTGGGCCGTTGTCTTTGAATGTATCAGATACAATAAACTACGTAAAATCAAATGGAGGGTATATTTTTGTAAATCATTATAATTATGCACCTAACCCCGAAGGTGATTTTGGTGTTCCGTACACATTAACTCAGTTAAGAGATTGGGGTGTTGATGGATTTGAGATTGTTAATGGAGGAAGTTTTTCAGGGAAATATTTATATATCCGACAATTCTGTCTTGATAATAATCTGACATGTATAGGAGGATCGGATATTCATACCAGTGAAGATTTAAATACTATTATTAAAATGAGGTTGACTGATCCAACAAATTTAACCATAGTAAATATTTTTGAAACTTTAAAAAACAATGCTCATCAAGTAATTGCAATTACTCTGTATCCAGAAGTAGTAGATTTTCCTGGTGATTTAAATGATTTTGGATTTTATGTATTGGAGGATTTTATCAATTATATTCTAAATCTGGATGTCTACCAGGCTTTATCTTGGATGGTATGGTCAACTTTTGGATATATAGTAATATTTTTAATATATCATAAAGTCAAAAAAATAAATTTGCGGTTTTTAAAAACTAAAATCCTTTGAAAATTATCCTTTATTAAGCATTAATTATTCACTAGAGGAGTAGAAAAATGGAACTTGAAGAAGTATATGATTTCATGAATAAACTTGAAGTGGTAAGTATGAGTACAGTTGAAATAGATCAACCACGTGTTAGAATAATGGCATTAATTCCATATAAAAATAAATATTGGTGTTGTACTATAGCATCACGTCCCAAAATGCAACAATTTAAAGCCAATAACAAGTTTGAATTCTGTAGCATTATTAGAAAGAATGATAAGATTGGCTCTATACGTGCTTGTGGGAGAGCAAAAATAATTGAAGATCTTGAGATTAAAAAAGAGCTTTCTAAAGTAATTCCTTTTTTTAATGGATATTGGAGCGATTATTCTGATTCTAATTTCGGTTTAATTAGACTTGATATTGATAAAATTGAAGCTCAAAGCCCTTATAATAAACAGTTTTATACTTTCAATATAGAGTAAGTTGATTATTCTACAAAAAGATTTTAAATATAGTAATGAGTGTTATCTTCATTGAAATTATCATTGTCATCATTGTCATCATCATCCTTTCCGAGAAATTTCTTATAGAAATATTTTAACATATCCTCTGGATCACCTTTGAAATCTTTTAGATCTCGAGGATCTATCTTTATAATACTCCCTCTCTTTAGTGGGATAACTTTATCTCGAAGTTCTTTCTCCATTCTCTCTTGTTTTCTTTCATTTAGAAGTAATTCTTTTTTCATTAATTCTTGTAATTCGTTCACTACAAGCTTATCTAAATAGTCTGGTTCAAATTCTAAAAGTGCTTCTGGACCGTAGAACTTAGTAATTCTTTTGAGTGCCTTCTGTTTTTTGAATTTTGGAATCTGACTTATACTCTCGAGATTTAACTTTGATAATATATTTAACCAATCGAGTTTTACAGCCCAAGATAGTAATTTATCGTCTTCTTCCATGGTTTAAAAATTAATTTTTATTATTGATAAAATTCAAGATACGAAATAAACTTTTTTCAAAGACTCTTATAATATAACCAACCAATGAGACTTATAAAGTTATTTATTTTAATCCATAATATTCAAGTTAAGATATTATTTCAAAGTATTTATCAATATTGAAAAAACTTAAGAAAAGAATGTTAAAAGTATAAGTAAAAAGACTTTCCTTTAAGATTTGCCAATTTTAATGAACTCTCGAATTTTTGAAGATACAAATTCAGGAGCATCATGAGTTATCCAATGGGAAGATTCTTCGTTCTTTTCTATTCTTAAGTCCTTTACATAGTTGGACAATCCATCTAATAATTGAGGTGTTAAAAACAAATCTTTCATCCCCCAAAGTACTAAGGTAGGAACTTCGATGATTCCTGTCCATTCTTTAAAACTACGATTTGCTCTATAATAATTCACTGTTCCTTCTATTGCTCCAGGTTGAGACCATGCTTCAATGTATTTTTTCTTCTCAAGATCACTAAAGTTTTCTGTGAAGACGAATTTTTTCAATTGTTCATAATTATTTTCAATTATAAACTTCTCTCCATTAGGTTTGTAAAACTCAAAAATATAGAAACTAGCTTTTTGTTGATTCTTATCAGTTCTTAGTTTTTCAGTAAAAATTTTATGATGAGGAGAATTTAATATAATCAATTTATTTAATAATTCTGGATATTTTTCGGCGAAAATCCAAGCAACAGCACCTCCCCAATCATGACCCGCAAGATTAAATTTTTCTAATCCCAAATTTTCACTTAATCCTTTAATATCCTCTATTAGAATTTCTAATTTGTAATTTTCTATACCCTTTGGTTTGTCAGATAAATTATAGCCTCTCATATCAGGGATTATTAACTTAAAATCGTCCTTAAGGAATGGAATTACTTTTAACCAACAATACCAGAATTCTGGAAAGCCATGTAGCAAGATTAAAGGTTCTCCAGTTCCAACAATTATAGTATGAAGCATTATCCCATTGGTTTCAATAAATACTTCTTCTAATTCATTTAGGATCTGCATAGGTGTAAGAATGTAAAAAGTAATTTAATCTTTAAGAAAATATGATTAACTCAAGGAATAAATATAAAAATAGAATGAAAATTAGAAGATATAAATCCAAAAAATCTGTTTTTTAATTATTCGAAATAACTTAAAAATGATTTTGTAAAATCCTTTACTAATGAATTGTCAATTTCACCGAATTTATAACGTCCACGCGGTAATTTTGTCTTCCCCGAAAAATGTTTCTTTAAGGCAAGTTCAAAATCATTAATTACTAGACTATTATATTCTGCGAATTTGATTTCACCAAAGTATTTTTCTATAAAATCTGGTCTCAATTTACTCAAGTCAAGTATACACCATTATTTGTTTTATTCAAATGTTTTTTTAATTAAATAATTATTTCTTAATAAAAAAGAAATTCTACTATATAAATCTTTTCCTATACTTGCAATGGTTATAATTTCATAATTTTTACCGAATCCTCATTCACTGAATGAAGATTCATTCTTTTTTTCTTATCTTTCTTTTTCGAAGAAATAATAAAGAAAAGATATAAAAATTCCATTTTTTTGAAAACTCTAATTCTTCATAATAAGATTTTATTGATCCCTTCTTATATTATGAAAACAGAAATATACTGAATTTAATGTAATTAATCTTATAGATAAGAAGATTCCACAATTCTTAGAAACTTAATTATTTGATTGGAATTTGAAAAATTAATAAGTAATAAATTTTAACATAATTTCTTAACATGTAATAATATTTTTAATGCATTTTAACATAATATAGATGTTTATTATTTTCTGAGTTGATTATTAGTGTCTTTAAGGGAAAAAAAATCTGAAAGAATTAAGAAAGAAAAAAGAAACCTGTTCATAATATCAGCTCTCTCTGCTTTTGAAGAAAAAGGATTTAATAACACCCGAATAAAAGATATAACAAAAAAAGCCAATACATCTGTAGGAAATTTTTACAACTACTTTAATAGTAAAGAAGAAATATTTGAAGTTATAATTAGTGGAATAGCTGAACTTATGATAAGTAAATTTAGAGAATTATTTATATACTTTAAAGAAAATAGAATTCCCCCAATCTCTGCTGTTAAGAACCTATTTCGAGGATATGCAAAAATTTTTAGAGCAAAAAAAGAAACCTTTCTTATTTTTTTTGAACAAATGGGAGGGATTAATATAAAATATAGAACCAAAAGAAATGAAATAATTGATAATTTTACTGATGAAGTTGAGAAAATCATCATAAAATTATTAGAATTTGGAGCTCGTGAACAAAACCCTAATATATCAGCTAGAGTTTGGACGTCTACAGTACTTGGAGTTTTTACCTGGTGGATTAGGAGTGGATTTGAACTG
>Ga0209636_10009130_pt1 | contig 10103 bp, 8 predicted proteins | sample DeeMarSWOR152_54_FD_187464 | JGI IMG/M metagenome (GOLD analysis project Ga0209636, IMG submission 187464) | Marine sediment microbial communities from White Oak River estuary, North Carolina - WOR-1-52-54 (SPAdes) (version 2) | ecosystem: Environmental > Aquatic > Marine > Intertidal zone >... | reverse complement strand
CCTCATTGTCCGTAGATTTGATTGGGGGACATCCGTGAATATTTTCAAGCTATATCCCATTGAGGTCTCTCAATTGTATTGGAAAAAGTCCAACGCTTCAAGTCTAAATTGATATTCGATTTGATATTGACTTAAAGGAACCTGTATGTTATTGGTTCTTCCTAGAATTCGCTCTTTCTATCATTCCCAGGAGGACAATCATGCGTTTAATATTCATTGGCTTTGGGACTGTCGGTCAAGGATTGGCAGAACTTATGGTGAGGAAAAAGGAGTTTCTTTTAGAGAATTATGGGCTGGACTTCAAGGTCGTTGGCGTCGCGGACAAGCTCAAAGGCAGTGTGTACGCCCCCGAAGGTTTAGACCTTCAAGCAGTCCTCAGCAAAGTTGGTGCCGGAGAATCCCTCTCTGTCCTTTCTCAATACAGATATGATGGAGAAGCACTTGATATGATAAAGGAGGCTGAGGCGGATGTGATGCTGGAGGCCACATACACTGATATTGAATCCGGAGAGCCAGCGACTTCCCATATACGGAGGGCTTTAGAGAAAAACATGCATGTTGTCACCACGAATAAAGGTCCGGTTGCCCTCTATTACCGGGAACTGAAAACGCTTGCCCAAGAGAAAGGAGTCAATTTTCTGTTCGAAGGGACGGTCTTGAGCGGAACGCCGCTTATCAATCTCATCCGTGAGAACATGGCTGGCTGTGATATCAGGGAAATCAAAGGAATCCTGAATGGTACCACGAACTACATCTTGACACGAATGGAGGAAGGCCTTTCTTATGAGGAAGCCCTGGAAAAAGCCCAAGGCCTCGGCTATGCGGAAGCTGTGCCTGATGCTGATGTTCTCGGATGGGACGCACTGGCAAAGGTTACTATTTTGGCCAAAGTATTTTTTGGGGCTGAAGGAAAACCCTTTGACTATCCCTGTGAAGGCATTACAGGCATCACTCCTTCGTCCATTGTCGAAGCAAAAAGTCGAAAAAAACGGTTCAAGCTGATCGGCAAAGTCTGGCGGGAAGGAAGTTATGTCAAAGCATCGGTTGCGCCTGAGGAAATTGATCTCTCCCATCCCCTCGCATCCATAATGGGTGCTACAAATGCTGTCACCATAACGACTGATGCTCTGGGAGATGTGACCGTGGTTGGTCCCGGTGCAGGGAAGGAAGCCACTGGATTCAGTATGCTCGTGGATCTGGTAACTATCGGAGGGAAAAGATGAAGATGCTGCTCAATGGAGAATGGGTGGATAGGGAAGAGAAAATAGAGGTTCACGATCCGTTTGACCATTCGGTGATTGATACGGTTCCAAGCTCGACAAATGAAGATGTGGAGATGGCATTGGAGGCGGCTGTGCGAGGATTCGCAATTTCCAGGAAGATGACAGTTTATGAGAGATCACAAGTCCTGTTTAGAACTGCATCCATCGTTTCCGAGAATCTGGAAGAATTTGCCCAGGTCATTGCCCGGGAAGGTTCCAAGACCATCCGGGAAGCGAGGAAGGAAGCTTCCCGTTGTGTGAACACTTTGACTGTTTCGGCTGAAGAATCAAAGCGCATTCTGGGAGAAACCATTCCCTTTGACTCCTTTCCTGGAGGAGAGAAACGGCGCGGATATTATTACAGGTTTCCGATTGGAGTCATTTTGGCGATTACTCCTTTTAATGATCCCCTCAATCTTGTGGCCCATAAGCTGGGCCCGGCTATCGCTGCCGGAAATTCTGTCATCCTAAAACCTGCAACTGTCACACCGCTTTCAGCACTCAAATTGGCCGAAGCTCTTCTGGAAGCGGGCTTGCCTCCGCTGACACTCCAGGCGATCACAGGATATGGCTCTGTGATCGGAGATCCCTTGGTCAAAGACGAGCGGACAAGGATGATTTCATTCACTGGAGGTGTGGAAGCAGGTAAGAGGATTGCCCAACTGGCCGGAATCAAGAAAATGGGGATGGAGCTCGGTTCCGATTCCCCGGTAATCGTCTGGAACGATGCGGATCTAGATTGGGCTGTGGAATCCTGTGTTTCAGGGGCTTTTTGGGCTGCAGGGCAGAACTGTATCGGTGTCCAGAGGCTGTATATCCATCAGGGGATCTATCAAGAATTTCGCGATCGATTTATTGAAAGAACGAAAAAGTATCGTATTGGAGACAAACTCAAGGAAGAAACGGATATGGGTCCGATGATCACCGAAGAAGAGGCAAAGCGTGTTGAAGCCTGGATAAAAGAAGCCGTGGAAAAAGGAGCACAAGTCCTTACGGGAGGAAATCGTCTCAGGGCTCTGGTGGAGCCAACTGTCCTGGAGAATGTTCCTGAAAACGCGGCCCTTCATTGTGAGGAGGTTTTTGGTCCCACGGTCAACCTTTATCCAGTGGACAATCTGGTGGAAGCTATCCAGAAGGCCAATGCCCTTCCGTTTGGGCTCCATGCAGCGATATTCACTAGGAATGTGGATTTGGCTTTCAAAGCAGCTTATGAACTGGATTGTGGTGGGGTGATGGTCAATGATTCGACCGATTACCGACTGGATTCTATGCCCTTCGGAGGAGTAAAGTATTCAGGCTTAGGTCGTGAAGGTATCAAATTCGCCCTCCAGGAGATGACCGAGCCCAAGGTGGTCTGTTTTTATCTTCCGAAGATCTAACCTGAATAATTCATAAAAAATGCCGAGACTTTTTGTTATTCCAGCAAAATCAGATAGTTATCTGATTTTACTGAAAATCTTGAAAAAGTTTTTTCAAGAAAGAATTCCTAAATTTTTCCGGCATTTTTTACCCTTCGGGCGAGTCAATCTCACCGCATCGGCTTCGTCGTAGCCCATTCGCGGTAGACAACTACAGCTTCATGGGCCACTTCCTCGCCGCTGCAGCAATCTTGACCCGTGAATAATCCAGGCTAAGTCTGGCTAAGAATAGAAAAAGGGTAGCGGAGATCAAACTCTGCTACCCTTTTTTACTTTTTTTGATTTCTTTGATTCAGTGTTTGCTTACTAGCTTTTGATCTGCTCAGCTATCCAATCAGTGGTCACGCTCTTGGGTCTCTCGATAGCCAGTCCCAGAGCTCTGTCCCAAATCAGTGAGGAGAGAACTCCGATCGCACGAGAGGCTCCGAAGAACACGGTGTAAAAGTCATATTCTTTGACACCATAATGAAGGAGCAGAACTCCACTGTGAGCGTCCACATTGGGCCAGGGATTCTTTGCCTTACCCTGCTCTTCCAGGATGGGAGGAACAACGTCATACAGAGCACTGACCACCTGGAAGATCTCATCATCAGGGAGGTGTTTCAGGGCGAATTCTCTCTGAGCTACGTATCTGGGGTCGGTCTGCCGGAGAACGGCATGGCCATATCCGGGAATAACCTGTCCAGAATTCAGAGTTTCCCAGCAGTAGTCTTTGAGTTGTTCTTTGGTCGGGACCCCGCCCAATTTCTCCATGAGGTCCATGACCCAGCGAAGAACTTCCTGATTGGCCAAACCATGCAAGGGGCCTGCCAGTCCGTTCATTCCTGCAGACAGGGCGTAATAGGCATCCGAAAGGGCAGAACCGACAAGATGGGTGGTGTGGGCAGAAACATTTCCCCCTTCATGATCGCTGTGGAGCACGAGATACAACCTCATCAGTTCCTTGAACTCTTCGTTCTCGATGCCGATCATATGGGCAAAATTTCCACCCCAGTCCAAATTGGGATCAGCCGGGATATGCTCATCGTTCTTGTAGCTCTTGCGGTAGATATAGGAAGCGATAGCGGGGAGCTTGGCTAATAGATTCATCACGTCTTCGAACATGGGATCCCAATACTCCATCTTGCTGATGCCTTCTCTGTACTTCTGGGCAAAGATCGAGTCTCTCTGAAGAGTAAGAATACCTTGGGAGAATTGGGTCATAGGATGGGTGTCTTTAGGGATAGCTTTGAGAACATCAATCAGATAGTCAGGAAGTTTGCTGCGCTTCTGCCATTCTTTGGTGATTTCCTGTACATCTTCCTCTGTCGGCAATTCACCTGTCAGAAGCAGATAAAAAATGCCTTCCGGAAGGGGTTCCTCGCCGCCTGGTGCCTTGGGCAATTTTTCCCGAAGCTGTGGGATGTTGTAACCGCGGAAACGGATCCCTTCCATGGGATCGAGGGCTGATGTTTCTGTGACCATGCATTTCACGCCGCGCATTCCGCCGTAGGCTTGAGCAACTGTCACTTTCGAGATCTCAACGTCCCCGTACTCTTTGAGGTGAGTTCGAACTTGGTCTCGCACAGGGCCGAGCTTGGAAGCGAATTTTTCCTTTAATGAAGCCATAAATACTCCTCCTTTAAGATTTGAAAAGATCCCTCGAATGATTCGATGGGTAAAAAATATAACATTGAAAAAGAATTGTGTCAATGAAATTCCGTAAGTTTAGCCATCTTGTTTTGAGGCATTGTGCTCAGCAATTGGTGTTGAATATATTTATGCCTGAATTCGTATTATGAATAGTTCAGGTTAAATTTCATTTGACTTTTAGGTCTTTAAATAGTTATTTAATGAGAAAATAGCATTGTGTTGAAAAAAAAAGGAGAAAAAAATGGCTGGTATATGGATTGTGCTTATCATCATTGCTGTTCTTGTCTTTGTCCTGGTTGGCCTCTACAACAGTTTGATAACTTTGAGAAACCGTGCGGACAACGCATGGGCTCAAGTGGATGTCCAGCTCCGAAGAAGGTATGACCTCATCCCCAATTTGGTCGAGACAGTCAAGGGATATGCCAAGCACGAAAGAGAAGTGTTCCAAAATGTGACCGAAGCGCGCGCCAAAGCCATCGATGCAGGGACGGTTAAGGAGCAGGAGCAGGCAGAGAACATGTTGACAGGGGCATTGAAGTCGCTGTTTGCTGTGGTGGAGAATTATCCAGATCTCAAGGCCAACCAGAATTTCCTGATGCTACAGGAAGAACTGGCAGGCACAGAGGGCAAGATTGCCTATGCCCGCCAGTTTTATAATGACTCCGTCATGAAGTTCAACATGAAACAGCAGGTTTTCCCCTCAAATATTATAGCGAACATGTTCAACTTCAAGGAAAAGGAATATTTTGAGATAGAGGAACCCGCAGCGAGAGAGGCTGTGAAGGTTGAGTTCTGATAGGCAGGTTTAAGCATAAGCTCAATTTCAAGAAGAGCTCCTGATGTATGAACAGATCGCCCGCAACAAGTGGAGATCCTTTTTCCTTGTTCTGTTTTTTCTCTGTCTGATATTTGCGCTGACATGGGCTTTCGGAGAAATGACTGGATGGGGAACTCAAGGATTGATTGTTGCTGTAGTGATCGCTGCGGCCATGACCTTTGGAAGCTATTATGCGAGCGACAAAATCGTACTGGCCATCAGCCGAGCCAGGCCGGTGAAGAAAGAAGAATATCCCTATCTTTACAATGTTGTGGAAGGTTTAGCCATCGCGGCCGGGCTTCCCAAACCCCGTTGTTACGTGATCGATGACACGGCACCCAATGCCTTTGCTTCGGGCCGCAATCCAAAGAATTCTGTTATCGTGGTTACTACGGGATTGCTCCAGAAATTGAATCGGGCTGAATTGGAAGGCGTTATTGCCCACGAAATGTCCCACATTAAAAACTATGACGTTTTGGTACAGACTCTGGCTGTTGTTATGGTCGGAGTCGTGGCTTTGTTGAGTGATTGGATTTTAAGGACTTTTCTCTGGGGCGGAGGCCGAAGACGTTCAAGAGACAAGAGCAGTGGAAATGCTGCAGCCATATTCATCGTGGTGGCCTTGGTCTTGGCCATTTTATCCCCCATAGTCGCTCAGCTTCTGCGTCTTGCTATTTCAAGAAAGAGGGAATTTCTCGCTGATGCAAACGGTGCTCTATTGACCCGCTATCCTCCTGGTCTTGCTTCGGCCCTCAGGAAGTTGGCCGCAGATAAAGAACCCTTAGAAGCAGCCAATAAGGCTACGGCACATCTTTATATCGTCAATCCGCTCAAGGACATAAAGGGCAGAGTCAACAAACTGTTCAGTACCCATCCGCCCATCGAGGAACGCATCGCTGCACTCGAAAAAATGTGATTTTTTTATTTCTTTCGCGAGAGAATCATGGTGTATTCTTTGTCTGCAGCATCAAAATCATCAGGCCGAGTACCGGAAGGGGATGTTCGGATTTCTATTTCATCCTTGGACAAAAATCTTATGATTCCGAAATATGTTGTCCACTCAGATCCAGGAGAATCGCATTTCTCGAGGCATAGATCTATGGCATAAGGTTCTGAGGTAACATTTAATTTGTACTCTCCCTTGCGGCCCACCTTCATTCCGGCATCACGGGCTTCAGTCATCTCATAATTGTGGTTGTCCTTGAAAATCAGGGAGACTTTGAGGTTGCCATTTTCATCAAGCATGGTCCATTCCCCGATGATCAATGAGGGGATTTCATCAGAGGGTATTTCTTCAAGTTCCTCGGTCAGAATTTCTCCTTTGGTAAGACTTGAAGTGATAATTATTAAAGCAATGGAGAAAAGAATTAGATAATTGGACTTTTTCATTCATACCTCCTCTCGTTAACTTTATTATCACCCAAAGCCCTGGGATGTCAAAGTTTCTCATAAGCTCATGTCAGTCTTGTTGTCTGTAGATTTTCATCTCGGCCACAGCCCACCAAAAAGTATGGTCGTTTCCCGCCTGAATGATCTTTAAGTATTTGATCTTCTTTGCTTCTAATTGGATTTTCTGAACAGGATCAAGAGGAGAAAAAATCAGGTTTTTGGTGAATTCTCCGGGAGAGTACGCGTGCCCGAAAGTCTGCCAGGAAATTCCATCCAAAGAGGTTTTGACACGAATTCTTATTCCATAACAAATAAACGCCTTGCCGAGAAACAAGGAAACCTTCTCAACTCTCTCCGGTTCCTTAAACTCAACAAGAAGAAAATCGCCTGTTTTTTTCGGCCTCCTCGTTGACCACATTGTGCTCAAGTCGTCGTCTATCAGGAGGGGGAGATCTGTTTGATTTCGGTTAGAGGTAATCGTCAAGGATTCTGGGGAGATGGTTGACATATTGGTTTCAGGTTCAGGTTTTATGTGTTTCTTGTCGGAGATAACTTCGTACATAAGGTCCTCCCCGAATTCATCTTCAAAAAAATGGGGCCTCGTGGGAGAATAACGGAATGTCTTTATCAAGTGCAGTTCTAAGGGGAAGTTATTTCGGAGTCTCTTTACGACTCTGTTGGACTTTGTGGCCTTGAACATTCGGGGATGGAGAACAACGTACTTTATCCCTAATGTTTTTAGAATATCCAAGCACGCGGGTGAGGGGAATGTTTCGAAGACTTTACGGATGTAAGAAATCGCCGGGGGAATAAAACCGCTGTAACCATTAACCATCTTCTTCCGATGAAAAGCGGAAAAGTACATGTAGACGGCATCGTCCCCTATATTCTTATGAAAAGGAAGCTCCACGATTGGCCCATCATCGGCTCTATCCGCTAACCATCTGTAAGTGGGAGGGATGTTGCTTTTGATCGGAACGATGAATATCCTCTGAGGAAGACTTAGATATTCTAAGTTCAAAACACAAAGCAGACTGATAGTGCCCCAAACGATAAGCCGTTTTTTATCGAATTTGGCCAAAATGGACTTCAGGCCAAAACCTGCGAGAAGAACCGTTGAGAAGATCACGAATATAGCATACCGTGAAGGTATCCTGATGCCTTTAAACCCAGGAACGTGATTGTAGAACCATTTGAAGGGAAGAGGAAGCGTTGACACTGAATCCCCCAGAAAGCTCAGCGTGCTTCCGAGGGAGAGGAAGAGAGCCCAAACCAAAATGAATAAGTATAAAAAGAAATGGCGATTCTCGTCGATACGTTCCTTTTCTGGTCGAAACAAAAGCCGAGAGAAGCCTACAAACAGAAGAAGGAGACCGATAATCAAACATATTAGAATTTGCTTGGCTACGTTATGAGCCGAAAGATGGAAGATTCCTAAATCCAGATAGAATCCCCCACTCAATTTTGTCATCGTAATCATGAGCAGACAAGTGGAGACGATAATAAGGATGGTCACCCTTAAAAACTTTGCTTTCGGACGAAAGTAAATTCTCCTGTACAGGATGGACACGGTGGCTAAAACAAGGGCAACAATCCCGGGGCTTAAAAAGTATTCGTGACGGCCGAGAGGAGCCATGGACTTGGACAAGAACACGTTATTCGGATTGACAGCCAGGTAATTGGCCAGGTCTGCCCCTACATTTAAGTCGCGTTGAAATCCAAAAATCTTGAACAGAGACTGATACGGAATGGAAAAAATAAAAAGAAACACTCCGGCTAATCCTAAAGGAATCGCGAGTTTACAGAACACAGTGAAGTTTATTTTTTTTCGGTACGTCAAAAGAAAGAGAGGAAGAATCAAGATCAGGATGGACAGGAAAAACAGCCCGTAGTAGATACAACACATAACCTGGACCACAAAAAAAACAGAAAACAGGACAGAATTTTTTAAACGCTTGTCTTCAAAAAATTTGTGAAGATACAGAAAAGTTAGTGGAATCGGCCAGGAATGGAGAAGCTGAAGATGGGTAATGTGATCAAAATTAAAAGTATTGAAGGCAAACATGACACCGCAAGCTATCCCAATCACATGATTTTTTGTAAGATGTCGAACAAGAAGAAACATCGAAAACCCGTTGAGTAAATAAGCGAGATAAAAGACAAAGTTGTAAGCTAGAATCGGGTTTTTAGTCAGGTATTGAATCGGCGCCGAAATGAGGGATTGCGGAAATAGAGTTTCTGAGTAAGCCAAAGTCTGGGAATAGGGATAGAAAATATTGGCTTGGAATAACTTTAATGGATGAGAAAACAATTGGTGATGAACATGCGAGATAATCCAAGTATTTAATAGTGGATCACCTGTGTGTGTTACTGAGTTGGTGGGATGAAGGGAGAGGGGTAGAAGATGGATGAATGTTAAAAGGAGAAAAAGTAGGAGGACAAAAAAAATGACTTTGTTCTTCAACACTTTTGCCTCATTTGTCCTAAATCTTATAACAGTGCACACTATGCTTGTCAAAAGCAATCATAAGAGTGTCATGCTCTTTGTTCTTTTTCACTGCTCTTAGGCTGGACCTGATTTTCGGTTCTATGCCCTAGCCGGGATGGTATTCGGGAGCTGCTTTTTGGCCATAAAAAGGGCTTAGAAGGCTTCAGCCAAATGCTCAAAACACAGAGTATGCAGCTAAGCCTATTCGATCCTTAAAATTTTTGGGGGGAACTCCAGCATGTAATTTTTATTGAAAATTTGGAGGTATAACATTATAATTAGGACCAAATGTGCGGGGTCGTAGTTCAGTTTGGTTAGAACGCTGGCCTGTCACGCCAGAGGTCGCGAGTTCAAGTCTCGTCGGCCCCGCCACTTGTTATCCCTTATTTTTCAATCTCAGTAACATATTTCTCCTTCGAAAACCTGAACTCTATGGCCTTTCGGGCTTCGAAATAGATTTTGGATATGATTTTGTCGACCTCCCTCTTGTCCACTTTTCCTTTTGCATACCTTTGAATAGCCTGGAAGACCTCTTTTGCCGAGAATGCAGTTTTATATTCTGGATAGAGTGCGTCCATTGTGCTGATCACGGAAAGACAGATTTCCAATCTAAGCAATTCAGAAAAGCTCAGCCCATATTTTTCAACTCCAAATTTGATGTAATCCTCAAGCCACTCGGGAATAAGGACCTGATATCGTTTTTGCACTAAAACCTCCCTCTGTAATGTGCGAATATATCTGACGTTTAAAACATAGCATAAAAATAGAGTTTTGTTAAGAGTAAAAAAGATAGTAATAATATGAATATAAAATGGGGGGGGTTTTTATGGATAAAAACAAATTCAAAATCTAGGAAAAATGAAACATGAACATACGCATTATCTGGATCTGCACCACAGACATGACTATAAGGATGAATCTGGCTGATGGAGTGATTTGCATTTGGCGTGTTGACAAGAATTGCCAGGATTTTTTATAATTGAGTTTGGAGAAAATGTGGGGGCGAACTGGATTCGACGGAGACAATGAGGCAAAGGCTGCATGTCGAGGCTCCGCCCACCTCGTAAAAAAGGTGGACCAAACTAAGTGCAGAACAA
>Ga0209636_10009128_pt1 | contig 10106 bp, 9 predicted proteins | sample DeeMarSWOR152_54_FD_187464 | JGI IMG/M metagenome (GOLD analysis project Ga0209636, IMG submission 187464) | Marine sediment microbial communities from White Oak River estuary, North Carolina - WOR-1-52-54 (SPAdes) (version 2) | ecosystem: Environmental > Aquatic > Marine > Intertidal zone >... | reverse complement strand
AGAAGTGCTGTACGGTTGAATTCGGAAACCTCTGATTGGTGAGCTGATGATTGCATTTGACCTCAAGTGTTCTAATGGGCATACCTTTGAAGGTTGGTTCAAAGACCTTGACTCCTTTAACGAGCAAAACGCTCAGGGGATGGTTAGGTGCCCCGCTTGTAGGAGCACCAGCATAACGAGAGTGCTCTCTCCGGTAACTATCAAGTCTAGTCAAGGAGAAGAAAAGTCAGGAGAGGCTGAGCCCGATTATCAAAAACTTGCCAAGGGTGTAATGGAGTATATCAGGAATAATTTCGACGATGTGGGGGCCGATTTTTCAAAGGAGGCCCTGAAAATGCATTACGGTGTAGCGGAAAAGAGGAACATAAGGGGCTCCGCTACAGCTGAAGAAGAGGAAACTCTCAAAGAAGAGGGGATTAAATTCTTCAAAATCCCTTTTGTCAAGCCTAAGGATGGTGAAAACTAGAGGCGGGGCCTTCCCCTTCCTGCTCACCTCGATGGGCACACCACTGTTCCCGGCCAATTTTCGCTCAGAAACAGTGGGTTCTCCTCAGAAAACAGGAAATACCAGGTATACGTTAATTCTTGACTCCATTACTCGCCCCAAGCCACTTCCTTTAACTTTAGGCCTGCCCGCAACGCTCTCGCTTGCTAGACGGGCGGGCACTTCTAACCCTGGCCCAGACCTGGTTTATGAGCTTATTGGTTTGATTCTAAGGTTCAGACTTGGCCTATATGCTTCACAGGATAACTCAACCCCGTCGCACCAGGGCGGGCTTTAGTCACTTCCATTGCCATGGGTATGATTGATATTACGGGTAAGAAGGTGGTCTTAAGAGAGGCACTGGCCTCAGGACGAATAATTCTCTCACCGGAGACGGTTAAGAAGATAAAAGGCAATCAGATCAAGAAGGGAGATCCTCTGGTGGTTGCTGAAATAGCGGCCATGAAAGCCGCCAAGGAGACCTATCTCCTGATCCCCCATTGCCATCAGATCCCACTGAATACCGTTGATTTGACCTTTTCGCTCGGCAAGGATTTTGTTGAGGCCACCTGCCTGGTAAGGGCTGAGGCTATGACCGGTGTGGAAATGGAGGCCCTGGTAGGTGCCTCAATAGCCCTCACTACCATCTGGGATATGGTCAAATACCTTGAGAAGGATCAAGACGGTCAGTATCCATGGACACGGATTTCAGATATCAAGGTCGTCAAGAAGGTCAAGAAGCCCGGCTCCAAGCCTGAGGCTATTTAAGAGAAATTGAAATGGCGCCCTTGCCCCCGATATATCCTACAACAGCTCGAAACCGCATACTTTCTTTGATCGTATACTAATGCATATCTGCGCATGATCCAAATGCTGATCTCCCTTCTATCTTTGATTCATTCTGCTTGGCCAGTTCATGAAATATGTCGCCAAAATGCCTTCGTAGTACCCAAAATAGCTTTTTCTTTCCTCTCTTGGAGATGAAAAGCAACATGATACCCTCAATCCCGACTCGTGCGATGGAGACTTCGGTAGTCTTTCATTTTTGACCTCCCACCATTGAACTCTGAGCATTCTTTACGGGAGGTTTTGTTCCCACCACATCACACGGTCAAACCTTTTAAGCTCCCCCAGCAAAGACAGTCCTGAGCTAACTTTTTCAGAAATCTCGTCCGTTCAGTTTTTGCCACATTTCTGGTTCTGGCGCCAGGTGCGGTAAATTCTTAAGGGAAGTATCAAACCAAAAAAAGGCAACATATACAGGGCAGCAACGGTGGCTTCCAGAGGCCCAAAGAATTGGGAGGCAAAGACAATAGTCAAGACATTGTTTATGTTTCCAAGACTGATTACTGCAGCCAGCTGATTTCTTATACTCCCTTTCAGGAAAGAAAGGATGCCGACCGAAAAATAGATCCCCGAGAGGATCACCCCAACAAGCATAGCCATCAAGATGGTGGACGGGTTTTGATAGAAAAACTGAGCATATTGTGAAAAGGCACCCTGCATAACAAGGGATAACACGACCAGAAGGACAGGAAATTGTCTTTTCATAATTCCATTTATCAGGCCGGGTTTTAGGTGCCTGAGGGTCTCCACAGCCAAGATAGGGACAAATATGACCAGACTCAGCATACGGATCATCCCGTAGAGAGATATGTCGATGGAGCGCGCCAAAATTATCTTGACTAGAGCAGGCAGTGTAAAGGGCACAAGCATGGAGGTGATTACCACCATGACAAGGACCAAGGAGGTATTAGCATTGACCAGATTGGAAATAAAGAGGCCCACTATCCCTGTCGAAATACCAGAAAGAAGCATAGCTGAGATAGCATAGGGCGGATATGTGGCCCTAAAGAGAAAGTAGATAGTTATGGGCAATGCAATTGTCTTTAAGAAAGCCAGAAATACAATGGTCCAGACAGAGCCTGTGAGTGTATGCCAAATGGTATCAGTCTTGATAGGGAGAAAACTTGAAAAAAACACATACATCATAAAATAGAGCAGATAGGGCTGAAAGAGAGAGCCAAGACGAGGCAGCAGAACGCCTAATAGTATAGAAACATAGATAACCAAAAGGAGAATGATATCATTTAAGCGAAACATGGCATCCAGTTAAACCGAGTCAACTTGTCTCTCTTAGATCTCAAAAGGGGAAAGCGTCTTATCAGAAAGATATACATTTTCTTATTATTCAGTTTTGTAATGCCTTTTATTATACTTGCCGACCTTCTTCAATTATAATTTTTCATATAATCATAAAAACAACTTGCCTGATCACCTGATCACAGGTTTCTTGAACAAAGGTGCCAAACTCGAATATTGAACGAAATACCAACTGACGCTCACACCCGGAGACGATGCATAACAATACCTTGAAGGGATTATGTCCATAGAAATACCGAAGAGTTCTAGCCGGAGCGGAAATGCCAAAGGCAAAATTCCGTCAAATCTTGGATGGGAGCTAGAAAAAATAGCCCAAATACGGGCTTATAGCGAAGACCGATCTGACTGACTCGTTCAATAGAGCGAAAAATTAGGAAAAGATCTCATGTGAGACCTCCCTTTGAAATGAGTTGGGTTTACCTGGTCTTGTAGCCTTATGGAGGCTTCCAACAGCGCACTTGACGGGGCATATTTGCAAGGCTTAGATGCAGGACAAACTTTTTCTTGACTGCGAAAAAAAAGCAGTGTATTAAACATAGTAGAATGGAATTCTAGTATTTAGAACAATAACCATTGATAATCTCAACTGAAGATGAATCTGAAATGTCTGGTTACCAGCCTGAGATAGACTATTAACCATCTATTATGGAATATCACAGGGCGAATTGATTCAATATCGAGAAGCTGGCATTAATTAAAGTCATGAAGGCTACTCCTATGTTTGAAGTAGGGCGCATTTGATAACAATAATTGACTCCTGGCTAACACATGACGGGTTCGCTTTAGGAAGCCATTCAATGTGAGCGGAAAGCGAGTCGACTATAAGGTCAGAATTCCCAATGAAAATGCTGGTACCGCCGCACTTGCTAGAGCGTTAAGCACCTCTGAAAATCATAGGGAAACTTAGACAACCATCAGAGTCTCAACTAACAATATTGAAGCGAGTTGGGAAGCACTACTAGGTAGTCTGGAATATTCTTGAGGAAACCAACAAATAGGGAGGGAAAATGCCACAGACAATAACTCAAAAGATCTTAGCCAAAGCCTGCGGAAAAAGACAAGTAAAACCAGGAGACCAGATTGAAATTAAACTGGATCTGACCATGACCAATGATGTCAACGCACCGTTGGCAATTGAAGCCTTTGAGAAAAGTGGCTCAAAAAGCGTATTTGATGCAGACAAGGTTCTTTTTGTCATGGACCACTTTTCTCCTGCCAAGGATGTGGACTCTGCTGAACAAATTAAACTCTCACGAAACTTTGCCAAGAAATATGACCTGACCTATTTTTTCGATGTTGGTCAAATGGGGATAGAACATGTGCTGCTGCCTGAAAAAGGATTTGTTAAACCCGGAGATTGTATTACCGGCGGCGATTCCCATGCCTGTACGTATGGTGCCTTAGGTGCTTTTTCAACTGGAATAGGGTCAACTGATTTTGCTTATGGGATGGCCACAGGTAAATTCAAACTCAAAGTACCAGAAACTATTAAAGTGGAGCTTACCGGTAAGCCCAAAAAATGGGTCTCAGGCAAGGATGTGATCTTATATCTTATTGGAAAAATCGGCGTTAAAGGTGCCTTAGATCAAGCCATTGAATTTTCCGGTCCGGGAATTAGGAATCTTGGGATTGATGACCGTTTCACCATTGCCAATATGGTGGTCGAGGCTGGGGCAGTAAACGGAATTTTCCCTGTTGATGAGGTAACTAAGGATTATCTAGAGGGAAAAGTAAAGGAAAAGTACCAGGTTTTTGAGCCTGACAAGGACGCCCACTATAGAAAAACAATCAAGATTAACCTTGGCTTACTCGAACCACAAGTTGCTTTTCCAAGCCTACCAGAAAACACCAAACCAATCAGCAAAATTAAACAAAGAATTAGAATTGACCAGGTAGTTCTTTGCTCATGTACTAATGCAAGACTCTCTGATCTTAGAGTTGCTGCCTCAATTCTTAAAGGAAAAGAGGTGGCAAAGGGAATTAGGTTTATTGTTGTTCCCGCAACCCAAATGATCTATAAACAGGCCATTAAAGAAGGACTAATCGATGTATTTATTGATGCCGGGTGTGCTGTTTCTACGCCTACCTGTGGTCCTTGCGCAGGATTATACATGGGAGTTCTGGCATCAAAGGAGGTTTGTTTATCCACCGGCAGTCGTAATTTTGTGGGAAGGATGGGACATACCCAAGCGAAAATCTATCTGTCCAGTCCAGCTGTTGCGGCCGCCTCAGGTGTAAAAGGATATATCAGCAGACCTTGAAAGGAGCAAAACATGATCCTAAAAGGAAAAGTATTTAAATATCCAGACAACGTTGATACTGACCAAATTATCCCTACCCCGTATCTTAATATCTTCGTCCCAAGCCTATTAGCCCCTCACGCAATGGAGGGAATAGATGAAACCTTCGCTCAAAAAGTTCAGCCTGGAGATATTATCATGGCCGGTGAGAATTTCGGCTGCGGTTCATCCCGTGAACACGCACCCCTTTCCATTAAGGCAAATGGCGTTGGTTGTGTTGTTGCCAAGTCTTTTGCTCGAATTTTCTTCAGAAACGCAATCAATATTGATCTTCCGATTTTAGAATGCCCTGAAGCGGTTGACGATACCAAGGCTGGTGACGAATTAAAGGTGAACCTTAAGACAAGAACAATAGAGAATGTAAGAACAAAAAAAACGTATAAGGCACGGTCATTTCCTGAATACATTCAAGAAATAATCAATGCTGGTGGCTTGATGAGCTATCTCAAAAAGGAGGCTAAACATGGCTAAACTCAAATTGGCCTCCTTCCTGGTGATCGTATGGGGGCCGACGTCATTGACCAATGCGCCACTTTGTTGCTCGATGCCCGGGCGAGCCCTTTCTCGGCAACGGTTATACCCGTATGTGAGCCCCCTCCTCTCACGCCGCTCGGAATTGCGCCACCTTATCTTCATCGAGCTCCATGCCAAGACCCGGCCCTTCGGGAACCTTGATATAGCCCTTATCGACTCTAATCGGTGACTTCACGATATCTGTTAGCAGCATGTAACATGCTCCATTCTGGAAATCCCCGACTGCCAGGGGCCCCGGCCATGATGCACATAGATGTGCAACCGAAGCGGTAGCTACACTGGTACTGGGGTGGTTACCGGGGAATATTGCGATCCCAGCCGCCTCCGCTATAGCCCACAACCAGCGAATGTAATAGATTCCGCCATTCTTCGCAATTTTGGTTTGAATAACGCTCGCAGCCCTTCTCTTGATTATCTCGACTAATGATTCTTTGGTTGTAAGGCTCTCGTCAGCGGAGATTGGAATGGCTATTCGCCGACTTAACTCCGCCGATCCGTCCAGATCCCATAGGGGAAGAGGTTGCTCGACAATGTCCAAATTGTAACGCTCAAGGTTCTTAAGAAGTGGCAAAGCCTGCTGATAAGACATGCCCCCATTCGCATCAGCTCTCAAGACTACCCGATCACCAAAGTACTCCCGAAGAACCCTGATGTTCTCCAGATCTTGTTCGGCAGTTAGACCGATCTTGACGCGTAAATGTCGATATCCCTGCTCAAATGCTCGCTTGGCCTTGTCCAACATCTCAGGGGAAGACGAGGTCGCTCCAAGTGGCAAGCCTACTCTAATAGACTCTCTGCATCTTCCACCAAGTAGCTTATATACCGGCTGGTTGAGGGCTTTCCCCACAACGTCATACAGGGCATCCCCAATCGCCGCCTGAGCGTACAAGCTGTTGTGCAGCACCGCATTCAAATCATGCATGATCATGGCTATATCGCTGGGGCACCTCCCCAGTAGTATCGGGGTAAAAATCTCTTTTACCACATAAACGAGGTTAGCCAATACTTCACGACTTCCCTGACGTCTCCAAGCTTGCGTCTCTCCTATGCCACACAAGCCGTCGTCAGTATGTATGCGCACAATTAGGGCATCCACACAGTCACGTTTCTGCTCATAGGGAGCTGCAATGGTGAAAGGCGCACTAAAGGGGATTCTTAATGGGATTGTTTCCACTGCACAAATCTTCATTGTTCACCCTCCTGTTTCTGGTGCTAAAGCCTTCCTTGTCAAAAGTAGGTCACTACTGCACAAGCCCTCTCGTTTCTTTAGACACGTGAGATAATCGATAACCTCCTTGGAAATAGTGGTGACTGCTCTATTGCACAAGCCCCGGGCTGTTCACTTGAGGCGACAACCGATTTCCCTGAATGCCCGCTCCAGTAATGAGCCTGTCTTTGGGGCAATTACCCCTGTCTTGGGCCACAGTTCGATGTCGGTAGATAATCTGTGAGAGAGCTTTTCGTAATGATATTTGGCCAATCGGAATCTGAAGGTTAAATGAAAAAATCAAGAACCCAATTGATAGGATAAAGAATCAGCAGTGCTGATGATTTTATTAATAATCTCAACTTCTTTTTTTTGAATTTTCTCGCGGAAATCTGAAACACTAATTGCAGCAATAACACCACTACTATCTCTAATCGGTGCTCCTATGCAGTATAAATCGGAATGTGTCTCCCCTCTATCAATTGCGTACCCCTGATTTCTTACGAGCCTTAGTTCTTTCTCAAAACGGCCTCTATCGGTAATGGTAGACGAAGTAAATCTCTCAAAATTGATTCTTTGAAGTATTGACCGAACAAGTCTGTCTTCTGAAAATGCAAGAAGCGCTTTTCCCAAACTTGAAGAATGTATTGGAACATTGAAAGAAACTCTCTGTATAAATGAATTCTCCGATTGTATATTGATAACTCGATCGATGATTACTACAGAACATGGCATGGATTTCGACATTATCCCTAAGTGTACGTTTGTTTCGAATGCCCTCGCCAATTCCAGCGCATGAGGGCGAGCAATTCTCCTCATACTTAGGTTTACCGGATATAGATTCCCTATTTCAAATAACCTTAAACCTATTTTGTACTTCCTGGTAACAGCGTTTTTTTCCAAGAGTCCAGATCTCTCCAAGGCAGAGACAACTCGATGGATTTTACTCGGATACATGCCTAACTTTCTAGCTAGCTCGGCAATTCCTATCTCCGGAGAATCGCCATTGAAGGAGTTAAGAATCTCAGATACAACTCTTGCCCCTACCGACTGACTCTTGTTCTCCTTTGCTTCCATTAACTATCTAACCCTCTTTCTCACTGGTATTTCTTATTTGACCATCGTTACAATTGAGAAATAGGCTTGTTAAACATCCAGAAAAAGAGCAATTCTTGGTATTACATGTTTTTTGAAACACCGCATTTATTCTAAGACAGTTGTTAGATGTTTATTTAAACAGGGCTCAAGGCACCCTCGATGGTATCTGATAGGTTTTGCCCTCCTGATCATTATTCAATGTGATTGCAGCCTCTTACGAATTTATACAACACTTTCCTGTCTGAGTATATCAATTTCTTCTGGCTTGTAACCAATCTCACTGAGAACTTCAACAGTGTGTTCCCCCAGTTGGGGGGAAGGGCGACGCAATCGACCAGGCGCTTCAGCTATCTTAACAGGAAAGCCCGGCATTTTTATGGGCCCTGAGGGTTGGGGTGATTCCAGGACCATCTCCTGGTGTAGTACCTGTGGGTCAGAGAATACCTCCTTGAGGTTGTAGATAGGACCGCAGGGAACCCCGGCCTTGTTCAGGAGTTCTATCCATTCCGCTCTGGAGCGGGCGCGGATTCTGTTGCCTACAATCTGGTTGATCTCGGGGCGGTTGTCCCTTCTCTTTTCATTTGTATCGAAACGGGGATCGTTGACGAGATGCTCAAGCTCCAAGACCTTGCAGAGTCCCAGCCAGGTTTTCTCGGTGCTGGGTGCGATGGCAAGAGGGCCGTCCGAGGCATAATAGAGCCCATAGGGAGAAACAACCATGTGGTCGTTGCCGGTTCTGGGAGGAAGCTCGCCTGTGGCAAAGTAGGCGCCAGAGGCAAAGGTGAACATGCTGATGAGGCTGTCTACCATGGCCACCTGGACTTCATCCCCCTGGCCAGTGCGATCTCGGTTTCTCAAGGCTGCCAGGATACCAAATGCGGCATAGGCCCCAGCAATGGTGTCGCTGATGGGTATTCCCACCCGCATGGGTTCCATGTCCTCAGTCCCGTTCAAACTCATGAATCCGGACATGGCCTGGGCGATGAAGTCAAAGGCAGGACGGTCTTTATAGGGCCCTGTCTTACCGAAACCGGTGATGGCTGCATAGATCAGGCCGGGGTTGACCCTCTTCAATACCTCGTAACCCAATCCCAGTCGATCCATGACCCCCGGCCTGAAGTTCTCGACCAGCACATCTACTGATTGGGCCAGGCGTCGGATGATTTCCTTGCCTTTCTCTGCCTTCATGTTGACCGTAATGCACCGCTTGTTCCGGTTTATGTTGACAAAATACGGGTTTTCCCCTTCACCTAGGATTCCCGTTACCCGTGAGGCATCCCCATCGAGGGATTCCACCTTGATCACGTCTGCCCCAAAATCAGCAAGCAGCATGGTGCAGAAAGGACCGGAAACCACCCTGGTCAAATCCAGGACTTTGATTCCAGTTAACGGGATGGCAGGCTCCTCCTCTTCATCTCATGGGTTTTCATGGGTTATGACTAAAACCGCATATCTTGGCTGCAAGTTGGGGATCACGGGGGCCGCTTTTCATGACCTGCCCTGGGAGGGTATAGCCCAAGATTTTTTCCAAGAGATGCGCCGCGTCTATTAAGACCTCCAGGTCGATCCCGGTGCTGACGCCCATGTCCTCAAGCATATAGACGACATCTTCAGTGGGCAGATTCCCCGCCGCCTGTGGCACATAGGGACAGCCGCCAATCCCTCCGAGGGCGGTGTCAAAGTCAGTGGCACCGGCCAAGAACGCAGCTAGAAGATTGGCCATCGCCGTACCGCGGTTGTTATGAAAATGAAGGATGAAGTCTGTGTTAGGGAATACATCTCGAAATTGACGTACTATTCTGTCCACACGCGTGGGGGTTGCCATACCAGTGGTATCAGCCAAAATGACCGCTATCGCTCCTCTAGCAATATACGCTTCCACAAGCTTGAACACCTCTTCCTCGGAAACATCCCCTTGGAAGGGACAACCGAAAGAGACCGCAATGGCTCCAGTCACTGGAATATTCGCATCCCGAGCTAGCCTAAAAATACTGTCGAGATCTGCGAGGGATTCGCTAATGCTACGGTGAAGGTTCTCCTGATTATGGGCTTCGCTGGCAGAAATAACTACCACCAGCTGATCAACTCCAGCTTTTATGGCATTCTGGGCTCCCTTTGAGTTTGGCACCAGGGCCGCATGGTTGATACCTAGACGTGGTACTCTGGCCATGAGATCGGCAGCATCCCTGAGGTTAGGTACCGCCTTTGGGCTCACAAACGATGTTGTCTCGATATCCCTAACTCCCGCTCTTGCGATGGCTTCGATAATTTCCAGTTTATGTTCGGTTGGGATGAAATCCCGCAGTGATTGGAAGCCATC
>Ga0209636_10009124_pt1 | contig 10108 bp, 10 predicted proteins | sample DeeMarSWOR152_54_FD_187464 | JGI IMG/M metagenome (GOLD analysis project Ga0209636, IMG submission 187464) | Marine sediment microbial communities from White Oak River estuary, North Carolina - WOR-1-52-54 (SPAdes) (version 2) | ecosystem: Environmental > Aquatic > Marine > Intertidal zone >... | reverse complement strand
GCAATGAAGGTGACTCCCCAAGACATCTGTGGAGCCATTACAAGTGGATGAACAGCAATCTCAGCATAGTTGGACAGGAAGAAGGCAGTCAAGGATATGGCTGGAAAGGTCACAGTGAACACGAAAACCTTTGCGTAATTCAGCAGTTTCTTCATTATGCCAAGATATACGTTGACGGCGACTATGTTCCCCAAAGCCACAACTAAGTACAAGAGGCTGTACCAGAAACGCATGTACTCACCGAAAAATGGTAGGAATTCCCTGCTTACGAGGAGTTGCCCAAAGCCAGCTAAAGCAGCTAACTGATATACATATGGTAGTTGCCATGGAAAATGTCTATCCAACAGGCATGTCAGCAGACTTATGGCTAAGAATAGGTCTATTCCCAGCAGTGCAAAGAACTCTGGCTGTAGTGGGGAGGCCATTTCGGTACCGCATCCGAATGTCTGATTTCTTTTTATTTAAGTCGTATGAATTCGGAATTCAAATCCGAATTCTACACTATACTATATGGAGATGTAAAATAAATCTTCTGTCGTAATACACACTACACACAGAACAAACCAATCAAATAACGGTGAGACACTATCTTTTTGGAAGCGCCAAGGCAGAAATTCCAAAACGCTTACGAATTTCATTAGCCAACGTTTCAGCATGACTAACACGGAAATTATCCGTAATCACAAGTTTAGGCTTCGAACGCCTAACATACTCAACTAACCCGTCAAAGTCTGAATGATCGCTTAAAGCTATAATGTACTCTTTTTCTGCAATCTCGCGGCAGGGAGAATTGAATTGCCAACCACTCACATAAATGCGGAAACTGTTTGAGCCAACTTTGTTTCTGGAGGCCATATGATAGAAGGCTATGCACGATGAATTCTTGTCCAGTAGCTCCTTTGCTTCCCTTTCCCTAGACAACATCAGACGTCCCAAACGCATACCATGCCGCTCACAAACCTTAGAGACATGAAAAACCCTTTCAGGCACAACGAAAGGAACCCTTACACTGTTTTCGTGCAGAATTTGCATTACTTCTTGAAGTTTGCCATGGTAACCGAAAACATAGACTGTGCCATGCTTCAGTCCCTCCTCCACCAAGGAAACAAGCAGATTTTTTACATTTTTGCCAAAAGAACGTTTACAAGAGGGGCTTCCGTAAGTGGCTTCCATAACAAGAACATCAGCATCCAAAACAGGAGTCTCATCAATCCTAAAATCTCCAGTATAAACAATCCTCGTTCCTTCAACATCCTCAACAAGCACTTGAGCCGCGCCCAAAATATGATCAGCTCTGAAAAAAGTTATCCACTCTTCCTCATATTGAAAAGCCTTGCCATAATCAAGTGTCTTCACAAGACCACCCATAAGAAAGAGCGGCCCGCGCATAACATCAATCAAATCCTTCGTAGCCTTAGTCATCAAAACTTTTTCACATGCTCTTAAGCTTCGATGCAAACCCGTCATGTGATCGGCATGAGCATGAGTAACAACCCGTAACGGCATGGGTTCATTGAAAGCATCACAAGCTACATATTTGCCTAGCAGAACCGCGCCTCTAGCTGTTATTGTAGCCTTCATAGACAAACCCTACACCAGTCATAAGGTAAAATCATTAATCAAAGTTGCAATGAACTTCGTTCCCTTAATGAAGCTTTCAATTATCAAGTTTTCATTAGGCGCGTGTGTATTAGACTCTGGATGGCTGCACCCGACCGAAACAACTGGATACCCTAGAAAATTCCGGAATAAATGCATTGGACCAGAACCCGCACTAGTGGGATAAATCACAGCCCTTTTACTGTACACGCTCTCAGCAGTTTTTGCAACCAACTTCACAAAAGGGTCATTGACTGGTGTTCTCGTCGGCTCAGTAAAACCATGTCTAATTACTTCTAAATCTCCAAACCCGCGAGTTTTCAAATACTCAACGAGTTTTCGGAAAATTTCGGTAGAATTTTGGTTTGGAACTAACCGGAAGTCAAGTTTTGCACTGGCTTCATGTGGCAGAACCGTTTTAGATCCTGCGCCGGTATATCCTGATACGAAACCGTTAATAGTGCAAGTAGGCTGGTACAACAACGCTTTTAGGGCTTCTAACCCAGACTTGCTCTGCAAAAATTCCTCTAGACCCAACTCTTTTTTGGTTTCTTCTTCTTCAAAAGGAATAATTCTTAAACATTCAATTTCTTCGGGAGAAGGAGGCAGAACGTTTTCGTAAAAGTCTTCGATTAAAATCTTTTCTTCTCTATTCTTTAGAAGGTTCAATGCCCAAACGAGATGCCAAGCTGGATTCGGGATTATAGGAGCATTTGCAGAGTGAACGTCTTTGGATGCACCGCTAGCTCTCAGTTCTACGGATAAAACTCCTTTTAATCCTAAATACAGATGTGGTCTGCCTTGTCTGTCTGTTCCACCGAATTCCCAGATGGCTGCGTCTGCAGAAAAGAAATCCTTATACTTTCTTATTATTGGCTCGAGATGTGGGCTTCCAATTTCTTCTTCTCCTTCGACGAAAAATTTTATGTTAACGGGCACATCGCCCGTAACTTCTAACAATGCTTGAACGGCTTTTAGCCTTGAGACAAAGTTGCCTTTATTGTCCGATGCCCCTCTTCCATAAATTTTCCCGTTAATTATTTTGCCGCTAAACGGTTCACATTTCCATTTTTCAAGGGGTTCCGGTGGCTGTACATCATAATGGTCGTAGAAAAGAAGGGTTTTAATAGATTCTTTGGACTTAATTTCTCCGTAAACAACGGGATTTCCATTTTCTTCGTGAAGAACTTTTGTTGAAAGCCCTATTTCCCGCATCATTTTTTCCACCAGTTCCGCACATTCTTGTATTCCTTCACCTTTCGCTGAAACACTGGGTTGTTTAACAAGCTTCACAAGGGCTCCAACAAAATCATCGGCGTGGACATCAGTGTATTGGTAAACTTTTTCTAAACTCATTTTCATCAGCCTATACTGTTCTTGGAGCAAGCCAATCTACAAGCTCTCGTGGATTTTCGCATTCTATTCGAACCCTAATTGGTCCTAAAGGAGACTCAGCTACCGCTTTAGAAAAGGATAAGTGACCAGCATACGCAACTTGCTTATTCAAACAGAAGCTTATTACATTCCCGTTCAATCCTTCAAAGAGGACTCGTCTTGCAGCGTTGCGGATGCGTTCTCTACGCAATAGATTGCAGAGTGGGGTAAGTGCCTCTAATCCTTCGGCTTCGGCAACAAGAAGCCTTCCTTTGTGCAGAGGTTTTATCTGCATGAGAATGCTACCAAAGACGTTTTCAACAGCCCTCTTGACCTTGTCTTCAGATTCTGTTGGGTTAATCTCAACTTCCACATAAACGCTTACTTCATCCATTTTTCCTCAATCCTTTCCAAGACCCCTCTTATTTCATCTCTTATGCTCTTTAGTTCCCCTTCATTCACTATCACGTATTTAGCCATAGCTATAGCATTACCTAATCCCACTGTTAGTTCTCTCACGTCTCTTTCATGGAAAATTTCCCAGCTTTTTGGGTCGTCACTTCTTTTGCGACGGAACAGTCGTTTAAACCTAGTCTCTGGAGACGCGTGAACTGCGATAAGAATGAAACGGGAAAAATATTTCTCAAACTCTTCAACCTCGCTTAGGCTTCTTACACTATCCACAACAACTTTTTGTTGCATTGCTTTTTCTATTTTTGGGATACATCTCTTAGCTATGACAGGTTCTCCTTCCATACGTCTTAATTCAAGCATTATTCTTCCAAGATTCTCTGCGGTTGGCTCCATGTTTCTTTTTTCGGCTTCCTCTCGCACTTCATCACCCATAACAACAATCTTGTAGCCGCGTTCTTTAGCGACCTTAACAATTATGGATTTTCCCGCTCCAGGCATTCCAGTCAAACCTATGACAAGCTTTTCAGAGGTCATTTCGTACCCTTTGTTTAACATGTTTTCAATAGCAGATATTCTTTTGCATTAAAAGCATTTATGAGGGGAAGGAGTGAGAAATATGCGAAGGAATAGGAAATGCCAGGAACCATTAGAAGTTTCATAGCATTCGACATAGACAGCGAATCAATTCTGAAAAAAATAACGGATGCACAGAATCTTCTTATTGAAGCTGGGGCTGATTTGAAACTTGTTAAACCTAAAAACATCCACATAACCGTGCGGTTCCTTGGAAACATCACCCTAAACATGGTTGAAAAAATCTTTGAAGAAATGCAAAAAGTTCAGTTCGCCCCCTTTGACGCTAAGATTCACGGGGTTGGTGCTTTCCCACATCTTCGTCACCCCAGAGTTTTATGGGCTGGAATAACTGAAGGCGCAGATCAACTGCGAAACATATTCGACCAGTTAGAACCTCGCCTACGAGGTTTAGGGTTTGCACCAGACACCAGAGGCTTCAGTCCCCATTTGACTATTGCTCGCGTGAAATCTGGGAGGAATAAAGCTGAACTTGCAAAACGCATTAATGAGAATGCAAATTGTGAGTTTGGAATCGTTAAGGCTGAATGTTTGAAGCTTAAAAGAAGTAATTTGACGCCTAAAGGACCGATTTATTCAACGCTCAAGGAGTTCTGTCCACAAAAGTAACCAGAAAGGGCTGGCTTATGCAAGAAAAAATCGGAAAAGTCTGTGCAACCGTTTTGAAAGAAGTCACACCTGACAATAGAGAACGCGCTAGAATAGAGGCTTTGGCTAAGAAACTGGAAAAGAAAATTGTTTCCGCATCCAAAGAACTTGGAGTTGAAGTTGATGTACGTGTGGAAGGCTCTGTTGCAAAGGACACGTGGCTCAGCGAAGAGCCAGACATAGACATTTTTATGCGTGTATCAACCATCATACCCCGCAAATCCCTTGGAGATGTATGCCTAGAAATCGCTAGAAAAGCCACTGAAGGCTCAAAGCAAATTGAAAGATTCGCTGAACACCCATACCTTGAAGCAATGGTTGACGCTACTAGAGTGAATATTGTGCCGTGCTACAAGGTTAAGCGGGGAGAATGGTTAAGCGCCACAGACCGGACACCATTCCACACAGATTACGTGAAGAAACAGTTAGATGAGCAGATGAAAGGCGAGGTTCGTCTACTAAAAAAATACATGAAAGGAACAAGTGTTTACGGTGCAGAAATCAAAGTTGGAGGATTCAGCGGCTACCTATGCGAACTCCTAATCCTGCAGTATAAGTCATTCCTAAACACGCTGAAAGCCTTCGCTCAACACAAAAAAAGAATAGTCATCGACATCAAAGGTTACTATGAAGGAAGAGAAAACGAGCTGGGACTCCTATTCAAAGAACCCTTGATAATAGTTGACCCAGTAGACAAGGGAAGAAACGTTGCTTCAGCCGTGCAACCTCAAAAACTTTACACATTCATAGCTGCTGCACGAGCCTTTCTAAAAAATCCAAACATAAAATACTTTTATCCACCAGAAACGGTTGCCTCACCAGCGGAAGAGCTAAAACAAAAACTAGAAAAACGCGGCGCTGCAATCATTTTTCTAACTTTTGAAAAAGTCGATGCGGTTCCAGATATTCTATGGGGGCAACTCTACAAGTCCCAACGCTCGCTACATAAGCTTATCCAATTAAGCGGTTTCAAAGTTCTGCGAGACCTACCATATAGCGACGAAGAAAACATTAACATGTTCATCTTCGAGCTTGAGCAACGCTTCATCTCACAAGTTAAGAAGCACTTAGGTCCGCCCCTTGAAAAGGAACACGGATGCGAAAAATTTCTACAGAAACATACAGGCAATCCAAACACTGTTTCGGGACCTTACATTGAGGATGGAAGATGGGTTGTGGAACTTCGCAGAAAATATACGGATGCTGTAGTGTTGCTCAAAGAAAAGTTGAAGGACGGCGGAATAAACGCTGGTGTAGCTGAAAAAATTTCAAAAATACTTCGCAAGGAATTCAAAGTTTTCGTCAACGATGAAATAATGGATGTCTATAAAAAAAACACCGAATTTGCAAAGTTTCTAACAGAGTTTCTCTTGGGCAAGCCTAAGTGGTTAGAAAACGAAGTTTAACACTATTAGTACTGTGCCGAGTAACCAACAGTAAAATGCAAACAGATGGAATTTTCCTTTTGCCATGGTTTTCCAGAGCAGTTTTAGGGCGAAGTAGCCCACAAGCATCGCTATGATTGCTCCTGCAAGGATTTCACCCCATCCTAAACTTGCGGATGCCAATTCGCCGAAGTCGGTATAAATAGTCAAACCTAACGCGCCTAGTATGGCTGGAATTGAAAGTAGAAACGAGAATTTGAAGGCTTTTTCTCGCTTGATTCCAAGTATAAGTGCAACTGCAATTGTTGCTCCGCTTCTTGAGATGCCGGGAATTATGGCTATGCCTTGTGTTATGCCTATTATTATGGCTGTTGAATAGTTTATGTCACCGCTTTTCTCTTTCCCAAGTTTTGAAGAATAAAGTATTGCCCCACAGAAAAGAAATGCTATGGCAATCGGCAGAATTGTTTGGAATGCATCCTCTATTAGCTCGCCGAAGACTACACCGATTAACGCTGTTGGGACAACTCCAACAACTAGTAACGGCACCATTTGCCCATACTCTGTTTTGAAATCTAAGTGTGCGAGAGCTGATAGCATTTTGCTAACATCTCTTCTGAAAAACACTAAAACCACGATTAGGGTTCCAACGTGCAGAATGACATCGAAAAGTATTGGAACCTTCTCCAAGCCTAAAAAACGTTCAACTAATCTCAAGTGTCCCGTGCTTGATATTGGCAGCCACTCCGTTAAGCCTTGGATTATGCCTAGAATAACCGTTTCTATTAGCTGTCCCAAAGGGTCTCGCCGCCTTTTCTATTTCAGGTTAAGTTTAAAAGATTAATTCATATAACTTGTTAATCTTCACGCTGGTGTTATGTATGAGTGAATATCCCCCTGGAAATGTTGAAGACCGTGAACAGTTGGCTAAGATGTCCATTGACAAATTGCTTGACTTCTTCTTTCTTCAAATCAGAAACTTGTGGAGGGTTGATGGCTTGTACTTTTTGGGTATAGAGGAGAAGTTTGGCACTGAAGCTGCAACAGAAATTGATGCTGGAGTCTGGCGGATTATGGCTCAAATTGAAGCCAAAAGCCTACGAAGAATGTTTCAGGTAAGAGAAAATACAGACATCCCAACAATCATGAATCTGTTGCGGAAGTCAAGCTGGGCCTTAGACCAGCCCTTCAAAACAGTTGAAACAAGCGATAAAAGGGCTATTTTAAGCATTGACAGATGCAGAACACAAGAGGCACGTTTGAAAAAGGGTTTAAGTGAGTTTCCATGCAAAAAAGTGCGGTTTGGCTATTTGAAAAATTTTGCAAAAACCTTGAATCCGAACGTGGAAGTAAACTGTACAGTTTGCCCACCAGACAAGCATCCAGCAAATCTATGGTGCAGATGGGAATTCAAGCTCTAATCATTCTCAGCTTTCGTCTTCCCATAAAAATTTAGCCATGTTTAGTGTTAATAAGTACCATGATTGAAACTGCAATTGTAGGAGGCGGACCAGCAGGCTCCTATTGTGCATACTGCCTTGCCAAAAACGACATTTATCCAGTCATCTTCGACCACACACACCCACGAGAAAAACCCTGCGGCGGACTTATATCGCCTCTGGCGCAAAAACTGTTCCCATTTCTAAAGGAACTACCAATAGAACACGGTGAAAGAAACAGAATTTACCTCATTCCTCCTAGCGGAAAACAAATATGCATTCGCCTTAGAAAAAGTAAGATGTTAGGGGTTTCAAGGTCAAAACTTGATCAGTTTTTGGTGAATATGGCTGCGAACAAGGGCGCCAAATTGATTAAGGAAAAAGTGATAGCCTTGAAAAGAAAAAAGGATCTGTGGGAAGTCAAAACTGCGAGAGAATCATACCTTGTTAGAACATTAATTGGCGCTGATGGTGTAAACAGTTTAGTTAGGAGAAATATAACTAAGCCCTTAGGTAAGACGGACATGGGCGTCTGTTATGGATATTTGGTTAGAGGCTTAGAGAAAGAAGACGTTACTTTACGATTTCTGTCGCATGGAAAAGGCTACATATGGGTGATCCCGAGAAAAGAGCATACAAGCCTGGGAATAAGCTGCACTGAGATATCTTATTCTCATGGACTTGAAAGGGAACTCGACATGTTTATTGCGCAACATTATCCTTATGTAAAGAAGATCTCCAAATGGGCAGCCTTAATCCCTAACATCAAAGACGTTAAAACATTCCGCGTTCCACTCGCAGGACCTAACTGGATACTAATCGGCGATGCGGCTGGCCATGTAAACCCAATATCTGGAGAAGGCATAGTGTATGCTCTTTTGGACGGTGAATTGGCAGCACAAGCAGTTTTTGAAGATAACCCCCGACTGTTTGATAAGTTGTGGAGAGAGGTGTATGGATGGAGTTTATTTACAAGTATTAAGCTGAGAAAATGCATATCCAAAAAAACCATGCTCGGATTTTACTGTAGATACCTCAAATTTCAAAGCATTATTCAACTTTGATAATGCCTTCATCAAATGAGTTTTTGCTTTAAGGTGGAGTTTGACGCTGTCACGGTTACAAGCCGTATTTCTCTGTTAAGATGATTTTGCATCCGTTCGAGTTCTGATTCTTCTGTACTTTTCGATGGCTCTTTGCAAAGTCCTCTTAGCCAGACAAGCACAGTGGATTTTCTGTTTTGGGATGCCTTCGAGAAAACCAATTATGTTTTCCTCTGTTATTTTTTCAGCTTTCTCTAAGGTTTTTACCTTCACCATTTCCATTAAAGCTGACCCTGCTGAAAAAGCTCCTGCACACCTTATTGCTTGAAATTTTGCGTCTTTTATTACATTGGATTCGATTCTTAGGCAGACTTCCATGGTGTCACCGCATGGCCCAGTATAAGTTACTTGGACACTTGGGTTTTCTATGCGTTCAACATTCACTTTATTCAGGTAGTATTTGATTGCTTTCTTTATCCTGCTTTCTGCAATAGCTCTCTAACTTCACTCATAATTCACCCTCGATTGATTGGTATTCATTCAAGCCTTCATATTAACGTTTTTTGTCTTTCTGAGGACACAAATTTTGAAACTCTTACACCTACAAGCCTAATTTTTCTGTCCCGTTTGAGATAATCCTGCATCAGTTCTCTTGCAGTCTTCTTCAAATCCTGTAAACGATCTGCTATGAAGGGTAAAGTCTTGCTATGCGTATGGGTCTCAAAATTTTCATACCGCACCTTAACCGTAACCGTTTTGAAATAGAGGTTCTGCTCCAATACATCCTTATGCACTTCTTCCGAAAGACCATCTAACGTATCAAGAACGAACTCAAAATCAGCAGTATCTTCTTCAAATGTTAAATCGCGACTAATGGATTTAACTTCGCCTCTTTCTTCAACTTCGCTTCTGTCAATTCCATGAGCCATCAAGTAAAGTTGAGTGCCCATGACACCGAAAGTCTCTGCCAACACTGTAGGGTCGTAACGGGCTAAGTCTCCTATAGTTTTAATTCCTATTCCTTTCAGTTTCTGCTCAGTCTTTCGCCCAACCCACAAAAGCTTACGCACAGGCAATAGAGCAAGAAAATTTTCGACAGTCGCCTCTTCGACCACCGTTAAGCCATCTGGTTTCTGAAAGTCACTGGCTATTTTTGCGACAAGCTTGTTCGGACCAATGCCTATTGAACATGTGAGTTCTTCTTTCTCGAAAATCTCCCTTTTTATTTTAAGTGCTAAGACTTCAGCTTCTTCATAATCTTTCACTTTTGCGGTTACGTCTAAGAAGGCTTCATCTATTCCCCACTGCTCGAACTTGTCTGCGTATTTTCGCAGTATGCCCATTATTCTGCTGGAAACTTTCTCATAGAGTTCATGGTTAACTGGCAGGTAGATGCCTTCTGGACAAAGCTCCCAAGCCCTTGAAATTGGCATGCCAGAGCTTACACCGAACTTTCTTGCTTCGTAATTGCAGGTGCTGACAACTCCTCTCCCCTTTCCTCCTTTAGGGTCAGCTCCCACAATAACTGGTTTACTTTTGAACTCAGGATGCTCCCTTTCCTCGACGGCTGTGAAAAAATGGTCCATGTCCACATGAAATATTATTCTTTTTT
>Ga0209636_10009122_pt1 | contig 10109 bp, 11 predicted proteins | sample DeeMarSWOR152_54_FD_187464 | JGI IMG/M metagenome (GOLD analysis project Ga0209636, IMG submission 187464) | Marine sediment microbial communities from White Oak River estuary, North Carolina - WOR-1-52-54 (SPAdes) (version 2) | ecosystem: Environmental > Aquatic > Marine > Intertidal zone >... | reverse complement strand
TGACAAAGAAAACTCCAGCTTGAACTTTGGTTATGAGTTTTTGCCTGGAAATCGTATCGGTGTCATATACAATCGATTCGATGCCGATGATGTAGGAATGCCTTCGTATCTCAACCAGAATGATTTAGACGACTATGGAGAAAAAAGTAATGAGTCTATAGACTTTATCTATGAAGGGAGATCTCCGAAGACCCTTTTCTCCTGGATGGTCAGGTATTTTGATGGCGAAGATAAGGACAAATCGTTTGATCCCACAGGGAGCAACCCGGACTTCTATGATGATGGTATTCCCTCCAAAAGAAAGATCGACCAGAAGGGAACTCAAGCACAGGTGTCTCTAAACCGGGAGAATTCACTTGTTACCGCCGGTTTTGATTGGGTAAATTACGAAATTGAGAGTCGTCCCTACGCTCCTAATAAGACTGAATACGACAATCCTTCCTATTTCCTACTCGCCAAAACCAGACTTTTTGACGACAGGTTTATCATCTCCGGCGGCCTGAGATATGATGAATATGAGGTGGAAGTCAAAGAACCTGCAGGAAGGACCGAAGATGATGACAACCTTTCTCCCCGGTTCGGCTTGGCCTACCTTCTCATTGATTATTTGAAAATAAGGGCCAATTATGGAGAGGCCTTTGTGATGCCCGCCGCCGAGCAGATGGCTGGGGATTATGATGCTGGTTGGGGGATGCGTTATACGGGCAACCCCGATTTGGATCCTGAGGAAAGTAAGACCTACGAAGGGGGACTGGACTTTTCTTATGCTTCTTTTAATTCTGCTCTCACCTATTTTTATACTGATTTCGAGGACAAGATTGAGGCCGTGTCCAAACCAGGCGGTATAAGCACATGGGAAAATGTTGGAAAGGCCACTGTACAGGGCCTGGAAGGTGACTTTTCTTGCGATATAGGAACCCTCTTTGAATGGAAGTTTGAGGTAAAACCCTACGTTAGTTTTGTCTACCTCACCGAATATGAAGATAGGGAAACGGGTAAAGACCTTAAGTATACCTCTGATCTTCATGTATCCTACGGCATTACAATTTCTGATTTAAAAGGTTTTTCGGCCAATTTAAACTTTGCTTATACAGGGGAACAAAGTGTCGATGATTGGGAAAGCGGGCTTTGGCCAGCGCCAGTAGTAGAAGAAGGCGGGTTTACGGTTGCGAATTTCACGATCAGTAAAAAGATTCTCGATTATGAAAAATACGGAGGATTAACCTTAATAGGAGAGATTCAAAACCTCCTAGACAAGGATTACAAATACGCAAAGGGGTACCCCATGCCGGGAAGGAGTTTCTTCCTGGGCCTGAGGTACGATTTCTGATGTGCATGGTAGAGGAGAGTCACAGAGAATTCTTGGATATGATTGAGAGCCGATTCTCTAAACTCAGACAGAAGCTCACCGATGCCCTTGAACGAAACCAGGCCCGGGCCATACTTGTCTCTGGCGGCATAGACTCCGGGATACTTGCGTATCTATCCCCTGGTGTAAAGGGCGTGACAGTGAACCTAAATGGGAAGGGTGAAGACCTCAAGTATGTCACTATCCTCAGAGACTCCATCGACCTCGATGTGACCATTGTGAAAGTTGGTGTGGATGAGGCCCTTTCCGCTGTGAAGAAAGTAGTAAAGATTCTCAGGAGCTTTGATCCTGCCCTGCCCAATGACTTGGCCGTTTACTTCGGGATGAGAGAAGCAAAGAGGCAGGGGCTCGGCTCTATCATGACTGGCGACGGGGGAGATGAGCTCTTCGGGGGGTATTCCTACATGCAGGAGATAGAAGATCTCGACGGCTATATCCGAAGGATAAGCCGCTTTATGAGTTTCAGCTCACATAGAATAGGAAAGGACTTCGGCCTGGAGGTGAGGCAGCCTTATCTGGATGAAGATTTCATAGAGTTTGCCCTGAGCCTCGGAAGCGACGTCAAGATAAAGGAGGAGAAGGGCAAGATATGGGGGAAGTGGGCTCTGCGTAAGGCATTCGAGCCGTTCCTGCCCCCTGAGTTCATCTGGCAGGGCAAAAGACCCTTGGAGGTGGGTTCCGGGATGGCCCTCTTGCGCAGGGTCATTGCGGAGAGGATACCTGATGAGGAATTTGATGAGAAGAAAAGGGTCTATCCGGTCAGGTTCCTCTGCAAGGAGCACCTCCATTTTTACGAGATCTACCGGCAAGAGGTAGGGGAAATCCCCCAGCCCGGGGAAGGGGAAGATAGGTGCCCCGGCTGTGGCGGAGGAGTGCCTCATGGTAAAAGGCACTGCAAAATCTGCGGTTGGGTCGAATGAAAGTTTTTTGCTCCTGGAGCGGTGGAAAGGATAGCTGCCTCTCTTGCTACAAGGCGATGCTTGAGGGGCATGATGTGGCTTATCTTTTCACCATGTTCGCCACCACCGGAAGATACACTCGCTCTCACCGGTTGAGCAAGGAGCTTCTCCTGGCTCAATCTCAGGCCATAGGGATTCCTGTTTACTGTAGACGGGCCTCATGGAATACCTATGAAAGGGAGTTCAAAAGGGCCTTGGCCTTTTTCAAAGGGAAGGGTGTACAGGGTGGGGTCTTTGGTGACCTCCACGTGAACGAGCACAGAGAGTGGATGGAAAGGGTATGTGCCGAACCGGAGATCATCCCCTTGCTTCCCCTATGGGGAATAGCAGGGAAAGACCTCCTTGGGCAATTTATAAAGGCCGGGTTTGAGGCAATGGTAATAGCTGTGAAGGACGGTCTTCTGGGCACTGACTGGCTGGGAAGGAGAATAGACCAGCGGTTTATGAATGAAATGGAAAAGGAAGCATTGGACATCTGCGGGGAAAACGGGGAATATCACACCTTGGTCGTTGACGGGCCTATCTTCAGAAAGAGGATTGCAACTAGGGACACAAGGGTTGTGAAAAGGAAGGAGGTATCCTTCCTGGAAATCTTGAATTTTGAGCTAAAGGAAAAGGGATTGGAGGAGATATGCTGATGAGAGCCTTTTTCCTTTTTGCCTTCTTTTTCATCTCTTTCACCCATGCTTTTTCTTTTCCCTCCCCCCCCGATCCGCCCCACAGGATAGTCTCTTTGGTTCCCACCGTAACAGAGGAGCTTTACCTTCTGGGGGCAGGGGATAAGATCGTGGGGGTCACGGTCTATTGCCAGAGGCCGCCCCAGGCCCAAACCAAGGAGAAGGTAGGCACAGTCATTGATGTAAACATTGAGAAGATCATTGAGCTTCGTCCAGATCTGGTCATTGCCTCACCCCTTACTGACCGCAAGCAGATACGGAAATTGCGGGGCCTTGAGCTAAGGGTAGAAATATTCGATGCACCTACAGATTTCCAGGGGCTCTGCGACAGCTTCTTGACCCTTTCTCGACTTGTAGGAAAGGAGCAGAGGGCCGAGGAGGTCTTGGAGAGGACAAACAGGAAACTGGAGGCCGTAAAGAAGCGCATAGAAGGCGTTGCCAAAAGCCAGGTCTTTGTCCAGATAGGGGCAAACCCGCTCTTTACTGCCGATCGGGCCTCCTTTATCAACGATCTCATCGAGTGTGCAGGCGGGATAAACATAGCCTCTGATGCAAAGACCGGCATCTATAGCAGGGAAGAAGTGATAAAGAGGAACCCTGATACTATTCTTATCGTGACCATGGGGATCGTTGGGGAGAGGGAGAAAGAGGTCTGGCTCAGATACAAGACCATTGACGCCGTGAAAAACCGCAGGATTTTTACTGTGGACTCCTACCGGGTCTGCAGCCCCACTCCTGTTAGCTTCGTCCAGACAGTGAAGGAGCTGGTGAGGTTATTTCATGAGTGGTAATGGCAGGAGCCCGGATAACTATTTTGACTTGTGTCGAAAATGATGTGTAACCGAAATCCGAAATCCGAAATCCCTCCGGGGCATAGGCACCTCCGGGTCGGAGGCCGTAATCCGAAATACTATACCTGGATAGGGTGGACCTTTTTCCTCATCACAATCCTTTTAGGAGTAGTAGTTTTTTCCCTGGCGGTGGGCGCGGTAGATCTTCCCCTGAGAAAGGCATTTTTTTTGCTGACAAAGGGCCCCGGGACTCCTGAATATGCCATTCTATTTGAGGTGCGCTTGCCCCGCATCCTTCTCGGTCTTGCCGTGGGAGGGGGGCTGGCCATATCCGGGGTCATCCTCCAAGGAATGTTTCGCAACCCCCTCGTGGAGCCTTATACTCTGGGCATATCAGGAGGAGCCGCCCTGGGGGTGTGTCTGAACATAGTGGCGGATGGCCCAAGAGTCTTTGGGCCTTTGGCCACGCCGGCCAGTGGTTTCCTGGGCGCGATGGGGATCATTTTTCTGGTTTACGCTATCAGTGCCAGAGGAGAAGCGATAAGGCTTTCCCGACTTCTCCTCATAGGGGTAATGGTCAGCTTTATGGCCTCATCCCTAATCATGCTCGTCATGGCTGTGACCAGGACCGAGGACCTCCATGGGATTATCTTCTGGATAATGGGTTCCCTGGAAGAGCCCAGTTCCTCCCTTATAAGAGTTACTCTCTTTATCTCCCTTGGCGGGATGATGCTCTCTTTTCTTTTTGCGGTAGACCTTAATGCCCTCTCTTTGGGAGAGGAGGAGGCCTTCCATCTGGGGGTGGAGGTAGACAGGGTGAAGAAGACCCTCTTTGTCATCGCCTCTCTCCTTACAGGTTGCTGTGTGGCTGTGGCCGGGATAATAGGTTTTGTTGGCCTGGTGGTTCCGCATCTCATGCGTCTCCTTGTGGGGGGTGACCATAGGATACTTTTGGTGGCTTCCTATATCTCCGGTGCCGCTTTCTTGATCCTCTGTGATACCCTGGCAAGAGTAGTCATTGCTCCCACGGAGTTCCCCGTAGGAGTCATAACAGGGCTTGTGGGTGGCGCGGTATTCATCTATGCCATGAGCAGAAAGAGTTATTCGTTTTGAGGACAACTCAATGGTAAAGGTTGAAGACTTATCCTGCGGTTACGGGAAAGAAATAGTCCTCAAAGACATGAGCTTTGAGGTAAAAACAGGGCAGTTTGTAGGACTCATCGGGCCCAACGGTTCGGGCAAGACTACCATGATACGGGCGATAAGCGGTCTTCTTTCGCCGCAAAAGGGAGTTATCCTCCTAAATGGAAAGCCCGTGAGTAGGAAGAGGCGCAGAGAGCTGGCTTCAAAGATTGCTGTTGTGACTCAATCCCCTGAGCCGACACCGCCTTTTTCTGTGGAAGAATTTGTCCTGTTGGGGAGGGTTCCTCATTGGAGTAGGTTTCAGCTTCTGGAGACCAAAAGGGACGTGGAGATAGCTGAAAGGGCCATGACACTGACGGGGATAAGTTCTCTGAGCGGAAGGGGGATGGGAAAACTGAGCGGCGGCCAAAGGCAGCTTGCCAATTTGGCCCGAGCCCTTGCCCAGGGACCGGACTTGTTGCTCCTGGATGAGCCTACGGCCCATCTCGACATAGGCCACCAGGTCCACATCATGCGTCTTCTTAAGAAGTTAAACACGGAAGCACTAACCATCGTGGCAGTTCTGCACGATCTGAACCTTGCAAGCCTGTATTGTCAAAGGCTCATCCTTCTTAACAAGGGGCGCCTCCGAAGTGCCGGCCATCCCAAGGAGGTCCTAACAGAGGAGATCATAAATGAGGTATATGAAACATCAATAGTAGTAAAAGAAGACCCTTATATATCCGGTCCGTTGGTGTTCCCGGTCCAGTGAGTTTATTGATATGATATTTGACTTATTCCAAAAAGGCGGAATCGTTATGTATCCCCTCCTTGCGTGCTCATTGGTCTCACTGACGGTGATACTCGAAAGAAGCTTTTTTTGGATTCAGGAAAAGAGACGGGCAGACGATTCGCTCGTCAATGAGGTGCTTGAACTGGCTCGCTTGAGAAAATATGAGGAGATTAGAACGAGCACACAAGAAGCAGCAGATTATGTAGTCAGGGTGCTTGTGTGCGGCCTGGTTCACAAAGAGTACTCGCTTTCCAAGGCCATGGAGATGGCCGCACTGGAGGAGATCAAGAGGATGAAAAGATATCTTCCGGTGCTCGACACCATGATCACGGCCGCACCTCTCTTGGGCATACTTGGGACGGTCATCGGGATCATACATTCTTTTGATATGCTCGGAAGAGCAGGCATCCAGGACCCGCAAGCTGTTACCTCGGGCATAGCTCAGGCCCTGGTTACGACGGCGGCAGGTCTACTTATTGCCATCTTCACACTGTTTCCGTACAACTATTTCATGTCAAAGGTGGAAAAGGCGGGAATTCGCATTGAAAAGTATGCCACGTCCCTGGAGATCGTCTATGGCGGAGAATAGAAGAGCAGTGAACTATTTCAAGAAATGAAGCTAAAACTAGAACAAAAAAGCGCCCGCATTGAATTGATCCCGCTGATAGATATCATATTCCTGCTCCTCGTGTTCTTTATATATTCTATGCTTTCCATGGCGGTTTACAGGGGAATCCCGGTTACGCTACCCAATGCTGAAACTGTTGAGAAGGCAAGGGAGCAGGCCGTATTCATTACGGTTGATAAAAAGGGGAATGTCTTTGTAGATAAGGAATTGATAGATGGGGATGAACTGTTCGGTCGCTTGGAAAAGGAACAAGCGGCCTTTCCCCAAAAAATAGCGATTATTTCAGGAGACGGGGATTCACCTTACAGGGTATTTGTCGATGTCCTTGATAAAGTCAGGCTTGCAGGGTTCAAAAAGGTCTCCATGGAAGCAAAACCAAGAAGGTCGGACACGAAGTGAGACTTGCGCTAAATCGTGAATCGAAAATCTTTGGATTGACGATTGATGATTGAATAAAACAAATCAACAATTGACAATCGGATAACGAATAACGAATGAGACAGGACATTTTTCTATCAGGAGTAATTGCAGTTGCGATCCACGCACTCATTTTAAACGTTCCACTGTCAAAGACAAAAAACAACACGCGTGCGCACATCTATGAGCCGATCTCCATTCGCCTCATCTGTTCTCAGGAGACCATTGCTGCTGTGCCTCCTGTACGGGCTTCTGCTCAGGTTTCGGTAAAGCCTCGTTCTAAGGCAAAGAGTCATGCGTCCGGCAGCCAGACAGTCATTTCGAAGAAGAAAGTTGGTTCCAAGAAACGCCTTACCGTAAAAAACACGGCTCTAGAACAAAGTAGCCTTGAAGAAGCCGAAAAACCTGAACTTGCGACAAACTCCGATAATCAGCACAAGCTTGTTAAGGAGAGTTCTCCTGACCGGATGCCAAGAGACCGGGGCACAAGGATTCACAGCAGCTCCCCTGTCAAGACCGCCTCAAGAGGACAAGACAACATCGTATATGCAAGACCCAGGTACAAAGAAAACCCGGTGCCCCACTATCCAAAGATTGCAAGGAGAAGGGGCTATGAAGGTAAAACCCTCCTCAGGGTAAAAGTATTGGAAAATGGAAAAGCGGGAAAAATCGAGATAGAAGAGTCATCCGGTTTTAAGGTGTTAGATACCGCTGCCTTAAATTCTGTCAGGGACTGGACATTCGTGCCCGGAAAAATAGACGGAAAAATTACGGAACAGTGGATAAGGGTGCCGATCAGGTTCATCCTGAAATAGGCTTGGGCATTTGGGGGATCGAGCTGTGAAAGAGACACTCTTTGTTACGGGGGGCTGCCGGAGCGGTAAAAGCAGATTTGTCCTAAACTTTGCCGATCGCCGTTATGAGCGGAAGATCTTCGTGGCCACCTGCCAGGCCCGGGACCAAGAAATGCGACGCCGCATAAAAGAACACCAGAAGAGGCGGGGCCCAGACTGGCAAACAATAGAAGTCCCCACAGCGTTGTCAGAAGCTGTGGCCTCTCACAGTAGTCAAGCCGATGTGATCCTTGTAGATTGCCTGACCCTGTGGGTAACCAATCTCTTGGCGGAGGGTGCATCAGAGGAAGAAATCCTGGCTTGTGCGGATGCACTCACACAAGTGATCGATGAGGCGCGTTGTTCGGTCATCCTGGTATCAAATGAGGTCGGAACGGGGATTGTGCCTGAATACGAATTGGCCAGGCGGTTTCGGGATGTGGCCGGGCTGGTGAACCAGAAGGTTGCAGCCTGCGTCAATAGCGTTGTGTGGATGGTTTCAGGGATTGCGGTTCCGATCAAAGGGAAGTGGCCAGTATCAAGTGTCCGTTTGTATAAAGGAGGGAAAGAAAACCAATGACCCTCGAAGAGATTATCAAGTCCATTGAGCCCGCAGACCAAGAGATGATCCAACAGGCTCGCGAGCATACGTCCCGGCTGGTCATGCCGCACCGGGCTTTAGGAGAGCTGCACCTGATCGGAGAGCGGGTTTGCGGTATACAGCGGACCGTAGAGCCGTCGGTCAAAAATAAGGCTGTTTTGGTTATGGCCGGGGACCACGGCATTGCGGCGCAGGGAGTCAGCGCATATCCCCAGGAGGTGACTGGCGAGATGGTTAAGACCTTTATGCGGGGCGGGGCTGGAATAAACGTCTTGGCCCGGCAGACAGGTGTTCGTGTTGCGGTTGTAGACATGGGCATCATTCCGGACACCTCCGACTTGTCCGCTGGGGCAACGGCCCATACTGCACGGATCCCAGAAGAAAATGCGCTGATTGTTAAAAAGGTAGCCAGAGGAACTATGGATTTTACTTGTGGTGCTGCCATGACACTGGAGCAGGCAGAACAATCTGTTATGGCAGGGTACGAGGCGGCCGCAGACCTCTTTGAACAGGGCGTGGAACTGCTTGGGACCGGTGATATGGGCATCGGCAATACCTCACCTTCAAGCGCCATTGGAGCAGTGATTACGGGCCATCCTGTGGAGCGGATGACCGGCCGGGGCACCGGTGTTGATGATGGGGCCTTTGCCGGAAAATGCCAGGCCATCCAGAAAGGGATTGACATGAATGCGCCTGATCCCAAGGACCCGTTGGATGTGTTAAGCAAGGTGGGTGGGTTTGAGATCGGCGGGATTGCCGGTGCCACACTCGCAGCAGCCCGTTTCCAGAGGCCGGTGGTCATTGACGGCCTGATTTCGACAGCCGGGGCTTTGCTGGCCCATGCCATGTCTTCTCACGTGGCCGATTATATGTTTGCAGGTCACCGATCTATAGAACAGGGGCACCAGCGCATGCTGGAGCATATGGGGCTCAGGCCGATTCTGGACCTCGGCATGCGTCTTGGGGAGGGCACGGGGGCGGCCCTTGCGATGCATATCATAGAAGCCGGAATCCGCGTCTTTCGGGAAGTTCTCACCTTTGAACAAGCCGGTGTCAGCAAGGGCGCGACATGATCAAAAATCTCTTGGCAGCCTTGCGATTTCTGACGATCCTTCCGTTGGGCAAACCGGCGGACTTTCCAGGGCACCGCATGGTGCCGTACTTTCCGCTGGCAGGACTCATCCTGGGACTGCCACTCGCACTGATAGACGCGGTGTTCCAGCATATCTTTCCTTTGAGCATTGTGTCATTGATTGACGTTGTCTTCCTTGCTGTTTTTACGGGTGCACTTCACCTTGACGGGTTGGCAGACACGGCTGACGGCCTTTTCAGCCACAGATCTCGTGAAGAAGTCCTGCGGATCATGAAGGACAGCCGTGTTGGGACCATGGGAATCCTTGCCCTGATCTTTGTCCTGGGCACAAAGTGGGCTGGGATTTCCTCCCTCCATGAGTATCGAGTATTTTACCTTATCATTGTTCCTGCTTATGCAAGGGGTGCTTTCACCATTGCAATTCACTTTCTGGACTACGTTCGTCCCGAAGGGGGGACCGCTGGGAAATTCTTTGCCAGCGACAGAAGTATTGCGAGCCTTGGATGGCTCTTAGCACCTGTGGTATTTTCCATGTGGCTCGGCTTCAGGGGCATAATCTTGAACGGTGTATTCATAGGAATCGTGATGCTCGTCACCCTTCATTACAAAAAAAGACTCGGGGGCATTACCGGCGATATGTTGGGTGCCCTGGGGGAAGTGACAGAAGCAGGATTGTTCTTATTTGCTGGGGTTGGAGTGTAGCAAGGCAAAAATGATAGCCTCAGCCTTCATCTGGCTCACTGGGTGCTGGGCCTTTCTGATTGCTTGATGTTTGATACATAATACTGGCGCTCTCCACCCTGATCAGCTTTTCAGACAGCCTTTC